>JGI20154J14316_10000773_pt1 | contig 28993 bp, 26 predicted proteins | sample COG_04_FD_14316 | JGI IMG/M metagenome (IMG submission 14316)
ACCCAAAAATGCGATAGCAATGAAAAATATTGATCCTTATAAACCCATCAATAAAGTAAGAATAGTAACTGCTGCTTCCTTATTTGATGGACACGATGCAGCCATCAATATCATGCGCCGAATTATTCAATCAACAGGGGTTGAGGTAATTCATTTAGGACACGATAGAAGTGTGGAAGAAGTTGTTGATTGTGCTATTCAAGAAGATGCTCAGGCCATAGCCATGACATCCTACCAAGGTGGACACATTGAGTATTTCAAATACATGTTCGATTTGCTAAAAGAAAAGGGTGCGCCTCACATCAAAATCTTTGGTGGAGGTGGAGGCACCATTCTACCAGAAGAAATTAAAGAGCTTCACGAATACGGCATCACAAGAATTTATCATCCAGATGATGGAAGATCAATGGGTTTGCAAGGCATGATAAATGACCTTGTTCAAAAAAGCGATTTCCCTGTTGGAGATAAGTTAAATGGTGGTTTAGAAAAACTAGATTTAAGTTCTCCTCACACTATTGCAAGGGTTATTTCTGCAGCAGAAAACTTCCCCGATGAGCACCAAGATTTATTACAAACCATTAGAGATAAAGCCAAAAATGGCAAAACCCCAGTGCTTGGAATTACAGGAACTGGAGGCTCAGGAAAATCCTCTTCTGTAGATGAATTGGTAAGAAGGTTTTTACTCGATTTTGAAGATAAAAAACTGGCGATAGTTTCTGTTGATCCATCTAAAAGAAAAACGGGTGGTGCTTTGTTAGGCGATAGAATCAGAATGAATTCCATTAGAAATAACAGGGTTTACATGCGTTCATTAGCTACGCGTCAATCAAACTTGGCATTGTCTAAACACGTTGATGATGCCTTGAGCATATTAAAAGTTTCGGGTTTTGATTTGATTATTCTTGAAACTTCAGGCATTGGCCAATCTGATACCGAAATTTTAGACCATAGCGATGTAAGCTTGTATGTTATGACACCTGAATATGGTGCTGCAACTCAGCTTGAGAAAATCGATATGTTAGATTTTGCTGACATTATTGCCTTAAACAAGTTTGATAAAAGAGGAGCTTTAGATGCTTTGCGCGATGTAAAAAAGCAATACAAACGCAACCATCAATTATGGGATGTTAACGATGATGATATTCCAGTTTTTGGAACTATCGCTTCACAGTTTAACGATCCGGGAACAAACTCTTTGTACAAAAAAATAATGGATGAATTGGTTCAAAAAACTGGAGCCGATTTAAAATCTACCTATTCAATTTCGAAGGAAATGAGTGAGAAGATTTTCATCATTCCACCAAAAAGAACTCGCTATTTATCTGAAATTGCAGAAAACAACAGAGCCTACGACAAATGGGTAAATGAGCAAGCTGCAGTTGCTGAAAAGCTTTATGGTTATCACAAATCAATTGTATCGTTAAAAGAATCTAACCTTGAAGGAAAAGAAAACCTAATTGAAGGTTTAACAAAAGCCTACAACCAAGCAGCTTTAGATTTAGACCCACACAACAAACAAGTTATTGACGGTTGGGCCGATAAAATGGCATTGTATTCGGCACCCGAATATGTGTTTAAAGTTCGCGATAAAGAAATAAAAATCAAAACCCATAGTGAGTCTTTGTCTCATTCACAAATTCCGAAAGTTTCGACCCCAAAATTTAGTTCTTGGGGCGATATGCTAAAATGGAGTTTGCAAGAAGGCTTGCCAGGCGAATTTCCTTATACTGCAGGTATTTATCCTTTTAAAAGAATAGGTGAAGACCCAACCAGAATGTTTGCTGGAGAGGGTGGACCAGAAAGAACAAACCGAAGGTTTCATTACTTGAGTTTAGGCATGCCCGCAGCAAGGCTTTCAACTGCTTTCGATTCGGTTACACTTTACGGAAACGATCCAGGCCACAGACCAGATATTTACGGAAAAATTGGAAATTCAGGTGTTTCGATTTGTTGTTTAGACGATGCTAAAAAATTGTACTCAGGTTTTGATTTGTCAAACCCTACAACTTCAGTATCAATGACAATTAATGGCCCTGCGCCAATGTTGTTAGGCTTTTTTATGAATGCCGCAATTGATCAACAATGCGAAATTTACATCAAAGAAAATGGCTTAGAAAAAGAAGTAAAACAAAAAATTGAAGCCAAATACAAGGCTTTGGGTATGCCTGTGCCAACTTACCAGGGTGATTTGCCAGAAGGTAACAATGGTTTAGGTTTGATGCTTTTGGGAGTTACAGGAGATGAGGTTTTACCATTCGATGTTTACCAAACTATTAAGGCAAAAACTTTAAGTCAGGTTAGGGGTACGGTGCAAGCCGATATTTTAAAAGAAGACCAAGCGCAAAACACTTGTATTTTCTCTACTGAATTTGCTCTAAGATTAATGGGAGATGTTCAGCAATATTTTATCAACCAAAACATTAGAAATTTCTATTCTGTATCCATATCGGGCTATCACATTGCTGAGGCAGGAGCCAATCCAATTACCCAATTGGCATTTACATTGGCCAATGGCTTTACTTACGTTGAATATTATTTGAGCAGGGGAATGGACATCGATAAATTCGGACCAAACCTTTCATTCTTTTTCTCAAACGGAATTGACCCAGAATATGCTGTTATTGGAAGAGTTGCCAGAAGAATTTGGGCAAAAGCTTTGAAGAACAAGTATGGCGCGAATCCAAGAGCTCAAATGTTGAAATACCATATTCAAACATCAGGTAGAAGCTTACATGCCCAAGAAATTGATTTTAACGATATTAGAACCACGCTTCAGGCGCTTTATGCCATTTATGATAACTGTAACTCGTTGCATACCAATGCTTATGATGAGGCAATTACAACACCAACCGAAGAGTCTGTAAGGAGAGCTGTAGCCATTCAGTTAATCATCAACAAAGAGTTAGGTTTAGCTAAAAATGAAAATCCGTTGCAAGGATCTTTTATTATTGAAGATTTAACCAATTTGGTTGAAGAAGCTGTTTTGTTAGAATTTGACAGGATTACTGAAAGAGGTGGCGTTTTAGGCTCTATGGAAACCATGTATCAACGTGGTAAAATACAAGACGAAAGTTTGTATTACGAAACTTTAAAGCACAATGGTGAGTTTCCAATTATTGGTGTAAATACCTATTTGAGCTCAAAAGGTTCTCCAACAGTTTTACCTAAGGAAGTTATTAGGGCAACTGAAGAAGAGAAACAGGTTCAAATAAAAACTGTTGAATCACTTATTTCTAGAAATAAAGAGATTGTTGAAGAACAATTAAAACAATTGCAAGAGGCCGCTATTAACAACGAAAACATTTTCGAAAAATTAATGGAAGCTTGTAAATATTGCTCATTAGGCTCAATTACCAATGCTTTGTTTGAAGTAGGAGGGCAGTACAGGAGGAATATGTAGGGCTTTCGCCTAATGAATAATTGAGAATTAATAATTATGAATTAGGTCAAATAAATAAGGTAATGGCTTAATTCGCTGTCAGGTCGAGTTTGCGAAGTATGAGCAAGTATCGAGACCTATAAAACGCTTAATTCTTAACCACTAATTTTCCGAATCGAGTGCAGCAGCCATCGTCTGACTGAAACTGAATAAAGTAAATTCCGATTGGTAAAAACTCAGTTTCAATGGTGCAATGGTTACCTGTGGTTTTGCTGTGGTAAATTAATTTACCTTGAGCATTTAAAATAGAAATGGTTCCAGCATTTGGCAATCCCGTTACAAAAGCCAAACCCTTAGTAGGATTTGGGAAAACTACTAAATTGTTGTATTTAGGTTGTTTTTCTCCAACAAATAAGGGAGGGTTCATTTGCAATGTGCTTTTCGGATCAATAAAATCAATGTTCCCAAGGCTATCGCATTTGCCCAACCAAGCTGTTTCTTGCGTAAAATAACTTCCTAATTGAAAATGAAAACCACCGTCGTGTTTTGACCTAAAAAAGCCTCCAGGATGAATAAAACAAGTATCACATTGTATTGAGCCTTGTTGATTGAAAAATAAGCTAAATTTCTTTTTAGGCGTTAGTTTTTTATTTTGATAATCGATTTCAAATTTTACAACCTCTGTTTTCCAATTATTATTGGTGATGATTGAATCTTTAACTCTAAAAGAAACATATACGGTTTTCTTTTTCTCAGGCATAATGGCATCAATACTCCAAGTAGTAGGAAGCATAGGATGAGAAACCGTAGAAAAATAATAGAAGTTAGTATCTAAAATAATGGCCTCCTGTAGCGGAAAATAGCTAGAGTCATACCCTTGCAAATACAATAAATTTAATGAGTTTTTTGAGGTATGAATTTCAAAAAGGTTATGCTGGTTAAGGACTCGTTTTTTGATCGAACCATTTTTTCCAACTTTTACAAATTCATTCTTTATCAAGAGGTTATTGGGGTTTGCCTGCTTCAAAACAATTAAATGGAATAAAACAGAGTTTTTTGTTGTTCCTATGAATTTTGGCCAAATAAAATCGAATAAAGAATCTGGAATCCCAGTAATTTGACTTTTGTTTAGCTTCCAAGCTAGTGAGTCAGACCTGTGGTAATAGTTTAGCGAAAAAGCATTAGTATCTTCTTGAAAAGTAAAAAATGATGAGTCATTCAAACTAATTACATCGTTAGAATACTTGGTAGAGTCATAAAAAATATTGTTGGCTTTATTTACCTTGCTTGTAGATATGCAAGAATATGGCTCCCAAGTTCGTGAACTTTTGCCCGAAAAAAAGTCAGAACCATCCTTTAATTGTTTGTAAACTCTAAAAACTTCATAGTTAATTGGAGACCAATACTCATGAACTTTCTCGCCATATTTATTGTAAGAAACAAATTTATTGTGGTTGCTTATTCCAAATCCATCAATATAAACCAAATGCTTAAATCCGCTATCTACAGAATTGTAAACTCCGGGTCTAAAGCCAGCTCTCCAACCTGAGTAGGTGAAATTGTGCGGTTTCAAAAAAGTGCTTTGGGCAAAAATATTTTGAGTGCAAAAAATTATCAAAAGAATTTTTACATAGCGCATATCCAAATTTAAAACTTTAATAAAACCAAAAGCCCAATGTAAATCATTGGGCTTTTATTTTTATCGGTTTATTATTATTTGACGCTATTCCATTTGTTGTGAGGTAATTTGTCATGCGTGCAGCAATTGCGCCCATAGCATTTTCAAAACCCGAATAATCAAACTCAGGGTATTTCTTTTCATCTTTAAAAATAAGGCCTTTGCCATAAAAAGCTCTAGCACCGCAATACATAAGCCCTCTGGTATAAATTAATCCTGTTTTGCCTTCTTCTCTTTGTATTGGGTTAGGTCCCCACATGTAACCTGTGATACTTCTAACTGCATAAATTTCTTTTTTCTGGTTCATTTTGTTCACTACCACATAAACCGCCAAAACAGCATCAACATCAAAAGTTTTAGGTAGCTCTAGGCCTAAATGTTCAGCTTGGTTTTTGTCATACAAACCAATTGCCGGTAAAGACATGGGTTTAGGATCTCCTTTATAACCCTTGGTATATGGAGCCTCATTTAAAAAGAATAATGATTTTAATTCAGTTCCAGTTGGTGTTACCCTAATTCTGTTTACACTAGCAGACATTGTACTTGTTGTGGTTTGAACTCATCCACCACCAAGAGGCATGGATGATTTAGAACTTACAGATGCTGATGCACCTGTAGTTTTTTGCTTTTTCAAAATACTATGCCTAATCATCATCGCGCTATAATAATCCTTTTTTTCTTGGGTATCTAGGTATTCATTTGGCATAAGTATTTCAATGCCATCTTTTTTAAAAGTCTCTTTTAAAGTTTCCATACCTTGTTCGTAAAATTTATCTGCAAAAACTTGAGCAAGCCCATCAGAAGTTCTCCAGGCTTTTGCTGTATTTATCATTTCATTTTCTTTGCTCATTCCGACATCTTCAATAAAAAAAGTAATTAATGCAACTTTTTTTACAGGTTTCTCTAGCAATTCAGGCCTTAGGCTGTAACCTGCGCCATTTTTTCCATTAATTTTTTCTTTTGGGAAATCATAGGTCATTTTTTTTAATGAGGTTTCTACGTCAGCATTAGCTTTTTGAAATGGAGTTTGGGCATTCATTCCGATGGAGAAACCCAAAAATAGCAGGGTAAATAATTTTGTTTTCATTTTGATTAAGGTTTGAAGTTTAATCAAAGATGATTTTTATAACATGCTTTTTTTTAGGGTATCTACCTTATATTGATAAGACATTCACCTTGTTTTTTGACAATAGCTCAAATAAAACAATTTGAAGAAGGCAACTTAAATAACTTGAATTTATTTGTGTTTTGGTTTAGTAACCAAAAGTTGAATAAAAGCTGCCACAGCAAGTAGTGAACATAACAAAAAGGCATAGATAAAATAACCTTGGTTGTTGTTGTAGATAAATCCTGAAATAAACGCACCTAAACCAACCCCAATTTCCAGGGCTATGTACATGGTGGCCATGGCGCGTCCCCTATGTTTTGGGTCTGCTAAATCAACTGTCCAAGCAAAAACTGTAGGAGAGTTTACACCTACTGAGATACCCAATACTATAGCTCCTGTAAAAAACCAAAAAGTAGTTTCAGAAAACGCCACTATTGCCATGCCCGTGGCTAAAATTAGGGTTCCAAAATACAAAAGGTTTCGTCTACCATAAATATCAGAAGCCCTTCCGGCAATTAACCTAATTCCAATAGATGAAACAAGCATAAATGAGAAGAATAAACCTCGGTTAGAAACCTCAAGAAAATCACTTTTATCAGGAACTAAAGTTAAAATTGAACCAAATGAAAAAGTGGTTAATAGCATAACTACAGAAGGCCCTAAAACAGTAGGGTCATAAACATCTGAAAAATTAATTTTAAAGGTTTTTGCCGAAAACTTCTCCTTTATTTCTAAAGTTTCTTTCATGCCTGCCAAAATCAAAATAGATAGGAGCGCAACAACAGATGAACTATAAAACATAATGTCTGTTCCGTATTCAGCAGCAATGTAACTTCCTAAAACGGGTCCACTAGCCATTCCTAAACTGCCAGATACGCCCAAAATTCCCAGAGCTTCACCTCTTTTTTTATCTGGTACTATATCAGCTAAGTAAGCTGTGGTGCCTGTAGGTTTAAATCCCGTAGAAAACCCATGTATTAATCGAAGTAAAAAGAATCCTAAAATGGAATTTAAAACAGGATATAAAACTCCTATAACTATACAAACCAAAACCCCAACAACCATTACAGGCATTCTACCTACAGTATCGGCCATTTTACCCGAAAATGGTCTAGATAAACCTGCAGTTACAGTAAATAAACTAATGATTAATCCTTTGTATTCTGCTCCTCCAAGTGAGGTTAAATAATTAGGTAATTCGGGTATTATCATGTTAAAGCTACCCATAAACAATACCGAGCTAAGGCAAAGCAGAAAAAATTGTAAGGTATAGATGGATTCTTTATTTTGCATGCGTTTGCAAATCAACAATAATTAAGCAACCATTTGAACTCCCTAGTTGTTTTATTTTAAAATTTTATGATGAAGAACCTCCTTTTACTCTTTGCATTTTTTCCCTTATTTTCAACTGGCCAAGAATCTGATAAATTTAACTTCCAAGAAACCAAAGAATTTTCGGTTCCCGAATTTGAAAATTCTTTTTACAAATGGAAAAAATCCACCGATTTCGAAAAACAAAAAGGCTGGAAATGGCAAGCTAGGTGGATAGAGGAAACTTCAAAAAACACCACTTTAGGAAATAAAGCGCCAAACGTAAATGAAGCTTTAAAAGCAATATCAAGTAACGAAAAAATATCTGCCGCGAGCGATCGATCTAGCTTGGCTAATTGGTCTCCCGCAGGGCCTATTAATCGCCCACCAAATGCAAGTGCTTATGGAAATCATGGAATGGGAAGAATAAATTGCATTGAGTTTCATCCAACAGATGCAAATATTTTTTGGGTTGGAGTAGCACAAGGTGGAGTTTGGAAAACTGAAAATGGAGGACAAACTTATTTTCCACTTTCTGATAATTTACCCATGCTTAGAATTAGCGATATTGAGGTAAATCCGAACAATACAGATGAAATTTACATTTGCGTGGGAGATTTTGCTTACATAGGAGTTGGCTTAGATTTAGATGATAGAAAACGCCATACGCATTATGGCTTAGGGGTTTACAAAACTACCGATGGAGGAAATTCTTGGCAACCCACGGGTTTAACCTATTCTCAAACCCAAAGAAATAATACTTTGATGAGGCGAACTTTTGTTAACCCAAACAACCCAAACGAAATTATTGCAGCAGGGGTTGAAGGAATTTTTAAATCAATTGACGGGGGAGATAATTTTAAGCAAATTTTGGATAGCATGATTTGGGATTTTGAAATGAATCCTGAAAATCCTAATGTTTTAATCGCTGCTGGCGGATGGGTGAAAAATACCAATACAGGCTCTGCATGCATTTTAAAATCAACAGATTTTGGAGATACTTGGAAATTAATACCAGCTCCATTTGCACCAAAAAATGAAGTGCAAAGGGTGGAAATTACCTATGCTTTAAGCGATACCAATTATTTATACGCTGTGGCTTGTGACCTTGATAGAGGTTTTAATGGTTTTTACCAAAGTTTAGATGCTGGTAAAACATGGCAAACCAAATTTGACAAATCAGACTCTACCAATATTTTGGCATGGAGCGATGGAGTAGATGAGGTAGGAGGACAAGGAGCTTATGATTTATGTATTGTGGTTGATCCGATAGATAAAAACAGGGTATTTGTAGGGGGAGTTAATATTTGGGGAACTGATGATGGAGGAAACTCATTCAACGGCGTTTCTTATTGGGTAAATTATTATGGACCAAGCACTCATGCAGACCAACATCAATTTAAGGTTAACCCTTTAGACAATAAGTTTTATTTGTGCAACGATGGCGGACTTTACAGAACAAATGATATACAGATAGGAGATTGGGCTCAAGCCAATTGGGGTTATGTTTGGCCAACTGTTTGGGAAGACATTTCAAGCGGAATGCAAATAACATCGTTTTATAGAATAGGTCTTAGCGAAGGAAATTCAGGAGATGTTATTGGCGGTGCACAAGACAACAGTACATTCTTAAAAAATGACAATTCTTGGGTAAATATTATTGGAGGTGATGGCATGGAAGCGATTTTGCATCCTAGTGATGAAGCCATTTTGTTTGGGTCTTCTCAGTATGGCAGAATTTACAGCAGTTTTGATACAGGAGCATCATATGATTATTATTTTACCTATGATATTTGGGCAAACGAAGAAGGAGCTTGGACCACGCCTTATTGGTTAAACCCTAACGACGACAATCATTTAATTACAGGGCATGGCCAAGTTTACCAAACTAAAAACATTGGTGGGTTTTGGAGTCCGATTTCTAATTTTAATAATGTTCCAGAATTAGGACAACCGCAAGTTTCTTCAGCCCTAAAAGTAATACCCAATAATCCAGATATTATCTATGTAGCCAAAAGACTTTACCACAGTTTAGGCTTGCCTTCTCAAATGTTTTATACCAAAGATGGAGGCACCAATTGGAGCAATATTACTGCGGGTTTACCCGATTCTTTATTCTTTACTTCCATTGAGGCAAACCACAATAACCCAGATGAAGTTTGGGTAACTTGCGCAGGTTTTTCTAACAGTAATAAGGTTTATTATAGTGATGATGCTGGAACCACATGGAAAAACATTTCAATGAATTTACCTAACTTGCCTGCAAACACTGTAGTTTTAGATCAGAACACCAATAACCGAAATCTTTATTTAGGCTTAGACAAAGGCGTTTACTATACAAACGATACTTCTAGCAATTGGCATCTTTACACAGACTTTTTACCCAATGTAATTGTAAGCGAGTTAGAAATACACAACACAGATAAAAAGCTTTATGCCGCCACTTTTGGAAGAGGAATTTGGGAAGCTAATTTGTTAGATGATTTTGGAGGACCTCCAGTTTCAAATAGTCATGTTGAATATGAAAATAATATTGAAGTATTACCAAATCCCAATAAAGGAGTTTTTACCGTGAATATTTTAAATTTCGATAAAGAGGTTAATTACCAAATTATTGATGTTATGGGAAGCTTGGTTGACAAGGGAGTTTTTGTAAATGCCCAAAAACAATTTGATGTAAAATTAGTATCAGGCTTGTATTACTTAAAGTTGAATATTGGCAGAAAGCAAGTGGTAAAACCTTTTATGATAACTGAAGGTTTTTAGGAATTGTAAAGCAAAAGGTAGTTCCTTCATCTTCCATTGATTTTATTCTGATTTTTCCGTTGTGAGCATCAATTATTTTTTTAACAATTGAAAGTCCTAAACCAGTAGATCTTTCTCCTTCAGTTCCGCTTCTTCTTGCTCTTGAAAATGGTTCAAACAGGCTGCCAAGTAAATCTTTCGGAATTCCCATGCCCTCATCGGAAACTTCGAAACTTACAAAATCTTGGTTGTCTTTTACCTTAATTTTTATGATTTTGTCTCTGTCAGAAAACTTAATGGCATTTGAAATTAAATTGCTAAATACCCTAATCATCCTATCATTATCAATATTTAACCTTGGTATTGGTTTTACATCAAAATCGATAGATATGTTTTTTCTTTTGCCTTAAGTTTATTCATAAAAATTGAAGTTTTTATGATTTCGTTTACATCACAAGAAGAAAAATTTATCATTTGATTTGCCTTATTTTCTAATTGGGCGTATATGTTTAATTCTGAAATTATACTGTTGGCCGACTCTGCCGAAAGTTTAATTAACCCCAATAATTCATCTAACTCTTTTGGGTCAATATCATCTTCTTCTTTAATGAGGTTTATGGTAGAGTTTATGGCATCAAAAGGATTTTTTAAATCATGTGCAACAATACCTAAAATACCAGTTTTTAAAGAGTTTACATTATTTAGCTTATCATTGGCCGCCTGTAGTTTTACCAAGGCCCCATCTATGGTTTCTTTTTGTTGTAAAATTCTGTTATTTAAAGCTTTAAGGTCTTTGTTTTTATTTCTAAACCTAACAAGAAAAAACAAAAGCAGAATTAGGAATATGAAACTAATAATTGAAATAAAAAGGTAAAAATTACTTAACGAGTTTTTGGTTTTTAATTCTTTTTAGGCCAAAGCAATTCTCAGGTTTGATTCTAAAGCAGCTTGCTCATCTAGCTTAGTTCTTAAATTTAATTGGGTAAGGGCTTTGTAGGTAGAGTCTTTATAAGCCAGTTGCAATTTGTAAATTGCAATTGCTTTTTCAGGGTTTGCTCTTTCATAGTATTTGGCTTTTAACCTTTCAAGTTTTTGTTCAACGTCTTTTCTAGGGTTTTCTTCAACCAAAATAGAAAGCGTATCTAAATAATTCTTACCTAATTTTAAATCTTGTTCAACTACAAGTCTTGTTAAGGCAAAATATTCGGTAATGGCATTTTCTTTATAACGAGGGTGATTTTTCTTTTGCTCGAAGTTTTTGCGCAGTAACTTTTTGGCTTCTTCTTTATTACCTAAATTAATTAAAACTCTTGCTTTATTTCCTTCAGCTATTGATTTGGCTACAAACTTGGCATCTTCATCTTCGCAGTTTTTCAATTTATTATTGATGTAAGAAATTGTGCTGTCAAAGTATTCTACAGCTTTTTCGTAATTTTTTAAGGCATAATAACTTAAGCCAATATAGCTAATTTGCTCTTGAATTACATAGTGATTTGGTCTTTCGGTGGAAGCAATTTCATAATATACATTCAAAGCATCTTCAAAAGATTTTCTTGCATCATTAGCATTCGATTGCCTAAATAAACATAGCCTAAGTATTTATTTACTTCGGCCTGCTGATAAACGTTGCCATATTTTTTAGATAAGCGTTTGGCCTCCAAAAAGTTTGGCAAAGCCTTTTGCATGTCATTTTTTTCATAGAGATAAATAGTTCCAATGGTTAAATTAATATCTAATAGCTTTCTTTTTAGCCTCGGTTCTTCTTGTAATTTTAATAGTGCAACTACTTTTTCAAATCCCGCAATAGCAGTATCAATTTCGCCTTTTTCTTTTAAAGAATATAATGATGCAAGTTCAAGTACTATTTCCTGATACTTAGTTTGAGGTGTAGATATTTTTTGTTCAAATTTTAATAGGCTTCGGTTAACTTTTGTTTCACTAGCATGTATTATCGAATCTGTAAATATTTGAAATAAGGTATCAGTTTCGTTGTTTAAATATTCTTCTTTTTCAGTGCTAATAGAACATGAAAAAAATGAAACTAAAAGAAAAAATGGGATGATGTATCGCAAAAAATGGCTTTGGGCCAAATTTTATTACAAGGCGTGTATTTATAACTAGTTTAAGTAAAAGTTATTCTCAGTTTTTGTTTCCTGATTATACAAAAGGGTGAGAAATAAAATTTTGTTCTCGATAAACTTTACTTGAGAGGAAAAGTTAAGGTTTAAAAACTTAATTTTTTCAATTGTTGAAAGGGTTAGGTTTAGCGCAATTTCATTTAAAGAAATGTCTTTAAGCTTGTATAGCTCTTCTACTTTATTCGAAATAAGCTGAAGATACTTCCAATAAATTTCAACAGTATCAAATTTTAAAGTTTTGCTAGAAAAACCGATAAATTCAATTTTACAGGTATCATATTTATCTTCTTCTAAGCTTTCAAAATAATTACTGATTTTAAAGTTTTTTAGGCATTCAATTTCTAGGTTAACTCTACCATCAGGATAAGTTTCTAAAATCTCGGTAACCCGCACAAAACTGCCTAATTGATTTATTTTGTTCGATTTTAAAACAGGAATTGCAAATTCACCGCCTAAATAATTTATGTCCTTTAAAAGTTGCTTGTATCTTGGTTCAAATAAATGAAGACGCATTTTTTCTTTTGGAAGTAAAAGAATGTTTAAAGGAAATGCTGGAAATTTTGAATCTTCCATAAATAATTAACAACAAATCAAATAATTGGTTTAAAAAATTAAATATAGTGGAAAACTAATAAAAAGATAACATGGTTTCCCGAAACGGATTATTTTCTTTTGCTTTATGGATTTAAATAAAGTATTCGACGATTCAGGAAAAACAGTAAGCCCAATTTTACCTGAAGGAAAAAAAAACTTTTTAATTGATATTGATGGCACCATTTCAGAAGATGTTCCTAATGAAGAACCAGAGCGAATGGAAGATGCCTACTTAATTCCAGGAGCAAGAGAAATGATAAACGAGTGGTATGACGAAGGCCATATTATTACTTTTTTTACATCGAGAATTGAAGACCACCGCGAGGTAACCGAAAAGTGGTTAAACAAACATGGATTTAAATATCACGGCCTTTTAATGGGTAAGCCAAGAGGCGGAAATTACCATTGGATTGATAACCATATTGTAAGGGCCACCCAATTTAAAACCAAATGGGATGAGTTGGTAGATAAAGAAACCAAAATTCAGGTTTTTAAGGGCGATTAAGTTGATATTATTAAATTTACCACCAAAACCTAATCCCAGCAATTTATGTTTATAAAACGAGACGCCTTTGGTAAACTACTTTTTATCAAACGCCTCATGATTTTATTTTTTGGCGTAATTGTTTATTATAGACATAATGTTATCAATAAAACCAAATTAGAAGGGGTAGAGAACCTTTTGGGGTTGCCGAACCAAAGAGTTTTATTTGTTTCAAACCACCAAACTTATTTTTCTGATGTTGCCATGTTTTTTTTGGTTTTTGCAGCAGCAAAAAATGGTTTTATCAATAAATTAAAATACCCATGGTATTTATTAAACCCAAGGTTAAGATTGTACTTTGTTGCAGCAGTAGAAACCATGAAAGCCGGACTTCTTCCTAAAATTTTTACTTATGCGGGCAGTATTTCTATCAAACGAACTTGGAGAGCATCTGGCCAAGATGTAAAAAGACAAGTTGATTTAAAAGATATTACCAAAATTGGAGATGCTTTAAATGATGGGTGGGTAATTACTTTCCCTCAAGGTACCACAACGCCGTTTAAACAAGGTAGAAAAGGTACAGGCTTCTTAATAAAAAAGTTTCAACCTATAGTTGTGCCAATTGTAATTGATGGGTTTAGAAGGGCATTTGATAAAAAGGGCTTAAGGCTTAAGAAAAAAGGTGTAACCTTAAGTGTAAGAATAAAAGAGCCTATGAAAATAGATTACTCGCTTGAGGCTGAAGAAATTATTTTGAAGGTAATGGATGCTATTGAGCAAACACCTGATTATAGCTACTTTTCGCTTAACGAAAATCCCAATTAGCATTTAAATCTTCAATCCCAGCCTTTTGGTATGGGTAGGCATTAAAAGTGCCAATGGCCTTTGCTATAAGCCTATTTGATGTTTTTTCAAATATTTCGCCTTCGCAAACCATAATTCTTTTTCCTTGCTTTATTACTTTACCTTTTCCTATTAAAACGTCTCCAAAAAATGCAGGACTTAAATAATTTATTTTAAATTCTACAGTCGAAACAAGTTTTAAATCTTTGGCAGAAATGGTTAAAGCTGCAACTCCTAAAACACCATCCATCATAGCAGCAACAACTCCACCATGGGCAGCTTTTGGGGTAGCCAAATGTTCTTTAGAAATGGTTAGTTCATATTCAATTTCACCTTCTAAGTAAGAAACTAAATTGAGGTTGAGGTGTTTGCCAAAATGATTTAACTTTTGGTAAATAGAAATAAGTTGATTGATTCTATCCATTAAGGAGTAAATAACCAAGCAGAAGCCTTTTTGGTTTTGTATTCTGCCAAAGCTTTTTGTGCTTCAGAGTAATCGTTGTATCCTCCTGTGCAAGCATAATATTTACCGCTTTCAGGGTTAATTATTACGGCTTTATAATCCATTATCATCAGCAAGCGAGCTTGGTGCTTAGCTTTTGATGCTTCTGAAAATGAAGCTGATACAACATAAAATTTTTGATTTATAGTGTTAACCGGAATACTTTGCTCCATCGCAGGATTTGTTGGATCACCTTTGGCTAAAGCGTTTGAAGTAGAGGAAGAAGCCAATGCCTCTTCCTTTTCTTCGTTTGCTGCTTCACCTATTGATACTTCAGATGTTTCGTTTGATTCTTCATTCATTTCATGAGCGGGTGCGCCATGTTCCTCTGTTTTAGTACCATCATGACCTTCTTCGTGTCCATGATCGTGATGAGGGTTAATAAAATTAAAGAACCAAATAATAACAATTGCCAAAATACCAAAAATAATGGTGCCTCTAAACGCAACTTTTTTATGTCTTGCCTCAATTTCATCTTGAGTAAGCTTAACATAATTTTCGTCGTGTTCGTCGTTGTGCGAATGTGAGCTCATAGTAACCGGTTTAGAAATTACTTGCTCTTTGGTTTTTTTTTCTTTTTTCTCTTCTAACTTTTCCTTTTTTTCTTTTTCTTCTGCTTTTTGCTGAATTGTTTTGGCGGGGGGCGCCTTTTCTGCTAATTTTTCGTTAAGCGATTTTTCTACTTTTTCGGTTTTAGGTTTTTCTACTGAAGGAGAAACAACGGGTATTGGTTTACTTGCTGTTGTAGATACTTTTCCACTAAAAATAATTGCACCTTTTTCATTCTTTGAAAACGTCCCCAAACTTCCAAGTTTGTAGTTACCATCTTTTTCAATTGCAGATTTTACTTCTGTGGCAAAGCCAACAATTTGTTTGGTAGCTTCTTCTTTCGAAACAGATTTGCTTTTTTCAATGGCAGCAGATAAAACGCCATCATTAAATTTTAAAAACTCATTAAAGGTTATGTTGCCAGTAGAAAGACTTTTAATTAAACTACCAAAGCCCGGAATAATAAGGCTGTTGTTTTGTAAAAGTAAATCTGAAATAAGTTTTTCCATCTAAATCTAAAAAGTTTGCTAAAAATAGAATTTTTATTGGGTGTAGAAAAACACTTACCCTTAATATCTTTTAACTTTTTACTGATGATTAATTGTTGAGGAATAAAAAACCCAAGCCGATTTTCGCATAATTTTGCACAAAAATCCAATATGCTTAACGATTTCAGAACTTTAACAACAAACGAAAAAGCCCTAAAATTAAATCTCGACCCAAAAATTTATGGCGCTTTAGGCGAAATTGGAGCAGGTCAAGAAGTTGCAGCACATCTTTTTCAAGCTGGTGGGGCAAGCGGAACTATAGCTATGACATCTTCAGCTTATGATATGCAAATTAGCGATTCAATGTACGGACCTGCAGATAGATACGTAAGTCAAGATCGTTGCCAAACCATGTTAGAAGTTGAGTACAGCTCATTAATCGAAAAATTGGATGATAGAAAGGACAACACTTGTTTTTTCTCATTTTCAAATACCATTGAAGCTTTAAATTACCACAAAACAAACCAAGGTCATGGTTGGGTAGGGGTAAAATTTCAGCTAAGACCAAATACTCCTCCAAACGAGTGTATTATTCATGTGCTTTTACACGATAACACCAATTTTAGACAACAACAAGCTATTGGTGTTTTAGGAATTAACTTGCTATATGCTTGCTTTTACAACTATCGTGACCCAAATCAATTTTTACAATCTCTTGTAGAAAATTTATTCAAAGGCAGAATAGAAATTGATATGTTCAAATTAACAGGCCCAGATTTTGAACATATTGACAATAGATTAATGGCTCTAAAATTGGTTAGAAGCGGATTAACCGAAGCAACTTTATTCAATACACAAGGAGAAGTTTTACAACCTGCAACTGCACTTTACAAAAAAAATGTAATGGTTTTAAGAGGTAGGTTCAGGCCTGCAACATTGGTTAACCTTGATATGCTTGAAAAAGGACTCGAAATGTTTGAAAAAGAGCCCGATGTAAATCCAGATAAACTAAAGGTAATTACAGAGTTAACCCTGAAAGATTTAAGCGATGACAATAAAATAGATGAATCTGATTTTTTAGATCGGGTTGATGTTTTACTTTCATTAGGTCATTCAGTAATGATTTCTAATTATGTAAAATATTACAAGCTAGCAGCTTTCTTATCAGACATCACAAAAGGCAAAAAAATAGGCTTGGTTTTAGGAATGTACAATCTTGACTTTTTGTTTGATGAAAAATATTACACCAATCTTAAAGGTGGAATTCTAGAAGCATTTGGTCTTGGTTTTGGGCGAAATGTTAAACTGTACATTTATCCTTGTAGGGTTGATGAATCAAACCAAATAAAAACCATAAAAGACTTTGAAATTCCAGTCAAACTAAAAGGGCTATTCGATTATTTAATTGCCAACGATAAATTGGCTGATATTGAAAATCCAAAAACTGAATACTTAAATATTTTCTCAGACAACGTTTTGACAATGATAAAATATGGCGCAAAAGGTTGGGAAAAAATGGTTCCCAAAAAAATTGCGACCACAATCAAAAACAAAAAACTATTTGGGTTTAAAACTCCAGAAAAAGACTATACCAAAAACTAGGTTATTTTTGGTTTAAGATGAAAAAAATCATCAATCTTTTTAAAATTGATATTTGGGAAATTAACGACAAAAAACTTCCTAAATCATTAAAATGGCTGTTAAATATAGCTAGGGTGGTTTCATTGGCCGTTAGAGGTATGGTTGAAGATAAAATTCAACTAAGGGCATCGGCTTTAACCTTTTACTCTATACTTTCTGTAGTACCCATTATTGCTATGATATTTGGCATAGCCAAAGGTTTTGGTTTAGAGCAATCACTACAAGCAGAAATTTTAAAAAATGCTGAGGCTACACAACAAGAAGAAGTTGTTAAATGGCTAATTGGTTTTGCCCAAAGCATGCTAGAATCTACAAAAGGTGGAGTAGTTGCTGGAGTAGGAGTAGTGCTTTTGCTATGGAGTGTAATGAGTATTTTAGGAAATATTGAAGCTTCGTTTAATGATATTTGGGATGTTCAAAAACCAAGGACTTATCTAAGGAAATTTACTGATTATATGGCCATCATGATTTTGGCTCCAATTTTATTGATTTCTTCTAGTAGCATAACCATATTTATTTCATCAACCGTAAATGAAATTGCTGGCAAGGTTGAGGTGCTTAGTGTTTTTGCAAAATTCACAAATGTTTTGCTAGAATTTGCTCCTTACTTTTTAATTTGGATAGTTTTCTTTTTGCTGTATTTAATTATGCCAAATACCAAGGTAAGTTGGAAGGCAGCCTTAACCGGAGGAATAATTGCCGGAACAAGTTTTCAGCTATTTGAGTGGGTTTATATTAATTTTCAAGTGGGAGTAGCTAGGTACAATGCAATTTACGGCAGTTTTGCTGCTTTACCTTTATTTTTAATTTGGCTGCAAACCAGTTGGAATTTGGTTTTGCTAGGCTGCGAAATAAGCTTTGCTAGCCAAAATTATCATCGGTTTGCTTTTGAAGGAAGCATCAACAACTTAAGTATTTCTTTCAGAAAAAAAATAGGATTATTGATGTTAATAGAAATCAACAAAAACTTTGAAAAGTGGGAAATTACCTCGAAAGATTATTTAGCAGAAAGCCTGCACTTGCCGCCAAGATTAATTAAGAAAATTGCCGATGACTTACAAAATGCTAAGCTACTTGTAGAGTTAGAAATAGAGGAAGAATTAGTAGGATACAATCCTGCCAGAAATATGGAAAAATTTGGGGTTAAGGATTATCTTTTGGCTTTCGACCAAAACGGAGAAAACAACTTTCCAGGTTTTGAAGAAAAAAATGATTCTATTTCAGATTTACATAAACACGAGAAAGAAAATACTCCAATTAAAAATTTGATAAAAACCTAGTTTTAAGATTCATTTATACATTCTGAGAAAAATTCTTCTATTTTTATCGCAAAATATCAAACCATGAAATACCTACGTTTTCCATTTAAGCTAAATAATTCTAAAACTTTAACAGTTGAATTTGATAAACCAGTTTCAATAATGGTTTTTGTAGATGGACAATTCCAAAGGTATAAAGAGGGCGCTTCTTGCAAGTATTTTGGAGGTCCTCAAAAAGATTCACCATATGTAACAAAACTACCTGGTGGTTACAAATATCATTTGGTAATTGAATTAGGAAAGTATGATAAAAATGCAGTAAACCCTAGAATTGAATTGGTTGGAAACGCAAGTGCCCCTCAACCAACCAAAGACCCAGTTATTGCTGAGTTAGATGCAATTTTAGACCAAGATTAAGGTCTTTCAACCTCAGTTTCTTTTTCCCAAATAAATTGGGTGATAGGCTCTCCGTTTTTAAAGTAGAATTTTCCACCCCATTGGTGCTCAATCTTTTGGTACTCGTCACCTAAACCATTCTTTACAATTACTCTTTTGGTAATTTTTCGATTTGCTTTGGTGTAAATTTCTTCGGTAAACCCATCTTGATATTGTTTGGCAATTTCTTGCCTTATGTCTTTTGGTTGTGAGTTTTCTTTTGCCTCATGCTTTGGAATTATTGGTTTAACTTCAGATATTTTCTCAGTTTCAATAACTTCCACTTTATGCTCTATTTTCTTTTCCTCAACTTGTTTTTCCTCATCTTTTGGAATGGATTTCACTTCTCCTTTTAGTTCTTGGTTAATGAAGGTTTCTGTTTTTAATTCACTTTGTTTAAAGTGAAGTTTTTCCATTGGAATAAAAACACGCACAGACTCTTCGGGTGAGGGTTCATTTTCTGCTATTAATATTATTTCAATATCCCTAATGCGAGCTGTGGCCTGTTGGTCATTTGGAAAAATCTCAAAAAGTGTTTGATATTTTTCAATAGCAGGATAAAATTTTTCTTGGGCAAATAATTTGTCAGCCTCTTCGAAAATAGCATTGTACTTTTCTTTTTTGGCTTCATTTTCCCAATATTCTTTATAAAATTTTTGTTTTTTATTTTCTTTTTTTTGAGAATATCCAAAAATCGGAAATACTAGAAAGATGAAATAGATTAGCCTCATAATGCAAAACTAAATTTTGAAAGTTGTTAAATCAAAGTTGAAGCCATATTTTTGGAGAATGAATAAAAGACTTACAAAATCTAACGATAAATTAATAGCAGGAGTATGTGGAGGTATTGCTGATTATTTTGGTTGGGATTCGAGTATGGTTAGGGTAGGCTATGTATTACTATCAATATTTAGCGCAGGGTTTCCTGGTTTTTTAGCTTACATTATTTTGTGGATTGTAATGCCTCGCTACTAATCAGATCTTAAGGATGAAAAAAGTTATTGTAACGGGTTCTGCAGGATTTATTGGGTTTCATTTTCAGTTTAATTTTCGAGCTACTAGATTCATTAATTCCACCTTTTTACAATTACTTTTGAAGCCATGAAATTTAAGGTTGGAATTATTGGTAATGGTCACATTGCACAACGACATAAATTGGTTTTGGCGGAGAATGAAAATTTTGATTTAATCTCTATAGCTGATGAAAAGAAAGAAAACCACCCACAAAACCTAGATATTTTCAACAACCCAAATATTGATTTGGTAATAATTTGCACGCCTAGTGGAAATCACGCTTCCCTTGCCATCGAAGCGCTAAAATTCGGAAAACACGTTTTGGTAGAAAAACCAATGGCATTAAATTCTGAAGATTGTAGTTTTATGATTGAAGCTGCTAAACTTCACCAAAAAAGATTATTTGTTGTAAAACAAAACAGGTTTAATTCACCAATAAAAGATTTGAAAAAAGCCTTAGATGAGAATTTATTTGGCCAAGTTTTTCAAATTGAAGTAAAAGCATTTTGGAACCGAAATGAGGCTTATTATCAAAACTCAAATTGGAGGGGAACAAAGCAACTTGATGGTGGAATTATGTTTAATCAGTTTAGCCATTTTATTGATATTTTATATTTCTTGTTTGGTGATATTGTTCCCGAAAAAACCATCCTAAATAATTTTAAGCATCCCTATATTGAGTTTGAAGATTCATTGGCTACAATCTTTAAAACCAAAAAAGGCATTTTAGGTAGTATAAATGTGTCAACCAATGCAACCAACCTAAATATGGAAGGCAGCTTAACTGTTTTGAGTGAATTTGCGACTTTAAAAATAGGAGGTAAATATTTAAATACTATTGATTATTTGGAAGTTTTGCCAGAAAAACAAAAAGAGATAGCAGAGCAGAAATTATTTCAAAATAACGCTGCCCAAGAAAACAATCACGCTGCTGTTTATGAAAGTGTTTACCAGGCTTTGCTAGGCAATCATTCAAAGAACCTAGCATCGGCTGAAGAAGGTAAAAAAGTAGTTGAAATTATTGAAAAAATTTACCAAGCCGCTTTATGAAGAAATTAGTTTTTGCCACAAACAACCTACATAAACTCCAAGAAATAAAAGAGATTTTAATAGATCAATTTGAAGTAGTTTCACTAAAAGAAATGAACTTTTTTGATGAGATTGAGGAGCCTTATGAAACCTTGCATAAAAATGCATTGCAAAAGGCTAGGGTAGTTCACCAATTTTGTGGGTTAGATGTTTTTAGTGATGACACAGGACTTGAAGTTGACGCATTAAACGGCGCACCTGGAGTTTACTCGGCTCGTTATGCAGGAGTAAATTGCTCGTTTCAAGACAATGTAAAAAAGCTTTTAAAAGCACTAAACTCAGAAGAAAATAGAAAAGCAAAATTTAGAACTGTAATTGCTTTGATTCTTAATAACAAAGAATACACTTTTGATGGCGTTGTGGAAGGTGAAATAACCAAGGAGCAAAGTGGCTCAGAGGGTTTTGGTTACGATCCAATTTTTAAACCAGAAGGATTCGAAACCACTTTTGCTGAAATGACATCAGAAGCAAAAAATAAAATTAGCCACAGAGGAAGAGCAGTTCAAAAGCTAGCTACTTTTCTAAAAACTAAAAACTAAAAACCAACTATTTTCTCTTTATTCCATCATCCTTCGTCTTTCCTCTTTCCTCTTTCGTCCTTCATCTTTCCTCTTTCGTCCTTCATCTTTCCTCCTTCGTCCTTCATCCATCGTCCTTCGTCCTTCGTCCATCATCTTTCATCCATCATCCATCATCCATCATCCTTCGTCTTTCGTCCTTCATCCTTCGTCCATCGTCAATCGTCCATCCTCCTTCTCTCCCTACTTCTCCCACGAAATACTCCAAATTCCCCTAACTTGATTCATCGCATAACCTTTTGCTTTATCATCAGGGTATAGATTATTTAATTGAGCTAGTGTGGCCTCGTCAATTTCTTTGTTTGGTTCTCCGTGGCATTGTAAACACATACCATTGGTAACAATAGGATAGTAGAAATTTACCATTTGGTCTGTCTCATTAATAATTGATTCTGGTTCTTTCCCATCTGCTAAAGCATTTTTAAAGGTTTCAATATGAGCTAATTCAGCTTCATTGGCCATGTTATCAGGGTTTCTCGGTTTATCTGTAACCCTTTTTATGCTGAGGTTGTAAATTTTCGCCAAACTATCTGTAATAGGGTAGGCGTGCACATTACAAAATGCTATTGCATCTGGTGTGCCTTCAGTTTTAATGGCATTCATGAGGTTTTTTCCCAATTGTTGCTTTGTGCTCATGGCATAATTCAACCCTATTTCTGCTGTACTTTTTCCTTCCATGTTCCCCATCGAATTTCCTTGCAAATTTTTATTCAAATCGGCTAAAAACATATATTCTGCAATTTGCTCTATGTTTTTATCAGGAAAACCAAACTTGGGCATGATTCCAAATTTTTCTATGGCATTAGGCATTTTAGAGTTTTCTGCAACAGGGTTTTTATGAAAAGCTAAAATATTGGCCACAAACTCTTCTTTTGATATTCCTTCGGTATTGTAGTGCATTTTTACGGCATGCATTGGTGGAGCAATTCTATTCTCTGGCCCTTCACTTGGAGCATGGCATGAGTAGCAATTTGTTGCCATTAACTCTTTGCCAGGATGACTTTCTAAATCAATTTCTTGAGTTGGTTGGTTAGCGGTATCTTTTTTTGAAGATGAGTTTTGACAAGCAACAAACAATACCATTAATGATGCAATTAAGATGGATAGCTTTTTCATGGGTTAGATTTTGTGCTAAGTAAGGATAAAAAGATTAGATTTTTAGCGATTTATCGCACAAAAAAGCCCGAATAAATTCAGGCTTTTTTTGTTTAATATTTTGGCTTTATTTTTTACTCTTTTCCGATATAAAACTTAATCATCTTTTCGCTTTCGTTGCCTAATTTGTCTTTTGCAACAATTCTTACTTCGTATAATTTCTTTTTTCCAAAACGATTTAACTCTGAAATATCAAGAGTTTGTGGACTAGAATATGGGGTAAGAGCTCCTCCATCAACAGAGTAAAAAATATCTTCTGTACCTACTTTTTCATCTGTGGCCCCCAAGTAAAGTCTAGTGTAATTAGGGTAAACATTTAGAGTTTCGCCGCCTTTGTCTTTTATTTCGGTTGGCTCAATGCTAAAGTTATGGTAAATAACAGGTGGAGTATTATCAACATGGCATTTGCTTTCTTTTTTTACTTCTTCGTTATTTACATTATCAATGGCATTAAATGCAATTGTGTGTGGGCCTTCATTTGGAATGGTAAACTCACTGTAATTATTCATTGCACCTCCATCAATACCATATTTTGTAGCTTGAACTCCAGCATGAGGATCTCTTGACTTTAATGCAATTTTTGTGTCTTTGTTAATATAAAGTTCACCTTCCTTAAAAAATTGAGGGTTACCATAGGTAATTCCTGTTTCGGGAGCTTTATTATCTACAAATACATTTAAAAAAGTATTTCCTGAAAGGTTGTCTACATTATCATTAGCATCGTACTTTACAGAGTGAGTGCCCAAAACATCAGGCAAATTAAAATTACCACCAAACGTGGCTCTTTCTCCGCCATCTATTCGGTAATAAATGTTTTTAACACCAGCTTTGTTGTCTGTTGCAGAAAGGTTTATTTGTGTTCTAGCAGAAACGTAGGTGTAATTTCCTTTAAACTGATCACCAACAATTTGATTTGACGTTTGAGGAGGAGTTAAATCTAAATAGAAGTTGAAAGTACTTTTTGTTTCAGTATTTTTTACATTGTCAATAGCATAAAAATTTAAAGTATGGTCTCCATCTTTTAAACCGGCCATGGTAACAGTGTTACCAGATCTGTCATTGCCATCATCAAAAGAATAATAGGTTCTGTTTACTCCAGATAAACCATCGGTAGAAGAAAGAACAAATTTTGTTGAAGGAGCCAAAATATTTCCTTGGTAAACTATTCCTTCAATTTCACTTCTTGATGTTGGAGAAGTTAAATCTACCACAAAAGTTTTTTCTCTAGTTTTCTCAGCGTTTCCAACATTATCGTTTGAATAGAAGTAAAGGGTATGCTCTTTTTCGGTATCCAGATTTAAGGTTGAACCATAATCTTGGTAATTTCCGCCTAAAGCGTAATGAATTTTCTCTACACCAGAAACTCCATCAGTTGAAGTTAAATCGACTTTAAGTCCTTTTCCGTAATAAATTTTATCTTTTTTATAAACAGGGGCACCAGAAAATTTAGATGATGTAACTGGAGCTAAACCATCAGCATAAACTTCGTACAAAACTTCTTGTTGCGGATTTACTGTTTCCTTTGAGTTTTTATCAACTGCCCATTTACTTCTTATGTAGTTAATTCCTTCAGTATCTAGGTACATTGGGTCTGCATAATCTGGAGTGGCTTTACTTTTTAAATCATAGTTTTGGCCATTAGGCTCAGTGCTAAATTTTAAATACATAGGAAGGTCCTTTTGAACATAGGTGTTCCCGTCATTCAAATACACTTTTTTTTGGTGTTCCGGTTTAGTTGGTTCTTGCGCGAAAGTATTTATGCATAATGCAAATAAGGAGATAAAAACAAAAAATTTTTTCATATTTTAATTTTGAAGCTTTAAAAATAGAAAATGTAATTAACAAATTCTTTTTTATTATTTAATTACTCAGAAATTTAGTTAATTCAGTCAATTATTGCAATAAAAGGGAAAATAAATTGTGAATTGATATTTAAGATTAGTTTTTAAAAAAAAAACTTCTAAACAAAAACAACTTACTAAATTAAGTGAAATTTACAATTTTTATTTTATTTACTTTATTTTCAATAGACATTTTTGCCCAACCTAAGGACATAAATGTTGATGGAAAAGTATTTGGTGAGGATGAAGCACCATTGAAAAATGTACTCATTGAAGTTTATAAAAACGATTCTAGCTATTACAAATACCGAACTGAAGAAAAAGGAGAATATCATTTTAACTTACCTTACAATTTCAACTACACCATTGTATTCTCTAAAAATAAATATTACAGTAAAATCATTGATATTAAAGCCGAAGGTATTACAAGAGAAGATTTATCCTTCGCTCAAAAGAAAATTGGAGAATGGCAGGTTTTTCTTTTTAGAGAAGTTCCCGGGGTTGATGCTTCTATTTTTGATGACGCTGTAGGAGAAATTTTTTTTAATGAAAAAACTGGCTTAATTGATTGGAATGCAGATTATTTCGAATCTAAAAGACAGGATTTAATTGATTTTGAACAAGAGTTAAAAGAGAAAAGAGAAGAGGCTCTTCAAAATAGAATAGAAAATTACTCCTCTGGTTTTGAGGCTTTAAACAAAAATGCTAAACCATTTAAAGAAAATATTTCCAAGAAATATTCACTAAAGGTTTCTGAATATTATTCTAAGCTTACAAACGCCTTCGAATCTCTCCCAAAAACAGTAAAAGAAACATTCGAACAAAAAGATGGTTACTTCGTAGTATTAAGAGAAGTGAAAATAGATGGTTATGAACCTGTTATATTTAAAAAAGTAGTACATGATTGGGGCGGTAAATATTACTTTCGCAACGGTTTAAGTATAACTGACCTACAATTTGAGTTACTTACATCAACTGAAAATGATTTCGCGCCTAGTTTTGATGAAAGAAAATAACTATTGAAAAATCTTTTATCACATTTATTTGGTATTTATTACGATTCTAGCCTTTGCTTAGCCTGAAAATTTTCATGGCTTTGGCACTTTAAGCGATGATGGTAAACTTTTGGCTGGAGTAACATTTAACGTTAAATCAGGAGAAGCTTTAATTAAATCAGATGTATCTAATGCTAGTGGTAAATTTTCTGTAAATCTTAACTATGTTAAAGTTTACATTCTCGAATTTTCAAAAAGTGTCTTTATAACAAAATAGGTTAGCATAAAATTAACAGTTGTAACAGGAAATCAAGTTTCTAAAGGTCAGGCATATGCTGGCTGTGAAGTGGACATGCTTCGCTTATTTGAAGGAATTGACTATACTGATTTTAATAAACCTATTGCTGAAATAATTTTAGATAAAAAAAGCGGATATTTTTATTGGAATAACAATTACCAGCCTATTCCTGATGAAAAATTGGAAGCTTTATTGTTAGAAGTCGCTACAAGGAAAAAACAGGAAGAAAAAGATTTTAAAATTGCCATAAAAGAAGCTAATCAAGGCTTTTAAAAAAGGAAATTATTCTGATCCAAGTTCTTTATTGGACAAAGCAAAAAAAATTAAACCTACTGCAATAGAGGTTCAAGTTTTGGAAGAAAAAATAAAGGTAAAATTGTTGAATAAAACCAAGAATTAACTTAATATTTTACCTTGTTATAAAAAATGTTTCTTTTTTAAAGATTGATTTCAATTAGTTTTTTAACTAAGTAAAGAAAATCAAATGGCTTTATTTATTTTAATTATGCAAGAATGGGGCTGTAAATATTATTTTCGCAATTGTATGAACATTACTGTTATACAATTCGAATTGCTTACATCAACAGAATATGATTTCGCACCTAGTTTTGATGAAAGAAAATAACCATTGAAGAACTTAATCAGCACTTTTTTTTAGGATTAATTTCAATACTTGCATTTGCTCAACCAGAAAGCTTTGAGGCTTTTGGTACATTGAGTGAAGGAGGCACGGTAATGGCCGGCGTAAAAATTACCGTTAAAGCTGGAGGTACGCAAATTAAAACTGATGTTTCAGATGCCTCAGGAGAATTTTTTGTTACCCTCGATTATGGAAAAGATTACATAATCGAATTCTCAAAAAGTGGTTATGCAACCAAAAAAATAAGCATAAAAGCAGCTGGAGTAACCAAAGAACAAGTTTCTGTAGGACAAAAATATTCTAGCTGGGAAGTGAGTATGCTTCATTTTGTAAAGGGAATTGACTATTCTGCTTTAGATAAACCTGTAGGTGAAATTTTCTTTGATAAAAAAACAGGCTATTTCGATTGGAATTCGGACTTTAATCTTGGACTTTATGAAAAAATCCAAGCTATGGAAAAGGAAATTGCTGCCAAAAGAAAACAAGAAGAAAAGGATTACGAAACTGCTATTAAAGAGGCTGAAAAAGCATATGCAAAAGGAGATTATTCTGGCGCAAGTTCAGCAATAGACAGAGCAAAAAAAAATAGACCAAATGCTGAGGAAGTTCAAAACTTAGTAAAAGAAATAGATAAATCTAACGCTGACCAGAAAGCCGCAGAAGAAGCTCAAAAAGTGGTTGAAGCAAAAAAACTAGAAGATGAAAAGGCAGCTCAAGCNGCNGAAGAAAAAGCAAANGCCGANGAGGAAGCTAAAAAACAAGCAGAGGAGAAGGCTAAAGCAGAAGCCGATGCCAAGGCAAAGGAGGCTGAAGAAGCTGCCAAAAAAGTTGTTGAGGAAGAAAAAGCTAAAGCTGAAAAAGATGAAAAGGAAAAGAAAGAATTAGAAGAAAAGGCAAAAGCGGCGGAGAAATCCAAAAAAGAAGAGGAAGAAAAAAGGTTAGCAGAAAAGGAAACAACTAAAGAAGAAAACACACCGAATACCTTTACTCCAAGTCAAAAAGAACCACCAAAATTTAAAGCAGTATCGGGTAAGGCAGGAGGTCCTCCTTCAAAAACACCAATAACTGGGTCAACAGGTAGCCTTCCAGAAAAAACTACCGTAACAGGAACAACAGGAACAGAAGTAGCCCAAAAGCCAACTTTTGAACAGCCTGAACAAAAAACAACCGAGTATAAAAAAGTTACCGGAGAAACAGGTACGGGAACAATTCAACAAAAAACAACATTTGAAGCACCTGAGAAAAAGGTTGTTGAAAAACCAAAACCTCCAACTCCGCCAAAATCAAATTATTCCGATGACTTTAAAAATCACGAAGTTCATAAAACAGCAAAATCTTTTTCTGATGAAAAAACAGTTAATTACAATAATGATAACCATGATTTTGATTTAGCAAATGCCAACTTTTCTGATCCGCATTTTTATCTTGAGTTACAAGATAGGTATCCAGTTGGGGTTACCGAAGAAATAAAGAATGAAGGTAAAAAGGTTATTACTTATCGGGTAGTTATTGATAACGAGCATCACGGCTACTTATACAGAAAAATAAAACATCCGTGGGGAGGTGAGTTTTTCTTTAAAAACAATACCTCAATTTCAAACTTTCAGTTTGATATAGATACCGACCCAACAAGGTTTAAGTTGTAAAACTTATTTAGCAAAATCTTTAAACAACAAACTAGGCTGAATTCCTGCATTGTTTTGGTATTTTTTGCTTTCGTACAAATCAAACTCCCCATCAATTTTGTGGTAATAAATTTGGGCAATTTCTACTCCAGCATAAATTCTGATGGGTTGTACACAAAACATTTCTAATGTCCAAAAACCACTAAAACCTACATCGCCAAAGCCTGCAGTAACATGTATAAATAAACCTAGTCTTCCTACAGAAGATCTTCCTTCTAGCATCGGTACATAGCCATTTGTTGAGGTAAATTCTTCTGTTCTACCTAAATAAAGTTTATTTGTTTCGAGCAAAAGTCCTTCTTCAGGAATTTGCAATGGAGAAGCAGTATTTTCCTTTTTCATGTCTAAAACATGATTATCGTAAACCAAAATATCTTTATGCAACTTTAGGTTGTAAGAATTTGGGTTTAATTGACTTGTGTTGTAAGGCTCAATAATGATATTCTTGCCTTGTTGCTTGGCAATTTCTTTACCTGATAAAATCATAGTTATTTTATTATTCCGTAGGTAGTTTTACCCTTTTCGTCTTTTATTTGAATATTGG
>JGI20154J14316_10000777_pt1 | contig 28902 bp, 25 predicted proteins | sample COG_04_FD_14316 | JGI IMG/M metagenome (IMG submission 14316)
TAAATAAAAATGATATAACTATCCTAAAGTGTTATAGAATATTAAACTTTTTTGGACTTAGGAAAACAACCTCTATGGCAATTAACATGTTTTCTAAAACTATTGAATCAAACTTAAAAGGGTCACATCCAAATTTATTTATTTTTGACTTGTACAGACTATCTTATTTATGCTCTTTAAAATAATTATTTGATTTTTTTAAATTCCTGATAATTTCTTATGTAGTCATTTTCATCATAATCTTCAGAAGCTAAAACTAGACAAACAGAATTTTTAGAAAATTTATTCATCTCTCTCCAAATACCATTTGGAATAAAGAGGCCAATATCAGGACTGTCTAAAACAATTTTCTTTGTCTTTTTACCATCATCTAGTAATAATTCAAAACTTCCGTTTAGTGCAATTAATACTTGGAATAGATTTTTATGCGCATGCCCTCCCCGCTCACCGTTAAAAGGAACATCATACAGATAATAGACTCTTTTAATAGGAAAAGGAATAATTTCTTTTTCAACAAAAGATAATGACCCCATACCCTCTGGAGATATTATTTTAGGTATCTCTAATTCGTAAATATCATCAATGCTATTTTTTTTCATTATTTACATTTATATATTTGATAATCCCTTTAACTCCAACCCAATACTTATTTAAAATTTGATTTAATCTAATATATTTAAATTTAAACATTAAATACACATAGTGAATCAACTTTAGAAAAGATAAGAAATTATAGTATTTATAAAACAACGCTCCTTTTGCAAATAAAATTCTGTCACTTGCAACATCATTTCCAGAACTGTTAATAGGGTGAGATAAAATAACCTCATTGTGAAAAATAATATTTAGATTCAAGTCCAATGCATTTCTAAGAAAAACATATTCATCTGCTGTTTGAAATATTGATCCTAATCCAAAATTTTCATCAAATAAAACTTTATTAGAAATAATAGAATTTCTTCTAAATGCAATAACAACAGAGTTAACAAAACTTAGAGATTTTTTATTATGGTATTTTATTATTGGATAATTCTTAAATGAATTACCATTTGAATCATTCATCTTAAAGGTAATTATATCAGCACTGGGATTTAAATTAAAAGCACTAATGATTATGGAGTCAAAATTTTCTTCATATAATATATCGTCATCAGCCAATAAGCATATATCAGATTTAGCATTATTAATTGCTAAATTTCTGCTTTTTGATAAACCAATTTCATTTATGTTAATTAAATTAATATTATCGATTTTTGGGCAAGAAAAATCTGTTTTATGCGTTTGATTAATAATTAATATAGAATTAGAATGAGTATTATTTTTTATAAAAATATTATTTAAGAAGTCAAGATTATCTCTATTTTTTGTTGAGATTAATATTTCTAAACTGATATTTTTGTTGTTTACATTACTCATTAAAATTATATTTGAAACAAATGTAGATAAATTAATGAAAATTCTTTTAATAGGTGAATATAGTGGACTTCATAATTCTCTAAAAGATGGTCTACAATTAAACGGACATTCAGTTACTTTATTGGGTACAGGTGATGGATTTAAAAATTTTCCAGTAGATATTCTAATTAAGTCAACTGTTTTTGAGATTTCATTTTTAAAGTTTTTCGCAAAAATAATTGATAAGTTATTTAATGTTAGTCTAAATGATATTGAAGTTGGCTTTAAAACCTATTTTAAAATAAATACTTTAAAAGACTATGATATTGTTCAATTAATTAATGAGAATTCTTTTAAAACAACCCCTAGATTAGAAATTATTTTACTTAAAAAAATAATAAAAAATAACAAAAACTTATTTCTTTTGTCCTCTGGTGTCGATTATAAAAGTGTTGAATATGCATTAAATAATAAATTTAAATATTCCATACTAACACCATACTTGGAAAAAAATGTATTAAAGAACAATTACTACCATATACTGAAATACAGCAATACAAATTTTAAAAAACTTCATAGATATATCTATAGAAATATCAAAGGAGTTATTAGTTCAGATTTAGACTACCATATTCCATTAATTGGAGAAAAAAAGTACTTAGGAATGGTTCCAAATCCAGTTAACTTAAAAAAATTGAGTTATGATTTTGTAGAAATTGAAAATAAAGTAATAATATTTCATGGAATTAATAAGAAGAACTCGATTAAAAAAGGCAACAATTATTTCATAAAAGCAATGGAAATAATTAAAGAAACTTATAAAGATAGGGTTGAATATATTGAAGTTCAAGACTTAAAATATAGTGACTATATAAAATCTTATAGTGATTGCCATATTTTTTTAGATATGGTATATGCTTATGATCAAGGATATAATGCTTTAGAAGCAATGGCTAAAGGTAAGGTTGTATTTACGGGTGCAGAAAAAGAGTGGCTAGATTATTACGAAGCAAGTGAAGACACTATAGCCATTAATGCATTACCAGATATTAATTATTTGGTAAAAAAATTAAGTAACTTAATTGAAAATCCAGAAAAAATTAAAAATATCAGTATAAATGCCAGAAAATTCATAGAAGATCATCACAGTTATGATAATATCGCTGGCGTTTACGAGAGTAAATGGTTAAACGCTATTAGCAATGAAAAGTAAATTTTTTCCTAATTTATTTATTCCAGGTGCTGCAAAGTCAGGCACCACTACTTTACACGAACTATTAAATTTACACCCTGACATTTCTATGTCTAAAGTTAAAGAACCTGTATTTTGGAACAATAAAAGATTTGAAAAATATAAAGAAGAAGATTGGTTAAAATATAAAAAATTATTTATTGAAAAATCTAAAATATGTGGCGAATCAACTACCTCATATATGTATTACAAATCTTTTATTGAAAACATTAACAACAATTACAAAAAATCTCCAAAGTTTATTTTTATTTTACGGAATCCGATTGACAGGTATATTTCACACTTTTGGTGGATGAAAGGGTTAGGTTTAGAAAGTAATAATATACAAGACATTATTAATACAGAAAATCATACCGATATTATAGAATACGATTACTACCCAAAACATTATTTCCAATTTGGATTATATTCAAAATGGATTCAACATTTTATTGATAATTTTGGGATTGAAAATATTAAAGTAATTACTCTTGAAAGTTTAATTTCAAATCGACTTGACACAGTAAATTCGTGTTTTGATTTTTTAGAAATAAACCAACTTGAATCAATAGCTGAAATATCTACTAATAAAACAACAAAAATAAAATACCCATGGCTATATCACTTTATTAGAAAGTCATCCATTGGAAAAATGAATTATACCAAAATTGGAAAATATTTTTTATCAAAAAAATTGATTGATGGAATAAAAAATAAAATGAAAAATATAATAAATGATTGGAGCACAAAGAGCTTTAGATATAAGCCTTTAAAAGTAGAATATAGAAATCACTTAAAACAAGCTTATTCTAAAGATGTTAAAAAAATAAAAGATATTTTTAATTATCCATTTCATGAATGGAAAGACTTTAATTAGTTGCAAATGAATTTTATAAGAACATCCACATACTCAGCAGCTAGTACAACTATAAGTTTATTAGTAAAATTAATTACTAATAAAATAATAGCAGTGTATCTTGGGACAAATGGTATGTTTTTAATTGGTCAATTAAAAGATTTTTTAAAAATTGGTAATACCTTGGGGACTTTGGGTATAGAAACTGGAACTGTTAAATACTCATCTGAATTAAATACAAAAGAAAATCAGTTTAAAGATCTTGTTTCTACTAGTTTTAAAATACATCTCTACACTTCATTTATAATAATTGCTTTAGTTCTATTATCCTACGATTATCTAAAGTTGTATTTAACTATAGAATTTAGTGAAATGAACGACTATTTGTTCAAGTACATATTATGTTTTTCTATACTTTGTTTTTCAATACAAATATTTATAATGTCCATATTAAATGGATTAAAAAAAATCAAGATTTTTGTCTTAATTAATATACTTGCTACAATTATTTCTGGTGGTATTTTAGTCTTTCTGGTTATTAATTACCTTACCATTGGAGCATATTACGCTTTAATAGTAAGTCCAATAATAACTTTATTTACAGCCCTAATAATCTGTCTCTTTTTTAAACCATTTAAATTAAATTTTCTTAATTCAATTTTTAAGATTAAACATTTTAAAAATTTGTCTAAATTTTCATTAATGGCAATTATAGCTCCAATTTGCCTTATCGCGGCAACATTTATAGTTAGATATTATATTTATGACAAATTTGATTCTAACTATGCCGGTTCATGGGAAGCTATGTGGAGGATATCGGCAATTTATTTATTGTTTTTAACTACAACGTTTAAATTTTATTTAGTTCCAACCTTTTCAACATTAGAAAAAAATGGACTAAAAAAAGAAGTTTTCAAAATATGGAAAACTACTTTTCCTATAATAGTTATAATAACATTAGGTGTTTATATTTCTAAAGACCTGCTTATTAATCTTTTATTTACAGATGAATTTTTACTTATTAATAGCTTAATTTTATTTCATTTACTTGGTGATATAGTTAAAATAAACTGCTGGGTACTTGGAAATATTCTTGTGGCTAAAGCCAAAACCACAGATTTTATTTTATTTCAAATAGAATGGTCAATAGTATTTGTTGTTTTATCAGTAATTCTTACTAGTATATATGGTTTTGTTGGGCTTTCTATAGCCTACTTTACCACATATATTATACATTTTCTTTTACTAAATATTTATTTTAGAAAATTGTTATGGAAAATTAATTAAATTTATTAAGTAAGTAAATTGTCTAGTTTAATATAGTTCTTAGTTTTAATTTTATAAAAATCTTGAACTATGGATTTTGCTCCAAATCCTTCCTTCCAATATATTAACCCTTCGTTAACAAATTGACCATTGTTTTCATTTGAATTACCAAAATCAAAAAACTCCTTAGACTTAAATATATCACTAATTAAATGAGAAAATAAAAAATCTAAACTTCCAGTTGTGTTTTTAGTCGAATTGGAAGATATATATTGAACATGAGCTGTAGTTTTAGTTTCAAATATTGTAGTAGCAGCAATTAGTTTTTTTTGACTATAAACATTAAATTGTCTGATTTTATTATTAAATCTTTTTTTTAATAATTTAATTTCACTTAATGTGTGGACAGGCGAGATGCCATGTTTTAAATTCAAATTTGGTATTAGAAGATTATTCCAAAAGTCTTCAAATTCATCAACTTCAGTAATAACTAAATTGTTTTTAAGACCTTTTTTAACTCCGTTAGATCTATCCTTGGAAAGAGATAAATTATTCATTCTAACAACAGAAAGCAGTTCTTTTTTAACGATATCAGAATTTAATAAATGACTTATATATTTGGACTCTTCAGTTGGAAGAATGTGATATATAGATGGAATTGGTTTAAGGGATAAAGTTTTAATATTGTTGTCTGAGAGAAATTTAAGAGTAATTTTAAAAATCTTAACTACGTCATGAAATTTAGATTTTTCATCTAATATAAAATCTCCATAAGTTAATCCTTGATGAGAATAAAGCTGATCATCAACACAGTTTGCTGGAAGGACAGAAATTAATACGTCTTTTTTATATATGAGAAGAGAATAATCAAAATACCTATCACAGTGATAGTCCATAAAATCCCTTAGAAACAAAAAAGTACCGTTTCTAGAATTTGAAACAAAATTGTTCCAATCTGACTTATAATTTTTAGTGTATTTTATTATAGAGTAAATAGTACTATATTTTATTTAATATGAAAATACTATTTATTTTTTAAATAGACTTGTTTCTCTTTCTCTCTACTTCTTTTAATAAAATTTTTCTCAGTCTAAGACTAACAGGTGTAACCTCTACATATTCATCTTTCTGAATGTATTCTAAAGCCTCTTCTAATGAAAATTTGATTGCAGGAACAATCTTTGCCTTATCATCAGCACCAGATGATCTAACATTACTCATTTTTTTTGTTTTCGTAATATTTATAACCATATCATCTCCTCTAGAATTCTCACCAATAACCTGCCCTTCATAAATTTCTTCTCCAGGATTAACAAAAAACTTACCTCTATCTTGTAATTTATCAATTGAATATGGAATAGCTTTTCCTTTTTCCATTGATACAAGAGAACCATTCTGCCTTTCTGGAATACCACCTTTAACTGGCTTGTATTCTTTAAATCTGTGTGTCATTATTGCTTCACCGGCAGTTGCTGTAAGTAACTGATTTCTTAAACCAATTATTCCTCTAGAGGGAATTAGAAACTCACAAACCATTCTCTCACCTTTAGAAACCATGCTTAACATTTCTCCTTTTCTAATTGATACCATTTCAACAGCTCTACCTGAAACAGTTTCTGGTAAATCAATAGTCATCTCTTCAAACGGTTCACACTTTTTACCATCGATAACTTTAATTATTACTTGAGGTTGTCCAATTTGTAATTCATATCCTTCTCTTCTCATAGTTTCGATTAAGACTGATAAGTGCAATACTCCTCTTCCAAAAACCATAAATTTATCAGCACTATCTGTTTCGTTAAGTCGAAGAGCTAGATTTTTTTCAAGTTCTTTATTTAATCTATCCTTAATATGTCTAGAGGTAACATATTTTCCGTCATTTCCAAAAAAAGGAGAATCATTTATTGTAAATAACATACTCATTGTAGGCTCGTCTATTGCAATTGTTTTTAATGATTCAGGGTTTTCAAAATCAGCAATAGTATCTCCGATTTCAAAATTATCTAGTCCAACTATAGCACATATATCTCCGGGTTGAACCTCCTCTACCTTAATTCTACCTAAACCTTCAAAGACATGTAATTCTTTAATTTTAGATTTAACTATGGACTTATCTCTTTTAACTAAAGATACATTCATCCCCGTTGTTAACTTACCTCTTTGTAATCTTCCAATAGCTATTCTGCCTGTAAATGAAGAATAGTCTAAAGAAGTAATTAACATTTGTAAACTTCCTTCTTTTATTGTTGGTGAAGGAACATGCTTTATAACCATATTTAGTAATGGCTCAATATTTTTGGTAACATCTTTCCAATCATCACTCATCCAGTTTTCTTTAGCAGAGCCATAAACAGTTGGGAAATCTAATTGCCATTCTTCAGCTCCTAACTCAAACATTAGGTCAAAAACTGCTTCATGAACTTCTTCTGGTGTACAATTTTCTTTATCCACCTTATTAATAACTACACAAGGCTTTAATCCTAGATCTAGGGCTTTTTGTAATACAAATCTTGTTTGTGGCATTGGACCTTCAAAAGCATCAACTAAAAGTAAAACACCGTCAGCCATGTTTAAAACTCTTTCTACTTCTCCTCCAAAATCTGCGTGACCAGGAGTATCAATAATATTAATTTTGGTATCCTTATAAATAACTGAAACATTTTTTGAAGTAATTGTAATACCTCTTTCTCTTTCTAGGTCATTGTTATCTAAAATCAAATCACCCTTATTTTCATTCTCTCTAAACAACTGACAGTGAAACATAATTTTATCTACTAAAGTTGTCTTTCCGTGATCTACGTGAGCAATAATTGCAATATTTTTTGTTTTAGTCATGACTAAATTTTAAAATTTGTGCAAATGTAAGCTATATTATTCTCATTAGAAGAATAAAATTATTTTTATACAAATATTAAAAAAGCAGTAACTTTACTGAAATTATATTTTACAAACAGTTATGAATATTCCTAAACTTAAACATCTAAACTCAAATAACTTTATTTTAATTGCTGGCCCTTGCGCTATTGAAGGAGAAGAAATGGCATTTAAAATTGCTGAAAAGATTTTAAAAATATCAAACAAATATAAAGTTCCTTTTATCTTTAAGGGAAGTTTCAAAAAAGCAAACAGAAGCAGGATCGATAGTTTTACTGGAATTGGAGATGTTAAAGCTTTAGAAATTTTAAGAAAAGTTTCTTCAGCTTTAGATGTACCAACTATCACTGATATTCATGAGGTCAAAGATGCTGAATTAGCAGCTAAATATGTTGACGTTTTACAAATTCCAGCTTTTCTGGTAAGACAAACAGATTTAGTTGTTGCTGCTGCTAAAACAGGTAAAATAGTAAATCTTAAAAAAGGACAATTCATGAGTCCTGAGAGTATGAAACATGCAGTACAAAAAGTAAAAGATTCAAATAATAAAAATGTACTTATTACAGATCGTGGTACTATGTTTGGCTATCAAGACATGATAGTAGATTTTAGAGGTATTCCAACGATGAAGTTGATTGCCCCTACAATACTAGATGTAACTCATTCACTACAAAAACCAAATCAAACAAGTGGAGTAACAGGTGGTGTCCCTCATATGATTGAAACCATTGCTAGGGCTGGAGTTGTTAATAATATAGATGGTTTATTTATAGAAACACATTTTGATCCAAAAAACGCAAAAAGTGATGGTGCAAATATGTTAGATTTAAATCTATTAGAAAGTTTAATTTCTAATTTAGTGGAAATTAGAAAAACTATAAATAAATTTTAATTTTTTTAGAGGTTTCTAAATTCTATTTAATAATTCCATACTTGTCTATTAAATAGACCAAAGAAGTCATGGTTGCTGCGCCTAATTCAAGCTCTCTTTTATTAACTGCATCAAAAGTATCATTAGGAGCATGATGATAATCAAAATATCTTTGAGAATCAGGCTTTAAGCCAGATAAAACATTTGTTTCATTTTTTAATGGACCGATATCTGCTCCACTTCCACCTAATTCAAAGAAATGTATGAGGTATGGTTTAAATAAACTTTTCCAAGATAAAATCTGCTCAAAATTTGATTGATCGCAATCAAAGTAAAAACCTCTGGGAGTAAAACCTCCGGCATCGCTTTCTAAAGCAAAAATATGATTTTCATTTTTTTGAGCTGCAATTTCAGCATATTTATTCCCTCCTCTTAATCCGTTTTCTTCATTCATAAATAAAACAACTCTAATTGATCTTTTTGGTTTTATGCCAGATAATTTCAATAGTCTCAACACCTCCATAGATTGAGTACATCCTGCACCATCATCATGAGCTCCATCACCAAGATCCCAAGAATCTAAATGACCACCAACTACAATATATTCATCAGGAAATTCACTCCCAGTAATTTCACCAATTACGTTATGGGATAGAACATCATCTAATTGCTTAGAGTTTTGTTTAAAATAGAACTGAACATTATTATCTAACTTAATCATTCCACTTAATAAATCTGCATGCTTTGTACTTATTGCAGCAGATGGTATTCTTTTGTGTGGAGGTATATCTCCATATGTCATTGAACCTGTGTGAGGAAAATCATCAATTCTTAAATTCATCGATCTAACTATTACCCCAATTGCTCCAAACTTACTAGCTTCCATTGCTCCAGAATACCTTTGATTAACACAACCACCATAAGACTCAAAAGTATTAATAAGAGAAGCATCCATTGGTCTGTTAAAAAATACAATTTTACCTTCAATGTTTTTCGTACCTAATTTCTCTAACTCATCTACTCCAGAAACTTCAATAACTTTAGATTTCAAGCCTGTTGGTGGTGTAGATATTGAACCTCCCAAAGCGCAGATGTTTACCTTAATCGTTTTTCCTGGACTAGTTTCTATATAAGCAAATTCAGGAACACCTCGAACCCATTTTGGAACCATAACAGGTTGCAACCAAACTTTATCTAAACCCATGCTCTCTAACTCATCTTTTGTCCATTCTACTGCTTTTTCAGCTCCAAGAGAACCTGAAAGTCTACTACCGATGTTATTAGAAAGATGTTCTAGCCAACTGTAGCTTTGTCCATTGGTAAGTGAGTTTGTGTAAATTTCTGAAATAACTTTTTCATCAGTTTGTGAAAAAACAAAAAAAGGTATTATAAGTAGAGTAGATAAAATAAAATTTTTCATGAAAACTATTATTTATTAGAATATTCTTTAATATTATTTTCTGTAATTTCTGTTTCATCTCCCAGTATTATTAATCTCTCTACAACATTCCTAAGACCTCTAATGTTACCGGACCAATCATAAGATTTTAATAGGCTAACAGCATCTTTTGTGAACGGCTTGTTGTTAATTCCCTGTGATTTAGATATTTTATCCGAAAAATATTCAACTAATAAAGGGATATCATCAGCTCTACTATTTAAAGAAGGGACTTTAATTAAAATTACTGCTAAGCGATGATATAAATCTTCTCTAAAATTACCTTTAGTAATTTCGTCTTTTAGGTTTTTATTAGTAGCTGCAACAACACGTACGTTAATCTTTATATCTTTTTGAGCACCTACCTTTTGAATAGAATTAGATTCAAGCGCTCTTAAAACTTTGGCCTGAGCTGATAAACTCATATCTCCAATCTCATCTAAAAAAATGGTTCCATTATTAGCAGCTTCAAATTTTCCTGTTTTATCTTTATTTGCACCTGTAAAAGAACCTTTCTGGTGTCCAAATAACTCGCTTTCGATTAATTCAGTAGGAATTGCCGCACAATTAACTTCAATTAAAGGAGAAGAAAACCTTTTACTTTTTTGATGTATCCAATGTGCTACTAACTCTTTTCCAGAACCATTTGGACCAGTAATTAAAACTCTAGCATCAGTTGGAGCTACTTTGTCGATAAGGTTTTTAATTTCGTTGATTCCATCACTTTCACCAATCATCTCATAGGATGTGTTGATTTGCTTTCTTAGTCTGATGTTTTCAATAATTAATTTTTTATTATCCAAGGCATTTCTAACAGCTGTCAATAATCTATTTAAATCTGGTGGTTTAGAAATATAATCAAATGCACCAAGCCTCATTGTTTCCACAGCAGTATCAAGGTCACCGTGACCTGAGATCATTATAATTGGTGTTTCAGGTTTAATCCTTTTTGCATATTCTAACACCTCTATACCATCCTTTTTTGGCATTTTGATATCACAAAGAATTAAATCAATTTCGTTGTTTTTTATATGATCAATAGCTTCAAGTCCATCCGGTGCTTCTGAAATAACAAAATCACTATTTTCTTCAGCAAGAATTTTAATCAAAACTCTTCGAATTGCTACTTCATCTTCAACTATTAATATTTTAGACATAGATTAATATTTTAACCATTTATAAAGATCTTTATAGCTAGGTTTTTGGCCATACATTAAAATTCCTACACGATAAATTTTAGCTGCAAACCAAACAATTGCAAAAAATGTAACAATCAATATAGAGAGTGAAATAAGTTGCTCATAAATTGGAACTCCATATGGAATTCGCATCATCATTACTATTGGGGATGTAAATGGTATGTGTGAAAAAATTGTTGGAATAGTTCCAGATGGATCTTCGGAAACAGTTAACATCCCTGCATAAAGTCCAATAATTAAAGGCATACTTAGAGGTAACATAAATTGATTGGCATCAGTTTCACTATCAACAGCGGCTCCTACAGCTGCAAATAAAGATCCGTAAAGGAATAACCCTGAAATAAAGAAAAACACAAATGCAATTAGAATATTTAAAAGTGGTAAATTAAAAATCGCATTTAATGAGGATTGAAAAAGAGAATTAACCTGGGTGTCATTTAAATCAACAGAATTTAATTCTGAAGTAGAAACTCCCAGAAGTGAAGAAGCTAAAGTTGAAATAACGAACACGAGAATTGTCCATATTAGTATCTGCGTAAAAGCTACCAAAGATGTACCTATAATTTTCCCCATCATTAATTGATTTGGCTTAACCGAAGAAATGATAATTTCAATAATTCTACTTGTTTTTTCTTCTAAAACACTTCGAAGGATCATGCTTCCATATATAAAAACAAACATATATAACAGCAAACCTAAAATTAAACCAAATAATACCTTAACCCCACTATCTAATTTTGTTGTTTCTTCCCCCTCAAAACTTTCTTGAAGAATACTTAAATAGATTTTAGATTCCTCTATTGTACTCATGTCAAGGCCAACACTCACAAAGTTTAGATTGGTTAAAATTTCCTCAAATTTAGTTTCAATACTATTTACCATTGTTATGGTTGGTGCCTCTTCAGAAATAAATTTAATAGACTTGGAAAGTTCAACGTAATTAATATTTTTAGCATCTCTCAGGGGTGGAATAAATATTAAACCATCATCATTTCTTTCTTTAGAAATAAGTTTTGCTTCACCCTCGTCTAAATCTTCTAAAAAAGAGAATATAACAGTATCGGAACTTAATAATGAATTTTCAAAAATTCCAGAATTATCTACAACAGTTATATTTTTAGTACTATCACTATTGGTATTTGATAAAAATGAAAGAAATAAACCTAAGCCAACAAATAAAAATGGAATTAATAAAGTAATCAGTAAAAACTTCTTGTTTTTCACTTGAGTCAAGTATTCTCTTGCAATAATTAATCTAGTATGGTTCATTATTTTTGATTATTTACGGTTTGAATAAAAATATCATTTGCACTCGGAACAACTTCCATAAAATGATTTACTTCAGCATTAGAACTTAGAAAATTCAGTAACTCATTGGAAGTTTGGTTAGGTTCTAGAGTTATATTTAATTTTAATTCATTACCCAAAGATCTAAAGCTAGCATCGACAGAGTTAAATTTAGAGCTTATTAACTGCTTTATGACTCTATGCTCGTTACAAACTAGTCCAACTTCAAATGTGTTGGTTTTATATTGTCTTTTAATATCGTTAAGATTTCCATCTAAAACTTTATTAGACTTGTGTATTAAGGCAATATGATCACAAAGTTCTTCAACAGACTCCATTCTGTGAGTAGAAAAAATAACAGTAGATCCATCATTTCTTAATTTAAGGATTTCATCTTTAATTATATTTGCATTAATAGGATCAAATCCTGAAAAAGGCTCATCGAAAATTAATAAACTAGGTTTATGAAGTACTGTTACAATAAATTGTACTTTTTGAGCCATTCCTTTGGATAATTCAACAATTTTTTTGTCCCACCATTCACCAATTTCAAATTTATCAAACCAGTATTTAAGTTGTTTTTTAGCATCTGTTCTACTCATTCCTTTTAATTGAGCTAAGTAAAGAGCCTGCTCGCCTACTTTCATAGATTTATATAAACCTCTTTCTTCAGGTAAATAACCAATGTTTATTATGTGTTTTTGACTTAGAGTCTCCCCATCAAACAAAACTTTACCAGTGTCTGGAATAGAAATTTGGTTAATTATTCTAATAAGTGTTGTTTTACCAGCTCCATTTGGTCCAAGCAAACCAAAAATACTTCCTTTAGGAATATCTACAGATACATCATTTAATGCCTTGTAATCACCAAAATGTTTAGAAACAGAATGTATACTTAATAAGTTACTCATAGAAATTATATAAATTTAGAGTATAAATATAATGTTCTAAAACTAACTATTCAATTCTTTTTTAGATAAAAAGACTAAGAAAACATGTCTTTGACTGTATCAAAAAATGATTTATCGCTTTTTTCAGGTTTAGGATTAAAATGATCATCATCCTTCATAGATTCGAAGAAATTCTTTTGATTTTTATTTAATGTTTTTGGTGTCCACACATTAACATGAACTAGTAAATCACCTGATCCATAGCCGTTTATACTAGGTATACCTTTATTTCGTAATCTTAAAATTTTTCCGGACTGAAGACCTGGTTCAATTTTAATTCGAACCTTTCCACCAACAGTTTGGATTTCTTTAGATCCACCTAAAACTGCGTCTGGCATACTAACATATAAATCATAATGAAGGTTATCTCCTTCTCTTTGTAGTTTGTCGTGTGGAAGTTCCTCAATTACTACCAATAAATCACCACAAATACCATTCCCTGGTGCATCATTTCCCTTAGAGGAAACCTTTAATTGCATTCCATCAACTACTCCAGCTGGAATAGGAATTTTTACAGTTTCTTCCTCAATAATTAATCCTTGACTATCAGAACCTTTGGGTCTATTACTTAAAGTTTCTCCTGCTCCACCACATATATTACAAGGAGCAGAGGTTTGCATTCTTCCTAAAATAGTATTTGCAATTCTAGTTACTTGTCCAGAGCCATTACATGTAGAACAGGTATTAAAGGTACTACCAGGTGCTTTAATTTTTCTTTTAACTTTAATTTTCTTCTCAACACCATTAGCAATTTCTTCTAAAGTAAGACTAACTCTAACCCGTAAATTACTACCTTTTACAACTCTTTGTCTAGAACCTCCACCAAAACCTCCAAAGCCTCCACCAAAAATATCTCCAAATTGGCTGAATATATCATCCATATTCATACCACCACCACCAAATCCGGCTCCTCCATTTTGAAATGCTTGATGACCAAACTGATCATATTTAGCTTTTTTATCTGTATTACTTAAAATCTCATAAGCTTCAGCGGCTTTTTTAAACTTTTCTTCCGCAGCTTTATTATCAGGATTTTTATCTGGATGGTATTTAATTGCCATCTTTCTGTATGCCTTTTTAATTTCGGCACTAGTTGCACTTTTACTTAAACCTAATGTTTCGTAGTAATCTTCTTTCATCTTATTTTCCTATTATGACTTTTGGATATCTAATTACTTTTTCTCCCAATTTATACCCCTTTTCAATCACATCTATAATTTTTCCCTTTAGATCATCACTNGGNGCAGGTATTTGAGTAACTGCCTCNTGATCATCTGCATCAAATNAATCTCCTTTGTTTACTTCAACTATTTTTAGTCCTTTTGATTTTAAGGTGTCAAATAATTTATTTTGAATTAATGAAACTCCTTTATAGATCTCATCATCACTATTTTTTATTATTTCTTGATTTGCTCTATCAAAATCATCCAATACCGGAAGAAGTGAAGTCATTAGCTCTTGACTTGCAGTAGAAAATAATTCAATTCTCTCTTTAGTAGTTCTTTTCTTGTAATTTTCAAATTCAGCAAAAAGTCTTAAAAATTTTTCTTTTTCTTTCTGAACGTCATCCACATCATTTGTTACTACATCCACGTCTAAATCTTTTTCTTTAGATTTTGGCTTCTTACTTTCTTTTTTGACTTTCGTATTTTTTTTACTCATTTCAATTAATTAATGTTTGATAAATATNATATTACAAAAGTACTGCCATAAATCAAATAATGTCAAAATGTCATCAATTATTTTAATAAATCTGCTATAGCTTGATCAAAATTATCAAACTTAAAATTAAATTCAGTTTTATTTAATCTATCGCAGGCTACCTTTTGACTTTCAAAAATTATAATATGCATTTCACCAAGAACTAAACTCATCATCCACTTAGGAATATTAGGAAATATCAAAGGTCTATTTAAAAATTTAGCAAGCTTTCTAGTAAAGTCTTTATTTGTAATTGGATTTGGGGAAACACCATTAAAAATTCCAACTAAATCATTTTTTAAAATATGATAAAAAATATTTGAAATATCTTGAACATGAATCCATGACTGCCACTGATTACCACTACCAAAAAACGATCCAAAACCAAGTTTAATAGGCAGTAAAGATTTGGATAATATTCCACCATCTTTAGATAATACAAGTCCTATTCTAACTATAGCTATTTCAATTTTTAAATCATTAAAAGAGTTAACTGCTAACTCCCACTCATTGACAACCTTACCAAGAAAGCTATCATTAATTAAATTATTGTTTTCCAAATAAAATTCATCACAAGAGCTAGGATAAATTCCAATTGCACTTGCTGAAATAATTTTTTTAATTTTTAAATTATTTTTAGATATTGAATCTCTTAATAAGACTAATGATTGAGTTCTGCTTTTAAGAATCTCCAGCTTGTTGGAGTTGGTCCATCGCTTAGCAATATTTGATCCTGCTAGGTTTATTATAGTATCTACATTTTTAAAACATTGTAAATCAATAATATCTTTTGCTGGGTTCCAGTAATAGCCATTAATTTGATTTGAGGATTTAATTTTTGATTTTCTAGTTGTTAAATAGTTTACGGTATATCCTTTAGTTAATAAATCAATGGTTAATTTCTTTCCAATTAGCCCTGTTGCTCCTGTAATTAATATTTTCATTTAATAACTTACTTTTAAAAAGGTAAAATTAAAAATTTCAATATTATAAATGTATTTTTTTTAATATTAATATTACGTAAATTTGCCATCTAAATATTTAAAAAATGAGTGATTCTGTAAAAATAAATAAGATTGATAAATCAAGGATAGATGATGTAGATTTTAGCACTCTAACTTTTGGCTCTGTTTTTACAGATCACATGCTTGAGTGTGATTTTATTGATGGAGAATGGCAAAAACCAGTTATCAAACCATACGGTCCTTTATCAATAGACCCATCGGCTAGTGTTTTTCATTACGGACAAGCTATTTTTGAAGGAATGAAAGCTTACAAAGATTTTGATGGTAAAGTTTGGTTATTTAGACCTGAAGACAATTGGGATAGATTTAATAAGTCCTCTAAAAGGTTAGCTATCCCTGAAATTCCTAAAGATTATTTTATTGATGGAATCAAAGAAATATTAAAATTAGATATTGATTGGGTTAAAAAAGATGAAGGCTCCGCCTTGTACATACGACCATTTGTGATCGCCAATCAGCATGCAATTCAAGCAGCACCATCAAATACTTATAAATTTATGATTATATGTTCACCATCTGCTCCATACTATCCTGGCGGAGTTAAGGTAATCGTGGCAGATAAATTTAGTAGAGCTGCAAGTGGTGGAGTTGGATATGCCAAAGCTGCTGGAAATTATGCGGGTCAATTCTACCCAACTAATTTAGCTAAAGAAAAAGGTTTTGATCAAATAATATGGACCGATGCTAGTGAACATAAATTTTTAGAAGAAGCAGGAACGATGAATCTGTTTTTTAGAATTAATGACACCCTTATAACTACCCCTACAAGTGATACTATTTTAGATGGTATTACAAGAAAAAGTATTATTCAATTATGTAAAGATATTCATATTGATATACAAGTAAGAAAAATCAGTATACAAGAGCTTAAAGGTGCTGCTAAAAACAATTCTTTAAAGGAAATATTTGGTACAGGTACTGCAGCAGTAGTAAGCAAAGTAATTGGATTTGAACACTTAGGTGAATACTTTGATATCCCAGAAACAGAAAACCAGCATGCAGATTTGTTAAAAGATAAATTAATTTCTATTCAAACTAATAAGTCTTCAGACACTCACAATTGGACTGTTTGTATTGACGATTAGGAATTTAATATTTTTGAAATGTTTGGTTTAAAATAATTTGGACCCTTCAAAACTTTGCCGTCTTCCCTAAAAATTGGCTGGCCATCTTCATCTAACTTACTCATATTACTTCTTTGTATTTCATTAAACACATCATCAATTTTATCTTGTAAACCATGCTCTATAATGGTTCCACATAAAATATATAGCATATCTCCCAATGCATCTGCTACCTCAATTAGATCTCCATTATCAGCAGCTTCTAGATATTCGTTGTTTTCTTCTGCCATTAAATCAAATCTTAATTTATGTTTTTCTTTTCCTAAATCGGCAACTGGAGAATTATTATATCCTATTTTAAAAGATTCGTGAAATTTCTTTACAGAAGATGTTTTATTTTGCATTTTTTATATAATTTGTTAGTTAATTATTTTATAATTTTGTTTTTATAAATTTAAGTATATGTTTAGCGAAGGGCAAATAACTTTTGGAATAATTTTTTTTATAGTTTTTTCCATACTTGTAGCATTTGCATACAAGAAAGACTCGAAATTACATAACAAATATTACAAAGGAAGCTATATGGTTTTAATTGCCTTTGTTAGTTTTATCGGCCTAATAGCGTTGATAAAATTTGCTTTTATGTAATTCTTTTAATTCTATTTTAAAAATCCAAAATTTTCAGAATAATCTAACATTTGATCTTCAAAACTAGCATGGTGCTTAACTGAGATAGAAATAATTTCATTTTCACTATTAAACTTAGGAACAAGAACTGGATTTACAAATCCTTGATATGGTGCACCCGTAAATTTTTTATTTCTTTTTAATACTTCTGAATGAATTTGTTGATTTACTTTTACTCCATAGCCTTCAACTAAAGCTTCTGCAGCTGCAAAATCTCCTTCTGATTTAATTCTTTGTGTTTCTCTTAAAAGTTCCCCAAATATTTCTCTCAATTTATCGTAGTCATTGATATTAAAATAAGTTTTTCCATCTCTACTTAATTTTGAAATCACATTATCTTTTAAGCCTCTTTCATAAGCCCATGCACTTACCCATTGACGATTTCTCATATGAGATTCCTCTACATCATCCCCTAAATTTAGTCTTATTAACTGAGTCATTAGTCCATTTCTAATATATCCGTCAAACGCAGCAGTTCCCAATTCCTTCCAATCTTCTACAAGACCTAGTTCTTGTAATTTTGGATTATACAGATAATACAAACCAACAAGATCTGCTCTACCTTCTTCCATTGTTGAAGCATATGTCTTTAAAGTTTCTTTTGTTTCTCCAACACCAGGATTTAATTGTCCAGAAGCATGACCAATAACCTCATGTAATGCTGTATGTAACTTATCAGCTTGTTTACCGTGTTTTAATTCTAATTCATATTCTAAGTCATCATTTACAAACTCTTTTAATCTCCCTGAGCTACCAGAATTATTATATGCATTAATAATATTTCCTAAAGAAACTGATTTACTACCAACAGCAGCTCTTATCCAATTTGCATTTGGAAGGTTTACTCCTATAGGAGTGCTTGGTGAAGCGTCTCCTGCTTCTCCTGCAACATTTACTGTTTTATAAGAAACTCCAACCACATTCTTTTTTTTATGTGACTCAATTAGCGGAGAATTATCTTCAAACCATTGTGCATTTTCTGAAAGTACAGCCATCTTTGCTGACATATCAAAATCTTTAATTTGAACTATATTTTCATAAGACCCTCTGTATCCTAGAGGATCGTTATAAACTTCAATAAAACTATTTATATAATCAATATTACCATCGGTAGCAGATGTCCAAGCTACGTTATAATCATCCCAAGTCTGGAGATCACCGCTTTTATAATATGAAATTAATAAAGATAAAGCATCTCCTTGAGGTTTATTTTCCGCAACATCAAGAGCTAACTCTAACCACTTAATAATCTCGTCAATTGCTGAACCATATAATCCGCCAGATTTATAAACTTGTTCAACTATAATCCCATTTTCTTTTACAAGCTTAGAATTTAACCCATGAGATAATGGCTTCAAAGGATCAGGTGATTTTACTTTAGAATAAAAATCATATACATCCTTAGAAGTTACATCAGGTCCATAAAAATTAACAGCTGAGAGTAATACATTATCTACCCCTTTAGATATATCAACTTTTTTTGAATCAAAATCATTAAAAATAACATCAATAGCTTCATCACTTAAAATAGTATTTGTATCGGTCAATAAGCTTAATAAAAAATTAGAATTAAATCCTGGCTTAATCTTAGCATTAGAGTAATGGTGATGAATCCCATTACTAAACCATAATCTTTTTAAGTAAACTTCGAACGACAGCCATTCTGTTGAGGTTTTATCTCCATTATAATTTCTATATATATTTTCTAAACTATTTCTTATTTCTAAGTTATGTCTATAGTTTTGATCCCACATAATATCTCTACCAGAGAGTCCAGCTTGTGTTAAATAATAAACTAATTTTTGTTCTTTTAAAGTCAAATTTTCCCATCCAGGAATATCATATCTTAATATTTTAATATCAGAGAACTCGTCGACTGAATATTCGAAATTATCACCCATAGTGATTAAATCAGTATTCTTATTGTTACAATTAAAAAGAAAAAGAAATAGAAAAAGATAACATAAAATTAGTTTTATTTTCATCTGTATATTTTTGAATTAAATCACTAAATTATGGTTTTTAATTATTACTAAATAATTAAACTTAAACTAATCTAATTAGAGTAAATTAATATATTTGAAATATCAATTCAATTTATATTTTAAGTTTTAAAACATGAAACAGTTTAATAAAGTTTGGTTTATATGGTTAGTTCTTGTATTTATATGGAATTTTGGATGGCCTGAAGTTAAACCAATATATGATGTTCTTGTAGCTATTTTATTGTCTATTTTAATTTTTAGACTAAATAAAAAATAAAATATTATTTTTTACTGTAATCTTTCACCCCAGCCTTAATATCAAATGCAATGTAGTTATCGCTTGGCACGATAGGGCAAGAAAACTTATAATTATACACACAGTAAGGGTTATATGCTCTATTAAAGTCGATATAAATTATTGAATCTTTACCAACTTTTAAATCAATATATCGACCACCTGAATATGTAGTAATTCCATTAGTATTATCATAAAAAGGAAGAAAAAGTTCATCATTATCGATTTGGTTATTAGTTAATTCCTGATCCTTATAAACATTAAGTTCAATAGAGGTTTCGCAAAGATTAAATTTAATTTTACCATATTTATTATAGGTATGCATTCTATCGGTATTGGTTTTCATATCAAATATGCTATCATTTGAGTATGGAGTTAAAACTGCCTTAACAACATAACTAGAGTCAAAATCGAAAAAATCTAACGAAATAAAATCTAGTCTATCATTTTTTGAAAGAGGCGATTTAGTAACATCTTTGAAAGAGGAATTTAATTCTTTTTGAAATTGAGTCAAATCAGGAATATATCTTTTTTGATCTTTACATGAATTCAAAAGAGTAATAATAATTGCTAATACAACTAGATTTTTCATGCCAACAATTTATAAATAATTATATTTATAAACATTAATTAATACTATTTATATGAAAAACTTAAAGTTATTAATCGTCTTAACACTTTTAAGCAATATAATAACCAGTCAAAATTATTTCTTAGAAAACTACGAACCATACAATAATTCAATTTTATCACCAGAAGAATTTTTGGGTTACGAAATAGGATTTCAACACACAAGACATGATCAGATTGTCAATTACCTAACCTACCTTAGTACTGTTTCAAATAAAGCAGATATAATTAACTATGGCAAAACACATGAGGGAAGAAAGCTTGTTATTTTGACTATTACATCAGAGAGTAATCTAAATAGTTTAAATGATATCCAAAAAGAACATCTAAAAAATACAATTCCTGGAGAATCTATTTCTTTAAATAATGATCTACCAATTATTATTAATCTTGGTTATGGAGTACATGGAAATGAACCTTCAAGTTCTGAAGCTGCTTTATTAAGTGCTTATACACTTGTAGCATCAAAAAATAAAAAAATTGAAAAATTTAGAGAAAATTCTGTAATTTTTATTGACCCAACTATTAATCCTGATGGACGTGACAGGCATACTCAATGGGCTAATCAAAATAAATCCATCAATTTGGTAGCTGACGAATATGATTCAGAACATAATGAAGCATGGCCAAGAGGACGAACTAATCATTATTGGTTTGATTTAAACAGAGATTGGTTATTAGCAATTAACCCTGAAAGTCGAAGTAAATTAAAATGGTTTCATACTTGGTATCCAAATGTGGTAACTGACTTTCATGAAATGGGAACTAATAGCAATTACTTTTTTGAGCCAATGAAAACAAATGCATCCGTAAAACCAATGATTCCTGAAGAAAACTACAATGTTCTTAGCCCAAAATTTGCGGAATATTATGTAAAAGCTTTGGATAGTATTGGTTCATTTTACTACACTAAAGAATCTTTTGATGAAACATATCCTGGATATGGATCATCCTATCCTGATGTTCAAGGTGGATTGGCTATATTGTTTGAGCAAGCCAGCTCAAGAGGGCATTTACAAGAGACAAATTATGGAACTATATCTTTTGGGTTTACAATTAGAAATCAATACTTATCAAGTATAGCTACAGTTGAAGCCGCTGTGGATAATAAAAAAATGCTTAGAGATTATCAAAAAATATTTTTTGATTCATCATTAAAAGAATTTAAAGATGAAAAAATAAAAGCATACGAATTTGGTGATTTATATGACCTAAATAGAAATAAAGCTTTTATTGATAAATTATTAATTCACAAGATTAAAGTTTATAAAAGTAAAGGGAAATTTGTTGTACCCGTTAATCAGAAACAATCAAGAATGGTTAAAAATTTCTTCGAAACCTATGATAAATATATAGATAGTGTTTTTTATGACGCTTCAGCATGGAGTATGTCAAATTTTTATAATATGAAATCTAAAAAACTCAAAAGCTTTAACGCTGAATCAGAAGTTTTATCAACCAAAGATTTAATTAAAAATGTAAAAGTTAGTAAATCTAATTACTCATATATATTGGATTGGGATGATTATAATTCGGTAGCAACATTAAATTATTTACAAAAAAATAATTTAATTACATACTCTGCTTTTAAACCATTTTCAGTTAAAGTTAATGAGATTAGTGGTATAAAAAATTTCAACTATGGATCTATTTTAATTCCTGTAAGTAAACAAAAAATTTCCTCAGAAAAGTTGTATGAAATAATTAAAACTGCACAAGAAAAATTTAATGTACCTATATATAACTCTGAGTCTGGTTTTAGTATTAAAGGAGTTGATTTGGGTAGTAATAATTTCAAAATAAACAAACCTGTAAAAGTTGCATTAGTAGTTGGAGAGGGTGTAAATTCTTACGAAGCTGGTGAAGTTTGGCATCTTTTAGATACTAGAATCGGAATGCCCCTTTCAAAAATAAGATTAAGTCAATTTAGCAGAGTATCATTAGATAAGTATACTACCATGATTATGGTTTCTGGTTCATATAATCAGTTAACCAAAACTGACATTGAAAAAATTAATAACTGGGCTAAAAAAGGTAATACCCTTATAACTATTGCAAGAGGGTCTAGCTGGGCTATTGAAAAAGAATTAGTCAAGGAATCACTAGTAGAACCAATTAAAGATTCCGTTTTTTCAAGAAAAAGTTATGTGAGTGCAGCAGAAAACATAGGAAGAGAAAGAATCGGTGGAGCTATTTTAAACATTAATTTAGATTTAACCCACCCATTGGCGTTTGGTTATAGAGATTCTTCAATTCCAGTATATAAAAACAACAATGTGTTTATTAAAAAAACGCAGGATCACTACTCTTCTGTTGGGATTTATTCTAAGGATCCACATATTGATGGATACATTTCAGAAAAAAATTTAAAAAATAATTTTAAAAATTCTGCTTCCTTAATAGTTTCAAAATTAGGCTTAGGAAGAGTTATTCTTTTTGCTGATAACCCAAATTTTAGAGGTTCTTGGTATGGTACTAATAAATTATTTTTAAATGCTATATTTTATGGAAACAATATTAATGTTCCAACTAACTAAATCAAATTATTATGAAAAACATAGTAACATACATAATTACTTTTTTATTGTTTAACATTAGTTATTCACAGAAATCTGAATTAGAAAATAAACAACATGAACAATTAATTATTAGAGGAGTAACTTTAATTAACGGAGATGGGTCCCCACCAAGAGGACCAATTGATATAGTGGTAAGAAAAAATATTATTTCTAACATTCAAGTTGTTGGATATCCAGGAGTTGAAATTAATGAAGCAAGCAGACCTAAATTAGAAAAAGGCGGTGTCGAGATTAATGCTAATGGAATGTATCTAATGCCTGGGTTTATAGATATGCATGGCCATATTGGAGGGGANGCTCAGGGAGCAAGTTATGAGTATGTATTTAAACTTTGGATGGCTCANGGTGTAACTACTGTCAGAGANCCTAGTGGTAAGGGAATAGACTGGACCTTAAATTTAAAAAAACTTAGTGCAGAAAATAAAATAATAGCACCAAGAATTTTTGCATACACAGGTTTTGGTCAAACTGGGGATGATTTCAATCCGTTGAACGGTGCACCAATAAGTACGCCTGAAATGGCTAGAACCTGGGTTAGGGCAAATGCAAAAAAAGGTGCAGACGGAATTAAGTTTTTTGGTGCAGAACCTGAAATCATGGCTGCAGCTTTAGATGAAAATAAAAAATTAGGCTTAGGATCCGCTTGTCATCATGCACAATTAAGTGTTGCAAGATGGAACGTTTTACATTCGGCTAGAGCNGGACTAACCTCAATGGAACATTGGTATGGACTTCCAGAAGCATTATTTGACGATAGGACTATTCAGGATTATCCGTTAGACTATAATTATCAAAATGAACAGCATAGATTTGAGGAGGCAGGTAAATTATGGAAACAAGCTGCTAAACCATATTCTGATCACTGGAATTCTGTTATGAACGAACTAATAGACTTAGATTTCACTTTAGACCCTACATTTAATATATATGAAGCAAGTAGAGATTTACAGAGAACCCGAAGAGCAGAATGGCATGAAGATTATACTCTGCCAACCTTATGGAAGTTTTTTGAACCAAGTAAAATATCTCATGGATCCTACTGGCATGATTGGGGAACAGAACAAGAAATTGAATGGAAGAAAAATTTTAATCTCTGGATGACATTTATAAACGAATATAAAAATAGAGGAGGAAGAGTTACTACAGGGTCGGATTCTGGTTTTATATACCAACTATATGGATTTGCTTACATAAGAGAATTAGAGCTTTTAAGAGAAGCTGGGTTTCATCCGCTGGAAGTTATTAGATCTGCAACTTTAAATGGAGCTGAAGCACTTAAAATGGATGATAAAATTGGTTCTGTACAAGTTGGTAAATATGCTGACTTTGTTATTGTAGAAGAAAACCCCTTAAAAAACCTTAAAACTTTATACGGAACAGGTGCAATAAAACTTACTACAGATAACGAAGTGGTTAGAGTTGGAGGCGTTAAGTATACTATCAAAGATGGAGTAGTATATGATGCACAAAAATTACTTAGTGATGTGAAAAAAATAGTTGATTCAGAGAAATTGAAAACGAATTGGGAACTTAAACAACCTGGAGTTAATTAGCAGCAATTACAATTTTCTGAGGAACAAGAAGTACAGGTGCATGTTTTACAATCTCCGTTTTTACAAGGTTCACAGGAACAACTACAAGATAAAATTTCCATAACAATGATTTTTAAGAAAGATACAAAAAAAATGCTAAAGGGGTAGCTGGTCTCCAAATCTTGCAAAGTTATATCCCAACTTTGCGATACTGTCTATAACAGGGTTCTTATGTTGAAGTGAAATATTTGTATGATTAAAATGAATGAAATGAATTTTATTTTTCACTTCTTTAGATTCATTTTTAAAAAGACTTAATGTTTCCACTATAAAAGGATGAGGAATCTCATCCATAGATCTATTTACCTCTCCATCTTTAAAAAATGTAGCATCTAAAAAAGCATAATCTACATCTTTAACCTCCTCCACTATGTCTTTATACCATAAATTCCATTTATTAATATCAGGAATAAATAAAGCAGACTTATTAGGACCGATTATTTTATATCCAACAGTTTCTGAAAACTCATCCCTATGAGGAACCGTAAATGGAACAATCTCTAAGTTATTAGAAATAGTGATATTTTTGTTGTGAAAAATTTCACTTAACTGAATATTGTTAAGATCAATTAATTGATCCCATGGACTATTTGATTCAAGAAATAATTTCATTTTAGGCATTACGTATATAGGTACTTTGTATGCACCTAAAGCCTCTCTTCCAAAATACATTAAACCTGTATAATGTCCAATGTGTGCATGCGTAATAAAAACTCCATCGATTATAGTTGAAGAGCTATGATTATTTTTTAAAAACTTTAATTGCATACTAATATCTGGTGTTGCTTCCAATAAAAAAGATTTATTATCAACTAAGTCGGTGATACCTAAGCTTGTCACAAAGTTTACAGTAGCTGAATTAAAATTTTCGTTACAACAAAATTTTTCACAACCAATATGAGGATATCCGGCATCTTGAACATTACCTAGAACAGTAATAAATTGATCAGGTGGCAGCTGTTTTACACATGAAAAAAAAGTTAGGAATAGAAATAAGTATATAAGTTTATTCAAAATAATTATTTAAACTAATCCTCTAGAGGATAAAATATATCCCATTTGGGATTGAATTTCTTGAGCATTTTTAGCTGCGTCAATATCAAAATTAGTGTCATTAGAAGCATAAATAATTGACCTAGATGAATTGATTAAAAGTCCAACTTCATTATTTAAACCATTTTCACAAACTTCTTTTAAATCCCCCCCTTGTGCACCTACACCAGGAATTAATAGAAAATTATTTGGTACTATATTTCTAATTTCTTTCAAATAAGAGGCCTTTGTAGCACCTACTACATACATTAATTGATTGGAATTTTCCCAGCTAGTACTTGTTTTGATAACCTCTTCATAAAGCTTGTTAGAGTTATCTACTATTTTTTTTGTTTGAAAATCAAATGCACCAACATTNGATGTTAATGCTAAAAGAATAGTATGTTTATTTTTATATTCTAAAAATGGTTCGACGGAATCTTTACCCATGTAAGGATTAATTGTAATACTATCAAAATTAAGAGTTTCAAAATATGCTTTTGCATACATGGAACTTGTATTACCAATATCCCCTCTTTTAGCATCAGCAATTGTAAATATCTCTGGGTAAGAAGAGTTTAAATAATTAATTGTTTTTTCAAGAGCTTTCCAACCATTTATACCCAAAGATTCATAAAATGCGATATTTGGTTTATATGCAACACAATAAGAGTTAGTTGCGTCAATGATTTTTTTGTTAAATTCAAAAATTGGATCTTCAGATTCTAATAAGAATTTAGGTATCTTTTGAATATCGGTATCTAAACCAATGCATAAAAAAGATTTTTTTGTTTTTATTTGAATTAGTAAATCCTCTTTTTTCATCTAAATTTCTTGATTACTAGCTTTTAATATTTCAGTATTCTCCGCTAACATTAGTTCATCAACAAGTTTTTGAATATCACCATTGATTATGTTAGAGAGATCGTAGAGAGTTAATCCTATTCTATGGTCAGTGACTCTACCTTGGGAATAATTATATGTTCTTATTTTTGCACTTCTATCTCCAGATGAAACCATACTTTTTCTTTTTGCAGAATCAGCAGCTTGTTTTTTAGCCAGTTCTATTTCATACAATCTAGATCTTAATACTTTTAAAGCTTTCTCTAAATTTTTATGAGATGATTTTTGATCCTGACAACTAACTATCATACCAGTAGGTTCATGGTGTAACTTTATAGCCGAATATGTTGTGTTTACAGATTGGCCTCCAGGTCCTGTGGATGTAGTTCTCTCAATTCTTACGTCTTGCATATCCAATTCTACTTCAAACTCTTCGGCTTCAGGTAAAACAATCACAGAAGCAGCACTGGTGTGTACTCTTCCTTGAGTTTCTGTTTGTGGAACTCTTTGAACTCTATGGACTCCAGCCTCAAATTTTAATGTTCCATAAACTTCTGTGCCTGAAACCTCAAAAATAATTTCTTTGTACCCTCCAGAAGTACCTTCATTGTAATCTACTAAATTAATTTTCCATCCTTTTCCTTCGCAATACTTTGTATACATTCTATATAAATCACCAGCAAAAATACTCGCTTCATCCCCTCCTGCTCCAGCTCTTAATTCAACAACAACATTTTTGGTATCATCTGGGTCTTTTGGTATTAATAATACCTTAATTTCTTCTTCAATTTTAGGGATTTCTTTTTTAGCTTCATCTAATTGAAGTTTAGCCATTTCAATCATTTCTAAATCCTTTTCGGTAGATATTATTTCTTCTGCTTCTGAAATATTATCTAAAAGAGACTTATAAACTTCTCCAATATCAACAATGGTCTTTATTTCCTTATATTCTTTAGTTAATTGAACATATTTTTTTTGATCAGAAATAATATCAGGCTGAATTATAAGATCGTTCAATTCATCAAATCTCTGATTTACTATATTTATTTTTTGTAACATTATTTAATTTGAAATGTAAAAATACAACAATTAATAATTTTATTAAATGATAAAACTAGCGCTTACTCATACGTAAATTCTCCATACTTTGAAGTAATGGTTAATTTTTTTTCTAATGATTTTTCTACTCTACCAATTATTTTTGCTTCAATATTAAAGCTATTTGAAATCGCTATAATTTTATCTGCAACTGCAGGGCAGACATATAATTCCATTCTGTGGCCACAATTAAAAACTTTATACATTTCATGCCATGAAGTATTGGATTGATTTTGTATTAGCTCAAATAAAACTGGAATTTCAAACATATTATCTTTAATGACATGTAAATTTTTATTTAAAAAATGAAGTATTTTAGTTTGAGCTCCTCCACTACAATGGACCATTCCTTTAATGCTTGATTTATCTACTTTTGAAAGAATTTCTTTAATTACAGGAGCATATGTTCTTGTAGGAGATAAAACTAATTTTCCAGCATCTAAAGGAGAGCCTTCAATTTTTTGATCAAGTTTGATTTTTCCAGAATAAATTAATTCACTTGGAATAGATTGATCAAAACTCTCTGGGTATTTTTTAGCTAAATATTTATCAAACACATCGTGTCTAGCTGAGGTTAATCCATTACTTCCCATTCCACCATTGTACTCATTTTCATATGTTGACTGACCCGATGATGAAAGGCCTATGATTACATTTCCATCGTCAATATTGGAATTATCAATAATGTCCGATCTTTTTATTCTGGCTGTTACAGTTGAATCAACTATTATTGTTCTAACTAAATCGCCAACGTCAGCAGTTTCTCCCCCAGTAGAATATATACCTATTCCATATTGTTTTAAGTCTTTAATTATTTCCTCAGTACCATTAATAATTGAGGAAATGACTTCGCCAGGAATTAAATTCTTATTTCTTCCAATTGTTGAAGAAAGCATTATGTTATTAGTTGCTCCAACACAAATTAAGTCATCTAAATTCATAACTAAAGCATCTTGAGCAATACCTTTCCAAACGGACAAATCACCAGTTTCTTTCCAATACAT
>JGI20154J14316_10000788_pt1 | contig 28584 bp, 30 predicted proteins | sample COG_04_FD_14316 | JGI IMG/M metagenome (IMG submission 14316)
CTCCCCATTAAGTTTTGGAGTATAATTTCTAACATCATCAATTAGAATTATTCCATTATCAGTTAATATTTCCCTTTCAATAATTATTTTGGCTTCTCTTAAATGTAATTGTGCGGTAGGTTCAATAGGTGTCATATCACCTGTATCTAAATATAATAAATCAACAGAATTGGAAGGAATCGAATTTAAAACATTTTCAGAAGAATTGATAACATAATTGATTTTATTTTTACAATCATTAGTCATATATTTACATCGGTCAATATGATTTTTGACAATGTCAACCGTAGTTATATATGTATTTTCATCAGTTAACTTAGAAAAAAAGGTAGTAAAACAACCAGCGCTCCAATCCCATTTTTCCGGATTATTCGGTTCCCAATAGGTAATATCATCACTATTACATCCAGGAAATCTACCGTCTGTAAAACTACGTGATGTTCCTAATTCTAATATAACTTTATTCCCTGTTATTTTATTAATATGGTCTAAACAAAATTTAAATGTAATATCCCGCTGTAGAGGGATCCGACCAAAATAATGTATATATGTTTCTTCGTTTGAATAATAGCACATAGCGTTTTTTAGATAACTAAGATACAAATCTTGCATTTTAGTATATAATACTTACGTGTTTATATCAGTTTGTAACAAACTACTCCATTTTTGAATACAATCATTACATTTGTTATTAGAGAATTCCTTTAAGGTACATTTATGTTTATCATAGTCCAATTCAGACATTTTCAATAATAAATCTTCCCATGAGTTAAAATAAATAAATAGGTTTTCATATTCTGAATTATACCATTCAGAATGATGTACCAAATCACTTCTATATGGCGGTGTCCAAAAAAATTTAGGTTTTTTTGATATTTCTATCAAAAATTCGATTGATGGTATAAAATAAATAATGCCTAATGCGAATGACTCAAATAATGCTAAATTAGACCAAGCATATGGAATATGAACTACTGCTTTATAATTCGTCAAATCGTTAGGTCCGTCATATCTTCCACAATAATTCAATATTTTTAAATTATCTAATACGTTACTGACATTCATACAATCTGTATCATTATGATAAGGTGGAATAAAAACAGTATTATTTAATTCTGGTTTATACGTGAAGTGTTTGTATGTATTAGATATACCCCCCGAAGGCGTAATTACATCAAATCCGATATCAATATTGTAATATAATTTGCAGTATATGTTTTCAAATAAAGTGTATCCGATAATATTTACATTTTGCATATAGTGCGCTTTTTGGAACATTTCAATGTAATCTTTATCCGGAAAAGGACCATCGATAACTGGTCTACATGCATAATCAAACCGATTACATATCCAAACTATTAATTTTTTACTCCAATCATTTTCAATAAAAATCCTACATAAAGGTGCTGTATCAGATGTAATAATACAATCATATTCATTAAAAATTTGTTTATATTTATTCCATATCTTATTCGCACGTTGAGTTGTAATATTATATTTTTGTTCGCCATCGTCATCAAATGTAAATGTGTCATAATTTACATTATCGATTCTACTTAAAACATATTCTAAATCATTCTGGCATCCTTTATGGAATGTAACATGTAACACTTTCATTATGTGTATACAATTATATAAACAAAATCTTTATATTTTAAAATTCGTATATTTGTTAATAAAAATTTTGATTGATTCTAATCGTTGAATGTATGTATGATTGTCACGAACATACTCCATTAAATCTTTGATAATCAATAGTTTGTCTGTTCGTTTTTCAAATTCAAATCCGATATTCATACATTCAATTATATTATCATTATAGATAAGACGATTATCAAATAATTCATTTACAACCGGATTATTTGTGATACCCATTCTTCCATAACTAATATTTTTAAATATTCGACATGGTATATATTTTGATTCTATTTGTTCTCTTTGTTGAAACGCAGGTGATATACTGGAAGATTGTATTTGATTAATATTTTCTTCAATTGATTTATTATTTGGATGATTTTGGTTAAATGTTGCCCCGCTTTTAATAAATGGCATATTAATAGATTGACATGCTTTATATGCAATGCACCACGGTTCTGTCATATGACCGACAAAATTAAATATTGACGGGTTAATTTTCTTAGAAATTTCAGAGAGGTTATCTATATTACATTGTATATCTTCTGGAAATATATCAGTGCCCCACATAGTGTAATATTGATAGTGCTTCCCTTTTGAAAAAAACTCAAAATTATTGTCAGTAATCGGAGTAAAAACAATATTTGGATTTTCATTTTTATCTGAAATCATATCACGGTTTACACATTTGAGTTCAATTATATTTTCATTGGGTAATTCATCATATTTTCCCGGATCTACAAAATGAACGAAATATAAACAATCTTTTCGTTTGGGTATTTTATTATCTACTTGATGTTCCGTAATAAATAAAGAATTCGAAAAATCAAAATTAGAAGTATCATCATTATCGTCAAACCAATATGTGTCATATCCTAACTTTTTAAATGCTATAAAAAATGCATTGTGTATATAACTATGTGTATGTGAATGTAATTTATGACCCCAAATAATAATATTATTAACGTTCATAATAGTATAAACATTATGGGTTATTTATATTATTATTCGTACAATGAATATAATTAAAATACACAATTCGTATATTTTATATAGAAAGTCTTATGGCATTATTAATGATTATTATTTATACTTGGTTGAACTCATACAACAATTTTTAAAGGGTAATTCGCATATATCTGTAAATATAAACATAACTAACGGATATAATTATAATTTTAACAACTTTAATAAACTAATAAATATTGGTATAAATTATGAACATATATTGGTATTACCAGGGGGTAGGGATATTGCACCCGAAACAAAATATGGTAATGTAAAGTACAATGAAGAAATTAACTATTTAATACGAATAGATAATTATAACAATTTACATAAAAATGACATAATTATAGATTATAGCATGCCGAATATTATTAATGTAAGAAGCAATAATACATATAATTCTTTCAGTAAAAAACATAATTATATCGCACCAATGCTATATATTCCTTCTTTTTCAAAAGAAAATAGAACAATATCTACACTAACTACTTTTATTAATATCAATGAACCACGAAGATTAGAACTACTAACTAATATAAATAATATGAAAATAGAACATATAAACGTCAGAGATTGTTTTGATAAAAATGATTTACAATGTTTATATCAAAAAACAAAAATATTGATAAATATTCATCAAACCGAACATCATCATACATTTGAAGAATTACGATGTTTACCTGCGTTATTATGTGGAGTAATAATAATAAGTGAGATATCGCCGTTAAAAGAACAAATACCTTATCACAATATGATTATATGGTGTGATTATAAAGATATTTTATCTAAAACAAAAGAAGTTATGAATAATTATGATTATTATTATAACCTTATTTTTAATAAGAATAATAATATAACTGAATTAAATGATTTAAATTCAAATAATATAAATGCTTTATTGTTATCTAATATACGTACCGAATAAGTCGAATTATGCCTCCACCCACTTTCAATATTGTCATTGCAACTATTGCAAGACCATCTCTTCAACATATGTTGAATTCATTACAAGATCAGTTAGAAAAAGACGACTGTTTAACCTTATTATTTGATGGAGTATCTGAAAAGGATGTAAATATAAACACAGACACATTAAAATGTAAAGTGATCAAATATTATCATGAAACGCGCCTTGGTTCTTACGGATGTGCCATAAGAGAATTTTATAAAAACAAATGTTATAAAACAGATTTTGTTATGTATGCCGACGATGATGATGAATATATACCCGATTCCTTTAATAAATTACGTAAATTATGCGTCGATAAAGATAAAATGTATATTTTTAAAATGAGTTTTAAACCAATTGAAGACCGTTACGTACCTAACGAATTAAATAACATGATATCAGATGGAAATATTGGAACCCCCAATGGCGTTATACCATTTGATATAAATAACAAAGGTACATGGGGTAGTAATATAAATGGTGACTATATGTTTTATAAATCAATACAATCTATAACTACTAATATAGAATATATTGATGTACTTATATATCAAATACGACCTCATATTGTATTATCTAAATTAGCCGAAAAATATAAATTAGATAAATCAATTACTACTAACTGTCATAATTATATACCAACTTATACTGAATTGTTTATGAACTGTAGGTATAGTGTGAAAACTTTATTAGAAATAGGTATAGGTTCAATTGAAAACGGTCAAATGTCCGGTGTTATTAAATATGGATATAAAACTGGTAATAGCTTGAAATGCTGGAGTGATTATTTTGTAAATTCAAAGATATATGGCATTGATATATTTAATCATCATGAACTGAATACCGACAAAATAACAACATATGTTGCCGATCAAGGTAATTCAATTGATTTAGATAATGTAATTAATAAAATCAATAATAAATTAGATGTTATAATAGATGACGGTAGTCACTTGTTAGAACATCAAGTATTTTCATTCATGTATTTAAATAAACATTTATCTAATAATGGAATATATGTTATTGAAGACATCCAAAAACATAATTTAAGTAAATTTAAGGATTTATCCGCATTCCCTAGTCATTTTCAAGAATACATTCATAAATATTTTAAATATACGTTATATGAAGGAATGAATGATAATCGCTCGGATGATTATATGATAGTTTTTACACGTCTGAGTTAGAATTATGAATGATCCATTTACACATTTCAGAATTACATACATTAGATGATAAGAACTGATATACATTATTACAATGACCTCTATATAGCATAATCCATAAAGAACAATTACCACTCCCGCATATTATATATTTACATTGAGACATAATTTTTGTAATCGCTAAAAAGTTTTGAGACATTTCATAATTAGATTCTTTAAATGTTTGATCTACTGTTCCGTTTTGTCTTGGTATATGTCTAATTTCATCTTTAAAATAAACCGAATTTCCAGGGAATAATCCTGTAAAAAATTGTATAAATTCGGTTTCATCACTTTGAATTAAAAAAGTAATTTTTGGATTTTTTTCAATAATCATATTTGCGTAATGATAATAATCATTATAATTACATAATGACATTTCAGTTTGTTTATCATTACCACGATAGAATAAAACGCACGTGTTATTATAATCAATATTATATTTAAAGTTAAATGTATTAATTATAGATATAATATTATCAGACAGTGAAAAATATTTATGAATGAATGGAGTTAATGATGCATAGTTTAATTTTGAAAAATCTATAAATTGATATTGATGATTAAAATCGATATTATTTATATCGCTAATATTAGGTTGTTTGGTATAGTCATTAAAATAGATGTTTGTAATATCATTACTATCATTATATGGTTTATACCAATCGAACTGATTGGCACTATCTACTATATCTGGTAAATTGTTATTTATATTTACATAATTTATTATATCATGGAGTCGTACCGAACAACAAGAAAAAAAGCCACAATTATTATGTTTAACAATTAAAGACATAATATTATGTATAATACAAATCATTTGTTTATATTTTTTCTAATCATAATACAAAATGCTCCAACTTATTTTCTCTCTACTTTTCTTAGTAAATATATCAAACGCATATGATAATCACCTTACCCACACTGCCGTAAATATTTCTCAGGCAACATATTGTATGACCCAAACTAGTATGTGGGATTGTATTACATGCGATACAACGAATTCTTATGACAATATCCTTATTCAAAATGGAGAACAAGTGATATTTGGATACAACGAAGAATACGAGTCAATCTTCATTAGTTTTAGGGGGTCAGAGAACATACAAAATTGGATAGCAAATATCAAGGTAACCTTAATAACACCATATCCGGAAACAAATATAGCAGTCTCGAATGGATTTTATAACCTATTCGATTCCTTACATATAAATATATACAAAATTGTGGACGAATTAGTCGATAAATACAATACAAATCAACTACTACTTACAGGGCACTCTTTAGGCGCGGCATTAGTAACGTTAAACGCATTTGATATTCTATATTATCAAAAAAACTATAAAATCCATTCTCTAATTACATTTGGTTCTCCAAGAGTAGGAAATGAAGACTTCTCGAAAGTGTTTGAAACCTATAACATTAATTCCATTCGTGTGACTCATTACTATGATATGGTTCCGCATGTTCCGGAAGAATTTTTGGGATATCGTCATATTTCCCAAGAAGTATGGTATAATGAACCAAATACAGAATACACATTATGCAATGATGAAAATGGGTCAGAAGACGATGACTGTAGTAATTCTTGTTCTCCTACCAAATGTACGAGTACATCCGATCATTTAGATTATCTACAAATAAGAATGGGAAGTGGTGGTTATTGTTGGTAATACTTCAACACTATAATATATATGCAATAATATATATTTTAGAATAAATGGATTTACAATCAAGTTTTACATTAACAAACGTTGATCGAGGAGTACAATATAAACAAGATACACATGTAAACAAATTAAATTCGCGTCTTTCTGATCGACAGTTTGGAGATTCCCCATTAGAGCCTAATTTTGATATGCGCCCAGTTCCAACCAAATATTCTGTTTTCCCTATTGTGGATAGACGCAAGCCCGTACACGAAGAGAAATTAGAATATGTAAATTATAACCAATCGGTTAATTTCTCACCAGTTATGTCAAATGGCCCTGTGTCAGGGTATATGACAAATGTGGATACAGAGACTATTTTAAGAAATCAATCATTTGCTCTGCAACATGGTATAGGTGAAGATGTCTATGTACCGTCATCAAATAGTGATTTATATAAAGTAACAGTTGTATCACGTCCATCAGAACAACCTCATCTCGGATTGTTTGAATCAAATGTTTTTAGCAATAGACCACACCCAAATGTGGAAAATTCGACAATAGGGAAAGAACAATTCTTTAATCATACACGTACCCAGTTACGTAATTCAGTCTAATGAGAAAATTGATAAAACAAAATATAGTTGTTTATTATATAAATTCAATAATAAATATGATAAACTACTTAACCTCCATTTTGTCGTCAAGAAATTCAAATAGCCAAACCTATCGCTGGTTAGTAGGTATTGCGTTGATATACGCCACTGTCGCAATAAGTAACAAGTCAAATGCTAAATTTATAAAAAATGAAGGGTTTCATCAAACCAAACCCTATGTTTATAAAAAAGACGATGATATCTATGATGAATTCTACGCTGATATTTACGATGAACTGATGAATACAAGTGCGCGAAGTGAATGGGAATTAGTACAAATGATTCGAATAACGTCTCCTGATACAAATAACAGTGTATTTTTAGATATTGGTTCGGGAACTGGTTATACTGTAAATGAACTAACCCAAAATGGATACAGGGCGTATGGAGTAGATAATTCTCAAAAAATGATCGAGTATGCCGAGAAAAAATATCCGAACATACAATTAGTGAATGCGAATGTGAAAGACTCTATGGCATTTGAACGTGCTAGTTTTACGCATATATTATGTACGAAAATGACTATCTATCAATTTAAGGATAAGCATTCGTTTTTCAGTAATTGTTTTCGATGGATGATTCCTAATGGGTATCTAATCCTACATTTGGTGGATAGGAAGTATTTTAATATCATCCAGCCTAATGCGAATCGTGATGTAAAATTCGTACCATTGATTCCCAAGGAAGATGAACGATGTACGAAAGTAGTGTCACATTATGACGATTTCAAATATAAAGCATGTTATTCCTTCCCTGAAAATTTAGAAGAAATGAATGTAGTGAGTTTGACGGAAACATTTACGGACAAGGAAACCAACTATGTTCGTAACCAAGAACATACTATGTATATGGAAGATATGAAAGAAATCGTTAACATTGCCAAACAAGTTGGATTTATATTCCATGCGAAAGTAGATATGGAACATGTTATAGGTGACGAAAATCAATATTTGTATATTTTAGAAAGACCACACTAATACCGATTCTGAAAAATAATTATTTACCAAAATATAGTAGACGATGATCCAATATATTTTTACTTCCCTCTTTTTTTTCTTCTTGGTTTTATTTGCGTATATTAAATTTCGATATCCATTTTGGAACGTTCAGCCCGTTTTTCATACATACGACTATTGGCGTTACTTCTACAGTATACCTTTTATTATATATAAATATCGTCCGGTGAAAACCAAATTTTGCGATTTTTATCAAGTAGAAACATATTCATATGCGGATTGTTCTCCGAAACACAAACGCGACATTGTAAATTTACTTCAATGTTACTATATTCCCTCTGAAAAGATATTATATACAATAAGAGAAGAAGACATAGATTTAATATTATCGGGTACAAATGAAACTACTTATATGTCATTATTCTACGAAAAGATATTTCAAAACACGGATGAAGGCGAAACTAAAATGATAGTCAATAGTGAGCCAATTGGATGTATTACATCTAGGCCATATAAAATGTTCTACCGACCTACATTAGTAGAAGATTGTTATACTGATATATTAATTTACATGATTGATTATTTATGCGTTCATCGAGAACGAGATCAAGCAAAAATGAACCGTACCCTGTTACAAACGCACGAGTATAATCAACGTATAAAAAATCCGAACATATTGGTATCACTCTTAAAGAAAGAGATTGATTTATTTGATGGAGTTATTCCACTGGTAAGATACCAAACAAACACCTACTATATACCAAAAATCAACGAGTCAGTCCTACCCGCACATTTTATAGTAGCACGTATCGAAGATACGAACAAGGATATGTTGACCGATTTTTTATATAATCAAACCCATACAACTTACGAGAACATGCCATGTTTGTTTGATATATGTATTATGCAGGATACAGCATACTATTTATCATTAGTAAAAAGGGGTTTAATGCATATTTATTGCATGTATTGTAAAGAGCAAGTATATGGGTTGTATTTTTACAAAGATACCACATCACAATATGAGTATGTAGATGGAACTGCCGTACAATTGGTATCTAGTATAATGAATACAACAAATGATTTGTTATTCAATGCAGGATTTCTACATAGTATATCACAATTAACAAAATATAAAAATGATTATAATTTAGTCATGATAGAGAACATAGGGCATAATATAACAATAGACGCCTACTGGAATTCGCAAAACACACCAATATTTTCTAACAACACTGCGTATTATCTATATAACATGATATATCCATGTTCTCCATTATTGCCTGAAAGATGTATGATTATATTGTAAATATCAAATATATCGTATGGATATTTACAATTACCGCGTGTATTTGCCTGCCCGTGCAAAAGAATCCACGACAAAAATTACGAAAATGCCTAGAAATGTATATAATAGAAATTCCTCGGTAATGTTATCGGTTTTCTCGGTTTGTTGTTCTTCAAGAATGTGAATCATATAATTAATCTTTTCCATTAATTTATCATCCCCTTTAGACCCGGATATACCCATATTAGCATAATATGGTGCGGTTGACCCACTCGACGAGGGTGGATTGTAACTTTGTGAATAATTACTTAATTTCTGACTATGTGTGTCGTTTGCGCCATAATTTTTAACATCGCCTAAAATATTCGATGACGCACCTCCACCGGAGAACTTTGGAAGAGGCGGTATATATTGTTTCATATCAGTGTTGTCATTATAGTCTCCCTTTACACTAATTTCAGGAGGTGAAATTGGCTTAAATTCCCCCAGTTTATTATTGTCGTCTTGTGTATCCGACGCGGTAATTTGATTTAATAAATTATTTACCCGACTGGTTCTCTGATCGTATTCTTCTTTTAAATTGTCAATGCTATTATTCGATCCGTTACTGTTATTATATGAATTCAACTCCGATTGAGGTTTAAGTTTAATAGTTTTACGAATAGACGGAATGCGTTTTTTGGATGTAATGTCGTCATTCGTCCAAGGTGATGATGTTGCGACTAAAGACATGGAATTATAAATTGATTGTACTTAAAAAATAAGTAGATAATAATTCGATATTAGCGAACTTAATATTGAGATAAAAGAAAATATGGTTCTATTTATATTATGAATTCTATAAAAACTACTGTCGCACAATTTATACCTATTGTACTTGTGTACCTATTATTGTCGAGATATATGGGATGCGTCCGCGTTAGTCAGAGCATTTTAGGAAAAATAATGGTATCTTTGGTTATCTTGTTTTACACTTCGATTGACAAGGTACTTGGACTATTTGTTTGTGCTTTAATTATACTATTCTACCAAATGGATTCTGTTGAAAATATGCTAAATGCTGAAGGATTTGGTTCAGAAATAGATGACGAATATACTGAAATAAACAAAATAGAACCGTCACAAAATAGTTGCGGTTGTGGGAAAGAGACATTTTCTACTATCGAGAAAAATGATGATGTCGGTTATATAAATAGCCATTCACAAGATGAATTTAGAGAACAAAATTGTATGAATGGTCTGTTAAAACATAAAGATATGAATGTCAAACCGGAAATGACCGAGCACGTATACCCTGAATTGAAGTTTAAAAATGATTATTGTAATGCTTGTGCTCCAACATGCAATTTTTCTGTTATAGAGTCAAAAATGCACGCTGAAGATAAATTATTATCCAAGTTCTCAAAGTAAAAATATGTATACTCAATGTAACAAGATAATGGCAAAAGACAACAAGGACACATTTAAGAATTCATTCGAATATATACACTCTCATATTCAGAGAATAAACGACAGTAAGATTTTCGCAGGTCTTATGATTATTGTTCTAAATATTGTTTCTAAATATACAAGCATAGGATTAAGCAAGACAATGGAATCATATTTAAAATATACATTTAGTCGTCAATTGTTAATGTTCTCTATCGCATGGATGGGAACTAGAGATATTTACATCGCATTCTTTGCTACTATTATGTTTACTTTATTTACTGATTATCTATTCAATGAGGACAGTGCGCTTTGTATTTTAACTGACGATTTTCGCGAATATCATACTGCATTAAATGCGGAGTCTACCCAAATAACTGAGAATGTGACAAATGATGAAATCAAGAAGGCAAAAGAGGTTTTAGCGAAAGCAAAAGAACAAAATAAAGATGGTACTGAAATTAAAGGATTTTCTATGAAATAAAACTGAATTATGTGAATATTATATTCACATAATATATCAATACCAATACAATATGAGTATAAATATAGAGATACTAAAATTAACATTGAGTACGAATATCCCAGGACAAAAACCAATGGAATTTACAAAGAATATGTTATATCACCCGGATTTTAGTTCATTCTCGGGCATTGAGAATTATCCATACATAACGAGCCAACAACTTTATCCCGAAGACGACTTAACAAGTTTACCATATAATGAAATTGTTAGTTTCTTTTTTAACAAGAATAAATTTCGAGAAACTTTAAATCGAAAAAAACCAACCAAATCAGAAAGAACAAAACCGAAAACGAATTATTCCAATGAAAATGTTACAATAATGTTAAAATTATTGTTTTCAACAAAATATTTCATTGTGAACAACATCCACACTTCTCTTGATATTATTACGAAAAAGGGATCAACCAACTCCATTTTTTTTAATCCATTTGATACTAAATTTTCATATATTAAAGTAAATGGTAACACATATACTGTAACCAAAGTAATTTGGCAAAACGATATAGTGAATCATCCCAAATATAAAGAAATAATGTATGAAGTAAATGATGTAATCTCGAAATACACAGAAGAGTACCCCGATGACAATACAGAGTTAAATAAAGAACGCACGAGCATACTGAACACTCAACCGAGTAACAGCGCCCATTACGCATACAATTTGAGAACGCATATTATACCTAGATTTAAAGAACCATATCGAACATCTGGAAATCCCACAATAAATGCGTTGTTTAAAACAATGCGTTCGAAGAAAGACAAAGCAGAACAATTTTACGATTTATTTGAAAGTGCATTTAATCGATATGTATTGAACGATAAAAGTGTAAAAATAGACCATGATTATTTAGGTACAGGTGTCGATAGGGTTAACATCGGGTATGGTAACGATGTACCCAAACGAGAGATTTTTATACTATTAGATGTGATAAAAGGCGAAGTAAATGAAGATAACAAAAAGGAGGTTTATTGCCCGTATACATATGACTATCTAGGGGATAGATTGAATAATTTGGTATTTAACAGTGAGGATAGTATGATATTGTTGAACTCTGAATCTATATATTCTGTAAAAGATAAGACCTCGAGTCAAAATGAATCAATATCTACTCCCGCAAAATCCAACGCAAGTAATTTTCACTCAAATAAAGAGACTATAGATTTGTTCTATAAGTTTTTTAATACCAAACTCGAGGACAAAACAAAATCCGACGAGTTAAAAAAAATAATACAACCATTAAAAGCAGATGATCTAATAAAAGGAGAAGAGATTTTTGTCTATATTAAAGAGAACAATAAAGAGTTATATAGCATGATACAAAAATCAAGTGAAAATAATACGTCGTCTGATTTACAGAGGAATGCTATAATTACAAAAAAAGGAGAATATCAGACCCAACGTCAAATTATTAACCAAACCAAGAATCAGGTTGAAACGCGCGAACAAACGACATTAAAACAACAAAAACTCGCAAATTATAATTTGTATATTTTTCTATTAAATCAGTTAATCGAATTTGAAAATAAAAAGTTACCTCCTGTTTTAGGAGGTAAGTCTAAACATAGACGCAAAAAAATGCGTAATACAACTCGTAAAGTGAAAAAATTGAAATAACAACTGTATATTCAGTGCGATATATAAGTTGACAATTATACATGGAGGCACCTTTCGTATATTACAGGAACGTCGCATGCAAATGCGACAAAACACCAATAGAAGATACAATTGACGTTCAATGTTGTGACTGCATTAGTGGATATAAACGAACCGACCGACACCCATATTGCGATTGTACACAGAAGGTGACGACCTTGATGATATGTATTGAATGCAACAATATCCGAAACAATATACAGACACTCAACGATGAATTGGACGACTTATTATTTGATTTATCACGTCAGATACGAAGATATGATCCAGAAATTGATGTTATGTTGAATAGACTAAAACAAATATCAATCGAATTGAGACAGTTAGACCGTAAATTACTTGAAAAAATATAACTAATAAATTTCCCAAATATAGGTATATCTAATTTTTTATTGACAATACATATTCGAAAAAAGTATTTCAAATATGCAATAACAAGAGAAAAATGTTCAAGTGCGGGCTCGAACCGCAGACCTTCGGCTCATAAGACCGATGCTCTAACCAACTGAGCTACGAGAACAAAAATAGTTTATAGACATATTAGGTCTATCTCAAGCCCCCTTCCTCGCTTAAGATTGTGAGATACTAACTGCTGGTCTCCAGTAGACATAATTTTCATTAATATTACAGGTAACAACCAATAGTTCCATCGTTAAATGGAATATCTCTCCATTTCCCTATTGTAGGGGACTTTGTGAGGGCGTCCCTTACTGCCCCGCACTCGATGTGGGGTTTGAACCCACGACCACACGCTTAAAAGGCGTGCGCTCTACCAACTGAGCTAATCGAGTATTGAAACTTTTATTGTGGTTTCATCACAAGTTGTATGACCGGTTCCCCCGATATTATATATATGGATGTTTATTTAAGTACTTTGTATTATATATTTACCTGCATAATGGTCTACTTTTTCTTATTAAAGACAGGTTTTCCATTTTTAAAATGTCCTACCTCGTCTCCAATTTCGTCGTCTTTGTCAATACTATAAATAATACCATCAATTTCATTTGTGGTATAATATAATTTCTTTTTAATCGTCACTTCATATGCTTCTTCTTCTTCTTCTTCAGATTCTTCGACATCAACTTCGACTTCCTCTTCTTCCTCTTCTTCAGATTCTTCTACTTCAATTTCGACTTCCTCCTCTTCTTCAGATTCTTCCACTTCAACTTCAACTTCGACTTCCTCTTCTTCAGATTCTTCGACATCAACTTCGACTTCCTCTTCTTCAGATTCTTCGACATCAACTTCGACTTCCTCTTCTTCAGATTCTTCGACTTCCTCTTCTTCGGATTCTTCGGATTCTTCGACTTCCTCCTCTTCTTCGGATTCATGAGATACAATGCTAGTTGTATCATTTGTTTGGTCGTCGGTTAATTCTATAGTATTTTCAATATTAGGTAAAATTGGTAATTTTTGAGATATGTCAGTTCTCCATGTTGTCTCACCATCGTCTCCGTACACAAGTTGAGAACCTTGTTGTGCACCATTATCAGAGACTATCTCGTACGTAATATTTATGTCATTATTGTTTGTAGAGGTGGACAATTCATCTATTGTCATTTTTTCTTGTTTAATATAAACCTTTTCATTTGTTTTGAATGGAACATCTTTTGTATGGGAACAACAACAATGGGGGTGTTTATTTGTAAGCATTTCAATGACCTTTTTTAATGTTTTGTTTTCAGAAACAAGATCTTTATTTTCTTTATCCAATACATTGACACGCTTGATTGCCCGTTTTACAAACGGTATTTTTGCGAGTGCGTTATAGTTTTCGAGAAGAATTTTGTTAGCTACCATGATGAAGTATAATAATATATCATTTATTATATCATTATATCATTTTCAATTTTATATCATATACGATCACCAGTATATTTTCTGCCAATCAGATGGAAACAAATCAGTTGTGTCATGCGTTAATGCTGGTCCAAACCAAGTACTCGGGTAACATACCTTCTTGTTTTTATTTGAATTAAAATATGCCGCCCACCAACTGTAAGTACTATTGGCAATAATATTATGGTCACAACAACTCATAATTAGCATTTGCTTCCAATCATCAATTGCATCATCCACCTTTACAAATTCTACATTACTGAACGATGATTGTAATCGAGAAATAATTTTAGAAACGGTCTCATTATCCAATTGTTGACAAAAGTACAATACTCGTATCGGAGAACTCTTCCCCATTAGCATATTACAAATAGCATTATAGTAATAACTATATGGCATAAGTGGATGACACTGTTGTATATTCACATAATCTCCTAATCTAAAATGCATACTGATTGTTGTTTTATCTGCGAATAAACATTCGTATTGATTTTTTACTGACAATTGTTGATCTGTCAATTTAATCATATTAGATATTTTTCCCCATGACTTTTCAAAATATTTATAACTTTGAAAATATCCAACTAATAAAACGCGATCAATTATGTTTTCTGGTATTTTAACATAACGAAAAGAGGTCTCACAATAGTTAGGTAGACATGCGAGTGTATCATTGATGACAGTTGTATTATTATATGTAGTATATCTGCGTAAATCCGACAGAAATGTTTCCCAGTAAGTAGAACGTACTGTACCACATTTTAGTTCTGATGTATAGGAGAACATAAAATCTTTATTATTTTCTAGCCCATGTGCGATACATGTAAATATTTGAAATAGTTGGTTACCCAACCCACCTTTTAGTTCAACTGAAACTAGAGTAGACATTAATATATAAATAGTGGTATATCTATATTCTTTCATTTTCTTGTTTATTTTCACAAGAAAATGAAATTATAATCCAAATGTTTCCTTGATTATGTCTGTTTTACTTGGTCCCTTCTTCTTTTCACTCTGACGCTTCACTTTATACACTCCGGTATTATTAGTTGTTGGTTTACTGTAACTATTACTAGTAAAATCTTCATTGTCTTCATGCAGTTCGGGTAAAATTCTCGTCATTGGTTTATCCACTACTAAAAGCATATGGTCGGATTTAAGCAACTTTCTATATTCTTGAATAGATAAATTGCCATAGTACTTATCTAGCAAATAATATGGGTTAGGTGCGGGTTTAATATTTTTTTTGAAGTTATATACCTTTCCATATGTTTGATTAAGTAGGTGGTACCTTTCAAATTTTATAGAATCGTCAATATTCTCCTTCATAAGATGTGCTACCGCACATTCGGGTCTACAAAATGATCCATATCCATATATCACATTATTCATATCATATTTAGGGATATAACATGATGGATTATCGTACTCATACGTACACCAAAAACATGCGACCTTTTTATCCGGGTACTCTGATTTGTATAATTGTAATTTTATTTCCTTTAATTTAGTATTGATATCTTTCATAGAGATATTATCCGTCTCGTCGTCAGGTTCATTGTCATTTTCAGATAAACTAAACTTTTTACACATCTTACAAATGGAGTTATTTATATTAGTATCTACCACCGGGGCGGATGATGTATTGGGTTCGGTATTTTCATAGACTGCAAACGTATTATTCGCGGGCATGTCATAATTCGAAACAGATGGCGGTGCGTCCGGATTGTATTCGAGTGGGTCATTTACATACTGAGATATAGTAGTATTATGTACGGACAAGTCGTCCATACAACACTTTAGGTGTAAGATCACATTCGAAATCGTAGTTTGATCGACAGTGGGTTCACTTGGCTTCAATATTAATTTACCACCCTTCGGTTTTCTCCCACGCTTCTTTCCAGTTGGTTCGACAACAGATGTCGTGTCTAATGCCAGTTCCGCTTCTATTTCAGACTTCTTTTTCCTTCCGCGTTTCTTTTTTATAGGTTCTTCTGTATTCATATTAACCGACTTATAAGTATTTATTCGCAATAATGTTTATATTGTTTGTATAATGTATTTGGGAGGCTAATATAATAGATTTTTTCAAACTATATAAGTGTAAACTTATATACGACTAATATAGATGGAAAAAAACAATTATTTAACCAAACAAATTATCACTTATATGGGTAATAAACGCAAGTTATTAACATATATAGATAATGTTCTCGATGACATATGTGAAGAACTACAATGTGATACATTAACTGCAGGCGATGGATTCTCCGGGTCGGGTATAGTAAGTCGATTATTAAAACGACGATCTAAAAAATTATATACAAACGACATAGCCGGTTATAGCAAAACGTTAAATATATGTTATTTATCTACGCCAACATCTAATATGCGCGGTCGAATCAATACATATATTGACACAGCAAATGATATTGCGAATAATACGACTGAAGTGTCTGAACCATGGATATCAAAACATTGGTCTCCAAAAGATAGTACTATACTTGAATCAGAACGGGCATATTTTACACGTGATAATGCGGTACGGATAGACGCTATTCGAGATTATATAGAAACTATACCCGTAAAGTACAGAGATCACATAAAAGCCCCGTTATTAGTAGAAAGTTCAATACATAATAATACCAACGGCCAGTTTTCTGCGTTTTATAAAGATGGTAATAATATCGGTAAATACGGTGGAAAAAAGGAAATAGATATCAAACGAATCACACAACAAATAAAATTACCGTATCCAATATACGATACAAATAAATGTGACATTCATGTTTCACAAATGGATACGAATGAATGGGTAAAAAAAATACCCGAAGTAGATGTAGTCTATTATGATCCGCCGTACAATAAGCATCCATATGATATATATTATTTTATGTTAGATATAATTAATAATTGGAACAAAGAACTTGATATTCCCAATACAAATAGGGGACAACCAAATAATAGAACCAAATCAAAATACAATAGTAGTATACACGCGGAATCAGCATTGATCGAGTTATTGAGTAATACTCAATCAAAATACATTTTATTGTCGTACAATGACAAAGGTATTATACCGATATCAAAAATGGATACCATTTTGAAGATTTTCAATAACGTACAAAAAATACCAATCGACCATAAAGTATACAATCGATTAAAGGGGATTAGTAATTATAAACGAGACAAGGAATACACCAATGTAAAAGAGTATTTATACGTAATCCAAAAATAAGAGAGAAAATCATATATATGCTAATGATATATGATTTTTAGTAACTAGTTATTGTAACAATCCCTGCATACTGGTACATAATTACTGGAACCAATAAGTACCTGCTGTTCTTCATTAGTGAGTCGTTTTGAAAAGATAGCATTCTTATTACATTTTTCGCACTTCGCATGTAACTTAATGACATTGTCTGACATAGGAATTAAATCTAATAATCCACCAAACTTACACCGTTTAAAATCGCCATCTAATCCACAAACATATACCTCTTTTCTATGTGTTTCTACTAATGTAATTACGCTATCATATAAATCAGGAAAGAATTGCCCTTCATTAATTAATATTATATCGTGTGCATGTATTTCAGGCTCTTTACATACTTCTTTAATAGTGTTGGAAAATACACATGGTATCATTAATTTATCATGAGTTGATAACATCGAATTATGATATCGCGTGTCGCCACTATAGTTGATAACCTGGACTTTTCTACCTTCGGCAATTTTTTCGTTGTATATATTAATTAGTCGCGTGGTTTTCCCTGAAAACATTGGTCCAATAATGAGTTCAAGATAACTAATATGTGAATTTGACATTACAATAGTTATGGTGTAATTATTATATTATTTTTGATAATATATTATATAGATATTAAATCAATTTTTATTGAAGATATATTCAAATACGAATAAATATAAACAGATGCGCGGTATTATAGTTATTACAAAATGGCATATAAACAAAACATACCGTGGGTAGAGAAGTATAGACCGACACAATTCGAAAATATTGTTCTCGATAAAACGAATCGCAGTATATTTGAAAACATTATCAAAAATGAATATTTCCCAAATTTATTGTTTTATGGTCCACCTGGAACTGGTAAAACTACAACCATTATTAATTTGATTAATGAATACCAACGGACTCATACTAAAATTAACAAGGAAAATGTAATACACTTAAACGCATCAGATGAGCGAGGTATTGATATAATTCGTAATCAGATCCAACAATTTGTAAAGTCCAAAAATTTCTTCGAGGTAGGTATAAAGTTTGTAATATTAGACGAGGTGGATTATATGACAAAGAACGCACAACAAGCATTAAAATATTTAATACAATCCACGAATTATAATGTTCGGTTCTGTTTAATATGTAACTACATAAGTAAATTAATTGTATCGCTACAAAGTGAATTCATATGCATTCGATTTAATCAACTACCAGAACCTGATATATATAATTTCGTAAAAAAAATTTCAGAGAACGAGGGATTATCGTTGTCTGACCGCGTTATTGCTACTATTCAAAATACATACAAATCAGATATACGCAGTATGATTAATTTTATCCAACTTAATCAAAATTTAACAGAATGGAATGATAGTATTATTACCAATGATACATGGAAAAATATGTACGACTTACATCGTTGTGAAAAATCACGTGAATTAAAAGAATATATCCAAAATATAAGCATTCAATACAATACAGACAAGAAGGGGATTATATTGAAATATTTCAATTATATTATACGCAATAAGATAGAAAACATAACGCCCATTTTCTTCGACAAGATCGAGTCGATCGTACACTCAAATAGCAACGATTTAAATAATATACTCAACTATTTATGCGATAATTTTAATGACGCTTTTACATAAAATTGAAACTATATAAACGTATCTATATTGATTATTAATAATATATATATATATAGACAATATGGAAGAATTATTAGATAATGAATGGAGCGCATTTTTGTCTAATCAAGAATTAAACACTTACGATTTTACATCATTAAACTCTAGTTATAATGAAAATAAAAATAAAGAAAATGAAATCCATGCGGATAACTCTCAAGTGGAAGATATACCGGATCTAGAATTAATGAAAACTGGAAGTATACCAATATGCGAAGATTTGTATATTTCAACAACAACAAAGGTACTATTTTTGAATTGTCCTATCGATATTCAATGTATATTTTGGAAGATCCCAATAATAGATTATTGGAAATCATCTAATGGAGTATTAAAAAAACAAATCAAAATAGTCTCCTCTACAAAAGAGGAGTTTGATAATTATAAAAGTAAATTGGAAGGAATTAATTATTACAATGAAAATATTATTAAGCAGATAGATAACCCAACTGCTAGACGAATTAAATTTAAGGATGAGCGCAAGATTACAATTGGAATATCTAAAAAGGATATAATGACGTGTAGAGGTAAAGTAAAAAACGCATTTTATAATTGTTTTGCGATTATTATGAGATTTAAATATGAAGATAGTTTCCGAGAAATACATGTAAAAGTATTCAATACAGGTAAAATGGAAATACCGGGTGTCTTAAATGATGAAATATTATCTATTGTAAAGAAAATGGTACTTGATTTATTAAACCCATTAGTGAATCAACGATTATACTTTTTAGAAAACGACAAAGAAAATAATGTATTAATCAATTCAAATTTCAATTGCGGATTTTACATTAACCGAGATAAGTTATATTCTATACTACGAAGTTCTAAATATAATATTGAAACGGCTTACGACCCATGTAGTTATCCGGGTATAAAATGTAAATTTTATTTCAATATGGATGAGGATTTCAACTTAGAGAAACAAACGGGACAAGTCGGCATTGAAGATAGAAACATGAAAATGAGTGAATTGGGCGATGCCAAAAAATATACAGAAGTGTCGTTTATGGTGTTTAGAACGGGCAGTTGTTTAATTGTCGGAAATTGTACTGAGAAAATATTAAGATTTGTATATAGTTTCATCAAAAAGATATTATGTGACGAATATTACAAGATAAACGTGAAGAACACAGATACTAATGTAAAAATAAAAAAGGAAAAACTCCGAAAAAAAAATATTATTGTATCGAGTGAATATTATTCTAACATTATTCCGAATACAACCACATAACAAACTCATCAGTGGTAAGGTTGTTAAAATTGTCTTTAAATTTAGCATTACCTATAGATAATTTTGAAAAAACGATTTCGTTTTTTTCTTTATCGGTTATCGACCCACTACGTATACGTTTTGATTTTTCACTCTTATGTAACATACTATTTAATAATTCAATATATTTATCAGATGACATAGATAACTTTTGATGTATATATTCTAAATAATATGTAGTGAAATCGAGTTTTTCGATATGTAACAAATATTTGTCTAAAAATTTTTCACATAAATGTATACGAAATGTAAAATCATACAAATAATTGTTCCAACATAGTAAACTATTAAGAAATTTAGATATACGTATAAATAACATTCTCCATTCTTTATCGTTTATTACAATTGAATCGTCTGCTAATGATAATATATTAGTCAATGTAGATGATTTTTCTCGCTCTATACCGTCATGTAAGGGGAAAATCGCCTTTTTATACACAAATGTAATAGCATCCTTATGATTAAGTGAATTAATTAATTGTGATTCTTGTATCTGTTCAATATATTCTAAAAAATAATAATATGTTTGACGTGCCTGATAAAGTGCTTTATCCAATTGTTTTGTATGTAATAATGTATACTCAAATACGCGATGAATAGATGTAATGCCAACCGATAACGTCATTACAGATTGTTGCGAATTCAATATTATTTTCGACTCTTGGATGCGTTTTACAAACTCATTCATGACTAGACAATATTTTTCGATAATTTGTAATTTATTTGTTTTTGTTGTATTCATCTATACCTTATAAATAGATTCTATTGACGTGCCTACTTTGAAAATATATTATTATTGACTTTAAGTATTTAAAGTAAACATTCTATGATTACATATATCATAGAATGCAAGATACTTCTTCTGAAAAAAATGCGAGTAATTATAAATTACCTGAAGTGACTACACTTCAACACGCAATTAAGTTGTCGATTGTAGACGACAAGCCTATTATGATGGATTACTGGACGGCATCCCTTGAAAAATCGGTATTGATCGGTGTAAAGGATACCCAAGAAAAATTATTAGTCAAGAGCGAGGATGAATACACTAGTCCTATTTCCAAGATCTACAAGGTTGGTTCAGAATACATTGTTATTACTGAAAATTCAATTTATATTGTAGATGTTGAAATTCCAACAAAGAGAATATCTTAATTGATAAGATGTAATTACAGTTAACAATTACACCTTATGGTAATCCATTTTTTATATGATCCATTTGATCTCTTGATAGTTCATCGGGAAATTCAATTTCAAATTCAAAAATAAGTTTCCCTATCATATTATTACGTTTCATACCTAGTCCTTCAATTATTTGTTTATGTCCTGGTTTTATTATAATAGATGGATTTACATTATTCATTCCCAGTTTTTTTCCACTAACATGTATAAACTCAAACGCAAAACCACACAGAGCATCTTTTAATGAAACCTTTTTGCGATAACATAAATCTAAACCTATGCGCCGAAATAATTCATTCGAACATACATTAACTACTAGTTTAACATCACCATGTATAGTTTCAAGTATATTTCCTTTCCCTCCTAACGTGATAGTTTCGTTATTATCAATACCTGGGGGTAGTTCAACTTGAATTGTTTCAATCTCGGGACGCCTTGCACCATTTTCGTGTACCCATCTTTCTATTTCAATCGGCAGTGTTATTCCGGAATATGCTTGTTCTAATGTTATATTCAGTTGTTGTGTAATAGTATCGGGCTTATGAACGCCCATGTTAGTACGGAACACATGGGTAGTAGTGTTTCCATTGCGGAATATTTGAATATTTGGCATATTGGAGTTCATGTGGACTCCATTAAACATCATATTAAACATATTATCCATATTGTGAAAGCCTTGAAACGGGTTCATTTTTGTTCCATTTTGTGTGTCGTCATATTCTTTTTTTTTTTCAGGGTCTCCTAATATTTCATAAGCAGTGCTTATTTCTTGAAACATTAAGGTCGCGTCTGAACTTTGATTGCGATCGGGATGATATTTTAATGATAATGAACGATACGCCTTCTTTATTTCTACATCGGTAGCAGTATTATCTATACCCAAGGTTTGATAGTGGGTTCTCGACATTATTATACTATAATCATTATGTTTTTATAACATTTTTGAATAAATGATATAAATTTACTTTGTTAGAATAATATACTATATTATGGCATATCAAAATAATGACAATACTTTTATTAACAAATACAAACCCTATTTTATTAATGATTTCAGTATAAGTCAACATTTAAAAGAAACTATTCATACATTAATCGATATTGACAATCTGAATCTATTATTTGTGGGAAACCCATGTTCGGGTAAAACAACATTATTGTATGCGATAATTCGAGAATATTACGGATTATCTAAAACCGATTCTTTTCCAGAACATGAAATCCTTTTTATAAATAATTTGAAAGAACAAGGTATTCAATACTTTCGAAATGATATGAAAACGTTTTGTCAGTCAAGAAGTTCAATACATGGAAAAAAAAAACTGGTTATTGTTGATGATATAGACAGCATTAACGAACAAAGTCAACAAGTATTTCGTAACTATCTAGATAAATATAAAAATAATATCAACTTTATTTCGGTATGTTGTAACCTCCAAAAAGTGATTGAAAGCATGCAGTCAAGAACGCATATTATAAAAATTAATCAACCTTCGACCGACGAGATACGGACAATTATGAATAAAATTATAGAAACGGAGAACATGATAATTGATATTGAATCGAAGGACTATTTGGTGAATATTTCTGAAAATTCGATTAGATTGTTAATTAATTACCTGGAAAAAATATACATATTAGGCAAACCGATTACAATTGAACTATGTAGACAATTAGTATCAAATATTTCATATGAATTGTTAGAAGGATATTTTTACAGTATTAAAAATAAAAAGTTACACGATGCGATTCGAATATTATACAGTATACATGATTATGGTTATTCTGTAATTGATATTTTAGACTGCTTTATTTGTTTCGTAAAACAGACCAATATACTGTCTGAAGAGACCAAGTATGAAATAATCCCATTTTTATGCAAGTATATAACAGTGTTTCATAATATACATGAAGACGGTATAGAATTAGCATTATTTACAAATAATTTATATAGTCTATTCCATTCATAGAGATAAATTTATCCAACCATTTAGAGATTTTATATCGCATATTATATAATCAATATTTTTTGGAAAGAATATGGTTTCACAAATTTTCAAAAAAAGCGTACCCTTAAATATTTTGTATGATTTACTTGATCTAATCGCGCTTAAAAAAGAAAATTATTACACAATTGATATGAATTCTTATAAAAAAATGATCTATAATAATTATCATATTGATTTATGTGAAAAATTAAAACCATATTATCACGAAGGAAAACAGTTTTATTTAGAGCGTAAAATAACATACACTGCGTTTACTACTATTTTACGTCAATTATGTAAACACTTGACTGTTATGTTTACCTCCAAAATTAATTACAATAAATCAAAGTACAACATCGACTATACAATCTTTTTCTGAACCTAAATTTGTACTTACCGTAATTTGCGAATTTAGTTTACAAAAAACATATTAGTATACTATATATTCAGACCGACGTAATGTTATTTAGTTCAAAAAATGTATCCACATATATACTAACGATTGGGGTTATAGTTGTTGCAAGTTATTTTTCAGATAAATACAAACAAACATTTGAAACAAATGATGATTATGAACTTATAAAAAAATATTTACTTAATGATTCTCCGTTGTATGGATATAATCGCCCAAAAATCTGGATTCATACTAAATATGAAATAAACGCACGTAAATGGAAAGATTTTTATTCTAGAAATACTACTGATTTAAATCAACCCTACATACATCTAACAATTAAAACTATTATCGACCACTGTGGCGAAGATTTTAACATTTGTCTAATTGACGATGAATCGTTTAGTAAATTAATCCCTTCATGGGATATTGATTTGAGTAAGGTCGCAGAACCACAACGAAGTCAGTACCGTGAATTAGGGTTATTACAGTTAATCTATTTCTACGGTGGTATGACTGTTCCTAATTCATTTGTATGTAAACAAAATTTAAAATCATTATTTGACGAAGGTACACGATGGAACAAACCATTTGTTTGCGAAAGTGTAAACCACAACACATATTTACTAAAAAATGGAAATTCAAAATGTTTTTCTCCCGATACAACATTTATAGGTGCACATAAAGATGATACTACAATGTTAGAGTTGATTGAATATTTAAAAAATCGTAATCATAATACTCACATATCCAATGAAAATGAATTTATGAAGGATACTGCATTGTGGTGTTCCAATGCTATTCAAAATGAAAGGATGAATATCATAGACGGAGGGCTTATTGGTGTAAAGAACGCAAATGGAAAAGCAGTGTTATTAGAAAATCTTATGGAAGAAGCATATATCCCATTTCATGACAACTGTTATGGAATTCACATACCTGCTGATGAGATACTTAAACGACAAAAATATCAATGGTTCGCAGTATTATCATCGGAGGCCGTATTAAATACTACTTCTATTATTTCAAAACATTTATTATCCGCTGTTTCGGACAAGCAAGACATGTATACTAAAGACACTGAAAAACGCAGTGTAGTTACCATATAAATTATATAAAAATACAATATAAAAGTTTTTGATTATATTGTATAATGGAGTTACATAAAGAAAAGACACGTAACAATGCCGAACTAGATAAATTTATACACGGTTCTGTTGATACTATTCAAACTTTATTTTCAAAATATGAAAATGACGATTATATGATATCAAAGATTTTTTCCTACGTAAATACACAATTACCCAATATTATTGATAATATTAAATCATCCCACGAGTTTAGAATTACCCGAATGGAAGAACTCACGGCAGAGCAAGACAACTTCGTTCACTCTTTTTTTAACGACAATCAATATTTCTTTGTTCCTACTACAGAACGTTTTTTTTATTACGATGGTATTCATTATCAAGTTATAAACGAGGATGATATATTACATAACATATTGACTACCATTACACGTGGAAAAAATCTTATGACATGGAAACAGAGAACCAAAATTCATATTATGAAGCGTATAAAGGAAACAAATCTAATACAAAGTATACCCGAATCCGATACGATACAAAGTGTAATCGACGCACTATATCCTTCATTATTTCCTTCACGAAACGAAGTCAAATATTTTCTAACCATTCTAGGTGATAATATTCATCGGAAAAATACAAATCTTATTCATTATATTCAACCTTCTTCTAGACAGTTTATAAAAGAACTTAATTCAATTTGTCAATTCTTAATTGGTAATAATCTATCACAAACCTTTAAAAACAAGTTTCATGACCACAATTATCAAGATTGTCGTTTGGTAAATATAAGCGACACTGTTAGACACGAACATGTATGGAACCAAATTATTCAACCATTGTCATTAGATCTTTTATGTGTGGCTTCACATTACTCACTTCGATATGGGTCATCTGATGATTTTATAATGAATTACAGTAACGATACTGAACTACTCGATTCGGTTTTTTATGTAAAAAAAATGGATACATCTACATTGATTTCAAAATTTATATCCGACTACATTGATATTAATTTATCTGAAAATAGTGAAACTATTGGAAGTGTAATACCGGATAACTATGATGGGTTAATACGCACACCACAAATAACTTGGAAAAACATGCAGTACTTATGGAAACACTTTTTAGATGCGAATAAACTTCCGCCAATTATGTTCTTAAATACATTTAAAACCTTCTTGGTTGAAAAATTAACACCCTATTTTAACGAGGAACAGGATTCATTTATTGGTATATGTAGTAAACATTTACCGGCTATCCAAAAATTTTTACATTTTTGGAACGATACGATTGTATTAGACACAACCGAGTTCGATTTTGAAATAGAAGAAATTGTTTGTTTATTCAAAAAATGGGGTGTAATCATGAATATAGGTAGTGTTAATCTAAATGACAAACAAATTATTGACCTAATACAGTATTTTTTTCCATCTATTGATATTGAACGAGATAAATACATTATCGGAATTCGATGTAAACTATGGGATAAACAATTAGATATTCAAGTTGCGTTAGATAATATGAAAGAATCAACCAGAAATAAATTTACTACAACTGGGGTTTCATCGCCTAGTCTTCTTCCTAATATTTCTATCTATGACGCATATATTTACTACTGTAAATATTACTCTTCCGGAAATTCACAGATTGTCGGGAAAACATACTTTGAAAAATATGTATTCGAACACTTTGAAGAATATATTATAGATAGTAAATATTTGTCACCCGACTGGTACATACTATAGTGACAATTGTCGTTCATATTCTAGTATACGTCTTTGAGTTATACTAGAATTATTTTTTCTTGCGCGTCTTGTTTTTCTTTACATATCCAAATTTCCCTTTCTTTGCGGAATATCCATACTTTTCTAATCTTTGTTCTTTTTTTGCTGTTTTGTGTTTCTTTGCAGAAACGATTCTACCTCGCTTATTCATCAATATATCATCAAATGTAAGACCTGCCTTTGTTTTATACGCATTTCTATTATATACTTGTTCTCGTGAACCAAATAATTCCTTATATTTTTTTCCTTTTACTGTATACGTTCCGTCTTTTGCGCGAACTGGGCGTTTCATCGGTGGTATATATTTTAACAATATATTCTTTTTCTACAAAGAGGCACTATGGCTAATATTGTCTATACACTCTAATCGACATTTATCGCAAATCACTAACTCGGGAGGTAAGTCGTCTATTTCGGTTTCTCCGTACATTTTATTCGTTGCATACCCGTTGTAACTTGGTAAATCAATATCAATGACACTACCATCATCACGTCGATTATATTGACATAAATATTCGCATAATTCATTGTCTTTCTTCGTGTCTGATTTTCGTTTATGCCCGTTATGGAATCCATATTGATCGTCCATTATTTTTCGTATGTTATCCGGTGCACTCTGATATACTCGTTCATTATCTAGATCCAGTGCAACTAAGTTGAAATCAACCAATACCTTATACGCAAATACTATTCCGATATCAGTCGCATATGTTCGTGCATATTCTTCCGATAAAGCAAAAAATGTATGTATATTTGGCGTAAACTCTTCTATTTCTTTGATCTTACTACTTCCGTGATACAAAATGGTGTCCTTCGGAACTTTGTAATATGTTATTTCATTTGTCGATGAACTTGCCGGAATACTAGTAAAAATATACATGTTTTCTTTATTCATTTGCTTTCTATAGTAACAAAATATCTAAATCTTTTTACTATACTATTAATCTATTTGCTGTATTTTATACGAATCGTCATTATTTTGTAACAAGATACAATTCTCGCGTAGTTGTGGCTCGAAATCAAATGTACCATCACCTTCAAATTGTATTGTTCCTATATTTGTTCCTACAAACGCATCGTTAAGTACTTGAATTACAGTTCTAGATTGATATACGAGCACCTGATCGAAGGTTGAATT
>JGI20154J14316_10000795_pt1 | contig 28464 bp, 25 predicted proteins | sample COG_04_FD_14316 | JGI IMG/M metagenome (IMG submission 14316)
AGGTATTATACACTATATAGAGGGCTCAACGGTGTATCATCTTGGCGGAGCAACACTTGCTGTAGAGAATCCTAAAAAGACTTTTTATAATTTCAGGAACTCTCTTCTTGTGATGTTAAAAAACAATAATCATGCTGCAGTTTGGGCAATTCTATTTACNAGAATGCTNCTAGATGCCTTGGCAGCTTGGCAATTTTTGGTGTCTGGGAAACCATCACACTTTTTTGCCGTCTTTAAAGCGCACCTCTCTTTTTATACTCTTGCACCAAAATTTATTAAAAAAAGAAACAAACACGCAAAAAAGATCGCTTACTATCAAATAAAATCTATAGTTTGGATGTATTTCATCAGAAAAAAAACTACTTTTATCGCATTAAATCAAAACAAAAAAATAGTATAGAACGAGGTGTCTACTGCAATATTTTTAAAATTTGTTAGTTTTAAGTAATAATAAAACCCAATTAACCATGAAAAAACTTCTTATCCTAGCCACTTGCGGAATGTTCTTATTTCCATCTTGTGTAGCATCAAAAAAGTACAAAGCTTTAGAGGCCAACTACAAAAAAAATAAAGATTTACTCAACACTGCAACAGTGCTTTTAAATGCCTGTGATAAAGACAAGGCTACAGCAAATGCTAGACTACAATCTCTGCAGGAGCGTTTAGCTGATATGCGTAAAACAAATCAAGACCTTATCAAAACTTCTCAAGACATGACGGTCTTGACTACAAAAGGAGCTAGTAATCTTGAAAAATCATTAGAGAGTTTAAAAGAAAAAGATCTTAAAATTTCAAGATTACAAGATGCACTTACCAAGAAAGATAGCGTAACACTTGCCCTTGTGACAAGCCTGAAAAAAGAAGTAGGCATCAATGACCAAGACATTGAGATTAATGTAGAGAAAAGTGTGGTATTTATCTCCTTGAGTGATAAAGTACTGTTTTCAACAGGAAGCTATAATGTAACAGAGAGAGCTAGAGAGATTTTAGGAAAAGTTGCCACAGTAATTAATGGTAAGCCAGAATTTGAAGCGATGGTAGAAAGCCACACAGACAACGTACCATATAATGGTAGCGTACTTAAAGACAACTGGGATCTAAGTGTAAAACGTGCTACCTCTATTGTAAGAGTATTACAAGACTTGGGCGTTAAGCCAGAGCAGTTAATAGCTGCTGGTCGTGGAGAGTACCTTCCACTGGTTGATAATGACACTCCAGAGAACAGATCAAGAAATAGAAGAACAAAAATATTAATTCTTCCTAAAATTGATCAATTCTACAAAATGATAGAAGATGAAATGAAAAACATGTCTGAGGGTCAACCACAAGAGACACCTACTGAAAACCAGGAAAACACGCCTGAAAATATGGAAGAAAACACTCCAGAGGAGAAAAAAGACAATACACCTGAAGAAAAAAAGGACAATACACCTCAACTTTAAACAGGTAACACCTATAATTAAAATCCCAACCTTATGGTTGGGATTTTTTGGTTGTACCCATTTTTAATTCTATCAATATATAAGGACGATACTACCAAAACTTATATCTTTAAAACAAATTCAATATTTATATTTAAAAGCTTATTATGAAAAAATTGCTTACAGTAGCTATCCTTCTGGTGACTTGTTTATCAATAGCTCAAAAAGAAAATACAACATGGGATGTAAACAAACCGGGAGAGAGTTTTAACTACGCAACGCATAAATTCACTACCACCCAGGGTACATGGATGAATCTTGATGTTAGCCCAGATGGCAAAACAATTGTGTTTGACATGTTAGGAGACATCTACACAATGCCCATCCAAGGTGGAAATGCAAAAGCAATACGCACAGGAATAGCCTTTGAGGTGCAGCCAAGATTTAGCCCAGATGGGAGGTATATTTCTTTTACTAGCGATGCTGGTGGGGGAGATAATATTTGGATCATGAACACACAAGGTAAAGAGGCAAAGCAAATTACAAAAGAGAGTTTCAGACTCCTAAACAATGCTGTTTGGACACCAGATAGCAAATACTTAATTGCACGTAAACACTTCACAAGCTCAAGAAGTCTTGGTGCCGGCGAGTTGTGGCAATATCATATTACTGGTGGCAGTGGAATACAAGTAGTAAAAAAGAAAAATGACCAACAAGATATTAATGAACCTTGGGTTTCTAGTGACGCAAAACACTTATACTATAGTGAAGATATGTACTCAGGTGGTTTTTTCCAATACAATAAAGATCCCAACAAGCAGATTTATGCTATAAAACGCTACAACCTTGTCTCTGGAGAGAGACAAACCATCACAGGAGGGCCAGGTGGAGCTGCTAGACCAACAGTATCTCCAGATGGAGCTATGCTTGCTTTTGTAAGACGTGTTGGAGAGAAAACAGTTTTATATATTCATGACCTTGAAACTGGGCAAGAGTTTCCAATTTATGACGGGTTAAATAAAGACCAACAAGAAGCATGGGCTATATTTGGTGTGTATCCAAATTTTGATTGGCTACCCAATAACAAAGAACTAATTATTTGGAGTGGTGGTTCATTTCAAAGAATAAACACAGAAACTCTCGCGGTAACACCCATTAATTTTCAGGCAGATGTTTCTATAGATTTGGCACAAACGGTTAAGACAAACACTCCCATAGAGCGCGACCAATTTACCCCTAAAGTAATACGTAATGCAAGAACCTCTCCAGATGGAAAGACACTAGTATTCTCTGCCTTAGGTCATTTATACAAAAAAACACTTCCTAAAGGAACACCAGAGAGACTAACAGCATCTACAGATTTTGAATTCGAACCTAGCTTTTCTCCTAGCGGAAATGAAATTATTTATGTAACCTGGAATGATCTTGAAAAAGGGACAATTTCTTACGTAGATATCAACGAGGGTGAGCCTGTAAAACTCACCACAGAAAAAGCCATTTACAGAACCCCTAGTTACTCAAAAGACGCAAAGCAAATTGTTTACAGAAAACAAGCAGGTAATACAGACCAAGGCATAACTTTTACAAAAAACCCTGGAATATATGTAATGGACCAAGATGGACAAAATCCAACCAAAATTATAAACTATGGAGAAAACCCTATGTTTAATAATGACGGATCTAGAATTTACTTGCAAACAGGAGGAACTTATTTTGGAAACTTGACAAAAAAATTAATATCGGTTAATCTTCAAGGACATGATGAGCGTGAGCATGTTATTTCAAAATATGCAAACCACATTGTGCCATCTCCAGATAACAAATGGGTAGCTTTTACCAATTTACACAAAGCCTACATAGCGCCAATGCCACAAATAGGAAAGCCATTAACTCTTGATGGAAAAAGCAATAATGTACCTGTACAACAAATTGCTAAAGATGCTGGTGTAAATTTACATTGGTCTTCTAATAGCAATACAATAATGTGGACTCTTGGAGATGAGTATTACAGCAATACCCTGCAAGACAAGTTTAGTTTTGTGCCCTCAGGAAAACAAACACCAACCAATATGCCAGATAGTGGTTTAAAAGTTGGCCTTAACGCTCTTGTTGACAAACCCTCAGGAAGAATTGCCTTTAGGGATGCTCGCATCATTACCATGAACGGAAATCAGGTTATTGAAAACGGTGTTATTGTTGTTAATGGAGATCACATAGAGGCTATTGGTAGTGCTGCAGAAGTAACCATCCCTGATGATTGTAAAATAATAGTAGCCACTGGAAAAACAATCATGCCTGGTTTGGTAGACAGTCATGCGCATATTGGCGGCTTTAGAGCAGGGCTACCAGTACAAAATAATTGGCAGTTTGCAGCGAATTTAGCCTATGGAGTAACAACAGCCCATGATCCTTCTGCCAATACAGAAACAGTTTTTACCCTATCTGAGTTACAAAAAGCAGGAGAACTTGTAGGACCTAGACTCTACTCTACTGGTTTTATTTTATACGGCGCAGACGGAGATTTTAAAGCCGTTATAAATAATTTAGAGGATGCAAGAAGCAGTATTGCTCGCACCAAAGCATTTGGAGCCAAGAGTGTAAAGAGTTATAACCAACCACGCCGTGAGCAACGCCAGCAAGTATTGCAAGCTGCTCGTGAACAAAACATTAATGTTGTGCCAGAGGGCGGGTCTACATTTTTCCATAATCTAACAATGGTTATAGATGGCCATACAGGTGTTGAGCACAACATACCTGTGGCACCAGTCTACAAAGATGTATTAGAAATATGGGGCGCTAGTGGTACCGGATACACTCCTACTCTTATTGTGAACTATGGAGGATTAAACGGTGAACTTTATTACTACCAAAGAGATAATGTTTGGGAGGATGAAAAACTGCTGAAATTTACACCAAGAAGTGTAATTGATAGCCGCTCCAAGCACAGAACTATGGCACCTATCAAAGAATATGAAAATGGGCATATACTTGTAGCTAAAACAGCCAAAGATCTAGTAGCTGCAGGAGTAAAATTAAATATGGGGGCCCATGGGCAACTGCAAGGGCTGGGAGCTCACTGGGAAACCTGGATGCTAGCAAGTGGCGGCTTAAGTAATCATGAGGCCTTAAAAGCTGCCACTATAAATGGCGCTAACTATATTGGCGCAGGGCAAGATATTGGTTCTCTAGAGGTAGGAAAACTGGCAGATTTAATTGTTCTTGACAAAAACCCACTAGAATATATAGAAAACACCAAGACCATTGAGCACGTAATGATTAATGGGCGACTGTATGATACAAACACCTTAAATGAGGTAGGAAACAATCCAAAACCACGCGCTCCCTTTTACTGGGAAATACCAGGTTATAACAAGGCCTTTCCATGGCATCAAGAAACACAAAGTTTTATGAGAGGTGGTTGTGGTTGCCATATAGGGCACAATTAACATAAAACTCGCTAATTAATTAGAAAGCTTGCGCGAGTAAATCTTTAAAAATAAAAAAGCCTGTGTTATGATCTAACACAGGCTTTTTTTTATATTGAGCAGGTTTTATTTTTTCTTAGCAGTGGTTACCTTTTTATTTTGAGTAACTGCTTTTTTAGTTGCTTTAACAGGCGCCTTATTTACTTGCTTACTTGCCGCCTTTTTTTTAGAAGTTGCTTTAGGAGCTTTATCCTCAGGGGTTGCATCTTTGGCAGGCTTGTCTTCACCCTCCTGTGCTGGCTTAGAGAAGTCTGTAAATCCGTTTTTAACTAAAAGGTTATACCATTGTACCACTTTTTTAATATCACTTGGGTATACGCGGTCTTCATCATAGTCTGGCAAAACACCAAAAAAGAACTCTTCTAATTCTACTTTAGGCACTTTATGGCTAATGGTTTGTTTTCCATCTTCTTTGGTTGCAATCTTTTCAAAGATTTCATGAAGTGGCACCTCCTTGGTTAAAGTATAGATAGCAATTTCTGTAAGTAAACTTACATTATGCCTTGAACTTACACTTATTTTTTTCTGGTCTAATAAAGACTCTGCCAAAAAACCACTTCGGGTTTGCTTGGTCATCTTATACAATCCTGGTTTTCCTGAAATTGATAATATTTTTTCTAAACTCATAATTATTTAAAATCTTTAAGTGCTTGGTGCATACTGCGTAATTTTTAAACAATACTCTTTATTGTTTGAAATTATTGCAAAGATGTTTTGAAATTTTTTGATACGCAACCCTTTAACGTTTCTTTTTAGCATTAGGAAAACGCATGCGGTAATCTGCGTTTGCTTTACCTTTACTAATGTTAGTTAACCTGCCTTTAAGTATTCTCTTTTTTAGGGAAGAAAGTTTGTCTGTAAATAAGATTCCTTCGATGTGGTCATACTCATGTTGTATAATTCTTGCAATAATACCGGTAAACTCTTGGGTGTGCTTTGTAAAGCTTTCATCATAATACTCTATAGTAATGTCAGGCTTTCTAAATACATCTTCACGTACATCTGGAATACTTAAACAACCTTCATTGAAAGCAAACTCCTCGCCATGCTCCTCTAGTATGGTCGCATTAATGAAGGTTTTTTTAAATCCTTCAACCAGGGCTAATTCTTGAGCATCCATAGTATCCTTATCAGCAAAAGGACTTGCATCAACCAAAAATACACGAATTGGCAAACCAATTTGTGGTGCTGCCAAACCTACTCCGCTGGCCCCGTACATGGTTTCATACATATTTTCTAGTAGGGTGTCTAAATTAGGGTATGCCTTAGATATATCTTCACATTCTTTTCGTAACACAGGATCGCCGTAGGCTACAATGGGTAAAATCATTTTCTATTATTTAGTATATAAAAATTGTTGCAAAATAATGGTAGCGCTTATTTCATCTACAAGAGCTTTGTTTTGTCTTTGTTTTTTTTTCAAGCCGCTATCAATCATGGTCTGAAAAGCCATTTTACTTGTAAAGCGTTCATCTACTCTCACTATAGTAATGCTTGGGAATTTAACTCCAAAGCCTTTAATGAAATTTTGAATATTCCCTTCTATATTTGAGGGCGTTCCATCTCTCTGGGTGGGCTCACCAATTACAATAGCATCTACCTTTTGCTCAGAAAAATAGTGGCTTAAAAATGGCATCAATCCATGAGTTTCAACCGTGGTAAGACCAGAGGCAATAAGCTGTAACTCATCAGTCACGGCTATCCCTGTGCGTTTACTACCGTAGTCTATGGCGAGGATTCTTCCCATTTTTAGTGCAAAAATAAAGGTTTATAGTATAGTATGCTACATATGGTGTATTTAATCATTAGGGTGTTTATATTTGTATATTATAAAAAAAACACAACCAGAAAAAACGCCATGAAAGACCTTCAAGATATAATAGAAAAAGCCTGGGAAGACCGTTCTTTATTAAACCAACAACCAACCATAGACGCCATTAGAGAAGTTGTACGATTGTGTGATCAGGGAATACTGCGCTGTGCAGAGCCCTCAGAAAATGGTTGGAAGGTGAACCAATGGGTAAAAAAAGGGATTGTTTTGTATTTCCCAATACAAAAAATGGAAACTCTTGAAGCAGGTATTTTTGAATATCATGACAAAATTCCTTTAAAAACAGGATATAAAGAAAAAGGAATTCGGGTAGTACCTAATGCTATTGCACGTCACGGAGCTTATATAAGCAAAGGTGTTATCCTTATGCCTAGCTATGTAAACATTGGCGCATTCGTAGACCAAGGTACCATGGTAGACACCTGGGCAACTGTTGGAAGTTGTGCTCAAATAGGTAAAGATGTTCACCTAAGTGGTGGGGTTGGTATAGGAGGTGTTTTAGAACCTCTTCAAGCAGCGCCCGTTATCATTGAAGACGGCGCTTTTATTGGTTCACGTTGTATTGTTGTAGAAGGAGTACGTGTAGAAAAGGAAGCTGTTTTAGGAGCCAATGTAGTACTTACTATGAGCACCAAAATTATAGATGTCACTGGAGAAACACCCATTGAAACCAAAGGAGTTGTTCCTGCAAGATCTGTGGTGATCCCTGGAAGTTATACCAAAAAATTTCCTGCCGGAGAATTTCAAGTTCCTTGCGCGCTAATTATTGGAAAAAGAAAAGAAAGCACCAATAAAAAAACATCTTTAAATGATGCCCTGCGCGAATATAACGTAGCAATATAAAGGCAAAATCTAAATGTAAAATTTAACTTTCGTGTAGTTGAATAATGCTATTATTAAAGCGGATTGCTGGTGTTTACTAAATTAAAAAAACCTTATATTTAGCCTAGTAATTCTCGCTATGAAACCTCTTGCTCTTTTTTGTTTACTCTTGTTGTTCTCTCCAATGATTTTGGTGGCACAAGAAGTAGCAGTTTTTGCACAATTTAATGGCCAGTATGACTACCTAGCATTTGGAAACACCCTAAACACTGGAGAAAACACAGGCGCTGTGCCTCCAACTCCATGTGAGATATTAACCTCTAGTAGTGCAAATTTTGAACTACAACCAGACCAGCAACTCATTGCTGCATACTTGTATTGGGCTGGTTCTGGAACGGGAGATTTTGAGGTAACACTAAACGGCCAGCAAATTACTGCTCAAAGAACCTTCTCAGAGACAATCAGTAATGGATTGGTTTATTTTGCCGCTTTTGCAGATGTAACCTCGCTTGTTCAAACAACTGGAAACAGCTTATACACATTAGCAGATTTAGACCTTACAGATAGTATTGCTCCTTATTGTGAGAACACAACAAACTTTGCTGGATGGGCAATTACCGTTATTTATCAAGACAGCACATTGCCTTTAAACCAGGTTACTGTTTTTGATGGTTTGGAAAGTGTTTCTGCCACCAACACCAATCTTACAATTAATCTATCAAACATAAATGTACTAGACAACGATGGAGCCAAAATTGGATTTTTAGCCTGGGAGGGTGACCAATCACTCTCTGTTAATGAAACCCTGCAAATTAATGGGAACATCATAAGCAATCCTCCATTAAACCCTGCAGATAATGCTTTTAATGGCACCAATAGCTTTACCCAAAATGAGGTAATGTACAATATGGACATAGATTTTTATTCTATAGAAAACAACATAAGCCCCGGAGATACAAGCGCTGTTATTGACCTAACCTCTGGGCAAGACTTTGTAATGATTAATACTATTATAACGGTGTTAAATTCTCAATTACCAGACGCTACTATAAGTATAGATACAGTACAAGGGGGTGATATTTGTGGAGATAGAGATCTAGAAATTACCTATACGGTATACAACTTAAATTGTACAGATGCACTTCCCTCTGGCACACCCATCGCCTTTTATGGGGATACCACCCTTGTTGGCCAGAGTCAAACCACCGATGTAATACCTATCTCAGGACAACAAACCAATACCATTACACTCACCATACCCATTGAAATCGGAGCAGATTTCCAGCTCAATGTATTTGTTGATGACAACGGAGCTGGAGGAAGCACGGTGTATGAAATTATAGAAGACAACAACCAAGACACCGCCTCTATTACCCTTCTAGAACTACCAGAGCAAACTGTATTACAAGATCTTGAGATTTGTGATGTTATCCCCTCGCTAAACTTTGATTTAACCCAGGGAGTTGTCCAGGTAGATTCTTTGGCCTTGCTAAGTTTTTATGAGACTAATGAAGATGCTATTACAAGTCAAAATGCTATTGAAAACCCAACAAATTATACAAATCTTCAAAACCCGCAAGAGATTTTTATAAGGGCAGACAACACCCTATGTTACCTTGTAAATTCTTTTACTATAGCTGTACTGGATTGCTCACTTCCAGATGCGACCATTGTTATTAACGGCCCTCTCAACACTTGTAGAGAAGAAACGCTAGAGGTTCAATACACCGTTTATAACACACTTGGAACTGGCCCTTTACCCAGTAACACTCCTATCGCATTTTACATCGATGGGCAACTTGTAATGCAAGCACAAACTCAAGAAATTATTGCCATTGGAGACAGCCAGGATGGTTTTGTTGAAATAGAAATAGACGCCTCAATACCCAATAATTTTACTTTTTTGGCTGCTGTAGATGATACTGGAGTAAACCAAGGTATCGTTTTAGAGCGCAACGAGACAAACAACCATTTTACGTTACCAGTAACTTTTTTAACCATAGACCCCATAGCAGACCTTCCAGATTTGCTGTTGTGCAATGAAGGTTTTAATAGCGCCGTTTTTGATCTTACCCAACAAAATGATCTAATAAGTAGCAACACAGATGATATTATACGTTTTTATACCTCTCTAGAAAATGCACTATCTGATAGCTTTGCCATTACAAATCCTTCAAGCTATCAAAGTTTGAGTGCTGAGCAAGAAATTTTTGTTAGGCTAGACACGGCTGTTTGCTTTGCTGTAAGTTCTTTTTGGATTACCATAGAGAATTGTCCTCCTTTTGTGCCTCAAGGGTTTTCTCCCAATAGGGATTCGATTAATGATGTATTTGAAATTTCAGGGTTATTAAACATCTATGAAAACTTTGAACTAAAAATGTATTCCAGAGACGGTACTTTAATTTACATAGGAGGAAATGCCCAAGGTTTTTGGAATGCCATACCCAATACTGGACTATTATATGAGAAAAAACTGGTTCCTGTAGGCACTTATTATTATGTGCTGTTATTAAATGACCCATCAATGCCAACCCCGCTCATTGGGTATGTATACGTGAACTATTAACCACTGTTGCACCTTACAAATAGTCTTTACTTTGTTTTAATGACCCACAGCATTGTTTTGGGCTAATTTTAAGGAATTGATGGGCTTAATTTGGCTATTTTTGCTAGTGTATGAAATTCAATCTTGTTTCAAATTTTAAACCCACAGGAGACCAACCTCAGGCAATTAAATCATTAGTTGATGGTATTAACTCCAAAGAGCAATATCAAACACTTCTTGGAGTCACAGGAAGTGGAAAAACCTTTACTGTTGCCAATGTTATTCAAGAGGTAGAAAAGCCAACCCTTGTACTGGCGCACTAATAAAACCTTGGCGGCGCAACTTTACTCTGAGTTTAAACAATTCTTCCCAAACAATGCTGTAGAGTATTTTGTTTCGTATTATGACTATTACCAACCAGAAGCATTTATCCCATCAAGTGGCGTTTACATAGAAAAAGATCTTTCTATTAATGAAGAAATTGAAGTGATGCGTCTAAGCACTACCTCCTCCTTGCTTTCTGGGCGGCGTGATGTTATTGTGGTTGCATCGGTATCCTGCCTATATGGTATAGGGAATCCTGTAGAGTTTCAGAAAAACGTAATCTCACTTGAAAAAGGACAGGTAATTTCAAGAACAAAATTATTACATAAACTGGTGCAGAGTCTTTACTCAAGAACCGAGGGAGATTTTAATCATGGTAATTTTCGCATCAAAGGAGACACGGTAGATATATTTCCTGGATATGCAGATAACGGCTTTAGGGTTCACTTTTTTGGAGATGAAATTGAAGAAATTGAAGCTTTTGACCCTTTAAACAATAACGTTATTGAAAAATATGAACGGCTAAATATTTATCCTGCCAATATGTTTGTCACCTCTCCAGATGTGCTTCAAGGAGCTATCAAAGAAATTCAAGATGATTTAGTAAAACAAGTAGATTATTTTAAAGAAATAGGCAAGCATCTAGAGGCAAAACGTTTGGATGAACGCACAAACTTTGATTTAGAAATGATTCGAGAATTAGGCTATTGTAGTGGTATTGAAAACTACTCTCGCTATCTTGATGGACGCCTTGCAGGAACAAGACCGTTTTGTTTATTAGACTTTTTCCCTGATGATTTTTTAATGATTGTTGATGAATCTCACGTAAGTGTACCTCAAGTAGGCGCTATGTATGGTGGTGACAGATCTAGAAAGGTGAACCTAGTAGAATACGGTTTCAGGCTCCCTGCAGCCATGGACAACAGACCCCTAAAGTTTGAAGAATTTGAAGCCATGCAAAACCAAGTAATCTATGTAAGTGCTACCCCTGCAGATTATGAACTAGAAAAAACTGACGGGGTGTATGTAGAGCAAATCATTAGACCCACAGGGCTGCTAGACCCGCCTATAGAAGTGCGCCCAAGTCTCAATCAAATAGATGATTTACTTGAAGAAATACATAAACGTATTGAGCTTGATGAGCGAGTTTTGGTTACCACATTAACAAAACGCATGGCAGAAGAACTCACCAAATACATGGACCGTGTAAACATTCGTTGTAGGTATATACATAGTGATGTAGATACTTTAGAGCGTGTAGAAATTATGCAAGATTTACGACTTGGGCTGTTTGATGTACTAGTTGGTGTAAATTTACTTAGAGAAGGACTTGATTTACCAGAGGTGTCACTAGTTGCCATATTAGATGCAGACAAAGAGGGCTTTTTGCGAAGTGAGCGCTCACTTACGCAAACCATTGGTCGTGCTGCACGAAATTTAAACGGAAGGGCTATTTTATATGCAGATAAAATTACAAAGAGCATGCAAAAAACCATGGATGCAAGCCAGTATCGCAGAGAAAAACAAATTGCCCATAATACCAAGGAAGGTATTACACCTATGGCTATTAAAAAGAGTTTTGAAAACTCCTTGACCAAATCAAAACAAGAAGCCTATGCCTTTGAAACAAAAGACACACTAGCAGCTCCAGAACCCGAGGGCCAATACCTAACAAAGCCGCAATTAGAAAAAAAGATACGAGACACCAGAAAAGCAATGGAGAAATCTGCTAAAGAATTAGATTTCATGATGGCTGCAAAACTAAGAGATAAAATAAAATCGCTGCAAAAAACCGTAGCAGAGCTATTGTAATAACATCTGTTTGTTTTGGCTGTTATTTTTTCAGTAATAAGGAGGTAAACTCGCGATACTTCTACTTTTAAACTTGCGCTCAAAGCATTACATTTGTATAAAATAAAACACCCATGTTAAAAGCAGGAGTTCTAGGTGCAGGACACTTAGGAAAAATACACTTAAAATTACTACAGCAATCAACAAAGTATACATTGGTTGGTTTTTTTGATGCCAATCAAGAGGATGCTAAGGCCATAGAAAAAGAACATGGGTATAAAAGCTTTCCATCTATGGAAGCGCTTATTGCAGCCTGTGATATGGTTGATGTTGTAACTCCAACAATACATCACTATCAGTGCGCAGAAAAAGTTATAACAGCTGGTAAGCATTTATTTATCGAAAAGCCCATAACACATACTGTTGCACAGGCAGATAGTATTCGTGATTTGGCCAAAAAACACGGTGTTCGAGGACAAGTTGGACAAGTAGAGCGTTTTAACCCCGCTTTTATGGCCGTAAACCACATGATAGATAAACCCATGTTTATTGAAGCTCATAGATTGGCAGAGTTTAATCCTCGCGGTACAGATGTTTCTGTAGTGTTGGATTTAATGATACACGATATAGATGCCATTTTAAGTGTTGTAAAAAGTGATGTGAAAAAAGTACACGCAAGTGGAGTTTCTGTTATTAGTGAAACACCAGACATTGCCAATGCACGTATTGAGTTTGAAAATGGATGTGTTGCCAATCTAACGGCCAGTCGTATTTCTATGAAAAAAATGCGAAAAGCTAGGTTTTTTCAAAAGGACGCTTACATCTCTGTTGATTTTTTAGAGAAAAAATGTGAGGTAGTAAAAATGAAAGATGCTCCTAAAAACCCTGATGATTTCGCCATGGTATTAACCAATGCAGAAGGAGTTAAAAAACAAATATATTTTGATAACCCGCAGGTGGCACCAAACAATGCTATTTTGGACGAGCTTGATAGTTTTGCAGATGCAATTACACAAGACAAAACCCCAGAGGTATCACTTACTCAGGGCGCAGAAGCTTTGCGAGTAGCCATGATGATTATTGAAAATTTTAAAACACTATAACAATAAAGAACATAATAGTTCCATTAATAAAATCGATTAATACTTATTTTTATGAAAAACGTAGCAGTAATTGGAGCCGGTACAATGGGTAATGGTATAGCCCACACCTTTGCACAAAATGATTATAAAGTACAATTAATAGATGTTTCTAGGGCCTCTCTAGATCGCGGATTGGCAACAATTGCCAAAAACCTAGACCGTATGGTTGCTAAAGAGAAAATCTCTGAAGCAGACAAAGCAAAAACGCTTAATAACATTACCACTTTTACAGATCTAAAAACCGGTGTTGAGTACGCTAGTTTGGTAGTTGAGGCTGCTACAGAAAATCTTGATTTAAAACTAAAAATCTTCAGAGACCTGGAGGCTTTTTGCCCGGATGACACCATCATGGCCAGTAATACCTCATCTATTTCTATTACAGAGATAGCTGCCGTAACTACCAGACCAGATATGGTTATTGGAATGCACTTTATGAATCCTGTACCTGTCATGAAACTAGTAGAAATCATTAAAGGATACAGCACTAGTGATCAAACATATAACACGGTAGCAGAAATTTCAAAAAAACTAGGGAAAATCCCTGTAAAAGTAAACGATTACCCGGGTTTTGTAGCCAACCGTATTTTAATGCCAATGATTAATGAGGCCATAGAGACACTCTACAATGGAGTTGCTGGTGTAAAAGAAATAGACACAGTGATGATGCTAGGAATGGCCACCCTATGGGTCCTTTGGCACTCGCAGATTTTATTGGTCTTGATGTTTGCCTTTCTATATTAAATGTAATGTATGACGGCTTTAAAAATCCAAAATACGCACCTGCCCCCTACTAGTTAATATGGTAATGGCAGGTAAACTTGGCGTTAAAAGTGCTGAAGGATTTTATGACTATAGCAACAATAGAAAAGCTGTAGATGTAGCTAAAATGTTCTGTTAATACAGGATTAATTTGTTGAATATATGGCAGAAATAAAACCATTTAAAGCAGTGCGCCCCGCGCGGGATAAGGTGAGCCTTGTTGCTGCAAGATCTTATGATAGCTATACCACAGAGCAAAGAGAAGCCAGATTAAGAGACAACCCGTTTTCTTTTTTACATGTAGTAAACCCAGGTTATAAATACTCGCAAGTAATTGAGGGTGAAAAAAGGTATAATTTAGTTCGTAATAGATACCAAGAGTTTAAAGAAGATGGTGTTTTCATGCAAGAACAATCAGCTTGTTATTATATCTATAAAATTGTTAATCATGAAGGAGTTGCCTTTACTGGTATAATAGCTGCTGCAAGCACTCAAGATTATGAAAAAAATATTATAAGAAAACACGAAGACACGCTAGAGTATAAAGAAGAAATCTTTGTTAAATACCTCAAAACGGTTGGTTTTAATGCAGAGCCAGTACTACTCACCTATCCAAATAATGATGCAATAGCTGGTATTATCTCTTCTGTAATGCAAACTAGAGCAGAGTATGAATTTACAACCACCCACAGAGACACCCATTATCTTTGGCCTGTAAGTGAAGCCCCAGTAGTATCTGAGATTTCAGAAATATTTAAGAAAATGCCAACACTCTACATAGCAGACGGGCACCATAGAAGTTCTTCATCCTGTTTGTTAGCCCAAGAGCTAGCTCAAGAAAACAAAAACCATACTGCAAAAGAGGCTTACAATTATTTTATGAGCTTTCTAATTCCAGAAAGCGACTTAAAAATATTTGAATTCAATAGGCTAATCAAAGATTTAAACGGCCTGAGCAAAGAAGAGTTTTTAATTCAGTTGGATTATTCATTTAGAATAGAAAACAGAGCGCAACATTTTTACAAACCCACCAAAAAGCATCATTTTAGCATGTATCTAGATGGTGATTTCTACTCTCTTTATTTGCGAAAAGACACTTACGAAATAAACAACGCCCTACAGGCACTGGATACTCAAATTTTATACAAATTAATATTTGAACCAATTCTTGGTATAAAAGATCTAAGAAATGATACTAGAATTGCATATACAGATGGTAAAAAAGACATGGCATTTGTAAAAACAGCTATAGACACCAAAGAATTTGCTGTTGGTTTTGGGATGTTACCTGTTACCACACAGGAGATGAAAAAAATAGCAGATGAGGGTTTAAAAATGCCNCCAAAGAGCACTTTTATNGAACCTAAACTAAGAAGCGGTATTACTATTTATGAATTTTAAGTGATTGTAGTTTTTATAAAAATTAGTAATAGAAATTCATTATAACCTATACAGATGAGTATTTCAGAAAATATTAAAAAATACCAAGGTTCGCTTCCCAAAAACACAACTCTAGTTGCCGTTTCTAAGACCAAACCCGTGAGTAGCTTACTGCAAGCCTATGATGCTGGACAAAGAGTGTTTGGTGAAAACAAAATACAGGAAATGGCCTCCAAATGGGAAGAAATGCCCAAAGACATAAAATGGCACATGATTGGGCATGTTCAAACCAATAAGGTAAAATACATGGCGCCTTTTGTTGATTTAATACACACCGTAGATAGTCTCAAATTACTGCGAGAAATTAATAAACAAGCCGCTAAACACGATAGAGTAATTAACTGCTTGTTGCAAATTAAAATAGCAGAAGAAGAACACAAATTTGGTTTAGATCATCAAGATGCCTTGCTATTACTTGCCAAAGATATTCAAGCAACATTACCTCATGTTTCTATCGTTGGCCTTATGGGAATGGCAAGTTTTACTGATAATAAAACACAAATAGAAACAGAATTTAAAAAACTAAGTACCCTACACAAGGAATTTATAAAACAACACCCACAATTAACTGTTTTAAGCATGGGAATGAGCAGTGATTATACCTTGGCACTAGACCATGGAAGCACCATGGTACGCATTGGAAGCTCTATTTTTGGAGCTAGAAATTATAATTAAGTACTTACATATTGGAATACGCAATTTTAGACATAGAGACTACCGGAGGAAAGTATAATGAAGAGGGCATCACAGAAATTGCAATCTATCGTTTTGATGGAGATAAAGTGGTAGATCAATTTGCGAGTCTTGTAAACCCTGAAATACCAATACAACCTTTTGTGGTGAACCTTACTGGTATTAACAATGCAATGCTGCGCACAGCGCCAAAATTTCACGAAGTTGCAAAACGTATTATAGAAATAACAAATGACGCTATATTAGTAGCTCACAATGCACAATTTGACAATAGAATTCTTACCACAGAGTTTGATAGGTTAGGCTACAATTTTGATAAACAAACACTTTGCACCGTTGAGCTGGCTAAGCAGCTCATGCCAGATATGGCCTCCTACAGTCTTGGTAAACTGGTCCAAGCATTAGGCATACCAATAGCCAATAGACATCGCGCCGGTGGAGATGCACTAGCCACTGTTGAGCTTTTCAAGCTACTACTGCTTAAGGATGCTAAAAAAGAAATGGTACAACAGCATATTAAAACAAATCCTAGAAAAAATATAGATTCAAAATTGCTTGATATAATCAAAGCAGCACCCACAGATACAGGAGTTTACTATATGCATCGGGAAGATGGTACTATTATTTACATTGGAAAAAGCAAAAACATACAAAAAAGGCTGAACCAACATTTCACCAACGATAATAGAAAATCTAAAAAAATACAACTTGAGGTTACGGCCGTAAGCTATGAAAAAACAGGAAATGAACTTATTGCGCTTTTAAAAGAGAGTGAAGACATAAAACAACTCAATCCAAAATATAACAGAGCGCTAAGAAAAAGAGCCTTTAATGCACAACTTACATCCTTTAAAGACGAAAAAGGATATATAAATTTAAAAATTGAAAAGGTAGATGCCCGTAAAAAAGCCATTACTACTTTTAGCAACCTTCAATCTGGTAAGGCCAATCTTGAAAAAATTATTGGAAAATATGCTTTATGCCAAAAACTTGGGGGCTTGCAAGATGCAGATAAAGCTTGTTTTAGTTATGGAATAAAAGAGTGTCTTGGCGCCTGTATTGAAAAAGAGAGCCCACAGGATTACAACAAAAAAGTAACAGCATTTTTAAGGAACTACAGCTATCAAAACCAACACATGCTAATTATTGATAAAGGAAGAAATCCCCAGGAGCGTTCTGTTGTTTTAATAGAAAAAGGAATCTATAGAGGGTTTGGCTATTATACCTTAAATCATCAAATCACCAACCCTGAGATATTAAAATCTATAATAAGACCTATGCACAATAATAGAGATGCGCAGCATATTTTGCAGTCTTACCTAAGAAAACGAAAAGTGATTAAAATTATAAATCTAGATGTAAATCATCAAAGTTTATAGAAACTTCTGTACTTTTAACAGTATAAAATCAAGATATTGACTGCCAATAATTTAAAAAGCAAATTACACACCATCATCTATGAGGCAGATACGCCCATGGGCAAACTATTTGATGTAGTATTACTTATTTTAATTTTAGTTAGTGTCATACTGGTAATGTTAGAGAGTGTTACCTCTATAGATACCCACTATCATGATTTTCTATATTTTGGTGAGTGGGTTATAACCATATTCTTTACCATAGAATATATCTTAAGAATCATTACCGTAAAAAAAGCTTCTAATTATATCTTTAGTTTTTATGGTATTATTGATTTTCTCTCTACCATACCGCTGTATTTATCATTTATTTTAGCAGGTAGTAATGCACTGCTGGCAGTAAGGGCACTACGTTTATTAAGAGTTTTTAGAATCCTAAAAATTACTCGTTATATGGGTGAGGCAAACAAACTCAACAAAGCCCTTCGTGATAGTAAACCTAAAATATTAGTGTTTTTATTTGCAGTACTCATTCTATCTATTATTGCAGGTACTATTATGTACTTAGTAGAGGGAGAACAAAGTGGTTTTGTTAGTATTCCTATAAGTGTGTATTGGTGTATTGTCACTCTTACCACTGTTGGCTTTGGAGACATTGCTCCGGTTACTCCTCTTGGGCAATTTATAGCCGCTATTATTATGATTATGGGGTATGGAATAATTGCAGTTCCAACAGGAATTGTAAGCGCAGAATATGCCAGTAAAAAAACTCACACAGTAGATGACCCAGAGTACATTCACGTAAACACACAGTCTTGCCAAAACTGCAATGAAAACAACCACCATGACAATGCAGAATTTTGTCATAAATGTGGTAGTACCTTGCACCAGAAAGATGCTACAGTCTAATGTCCAAAAAACCATTACTTATATGTGTTGTGGGCGCAACTGCCATTGGTAAAACCACCTTAAGTATTGCCCTTGCAAAAGCATTTGACACAGAAATCATATCGGCAGATTCTCGTCAATTTTACACATCAATGAATATCGGTACTGCTGTACCATCTACTCAAGAGCTGGCCGCCGCTCCACACCATTTCATACAACATAAAAGTATTTTTGACACCTATAGTGTTGGAGATTTTGAGCGAGATGCGCTTTTAAAACTTGATACGCTATTTAGCGAAAAACCTACGGCTATACTAGTGGGAGGCTCTGGGCTTTATGTAGACGCGGTTGTAAATGGTTTAGACCATTTCCCTGACATTGAAAAACAAATTAGAGAAACGCTAAACACCCAACTAGACAATAATGGCTTACAGCTCTTAAAGCAAGAACTAATGAGGGTAGACCCATTGTATTACAAAACAATGGACACAGAAAACCCTAGAAGAGTAATACGAGCACTAGAAATTTATAGAGCAACGGGTAAACCCTACTCTAGTTTTTTAAAAGCAAAAGCTGCAAACAGAAATTTTAAGACCCTCTATATAGGCCTTACAGCAGATAGACCAGTAGTCTATGAGCGTATCAACAAAAGGGTAGATATTATGTTAGAAAATGGGCTTTTAGAAGAAGTTAAAAAATTGTATCCACATCGAGATTTAAATGCTCTGCAAACGGTAGCCTATAGAGAATTATTTCAATATTTTGACGGGACACTCTCTCTAGAAAAAGCGGTAGAAGAAATTAAGAAAAATACAAGACGTTTTGCCAAAAGACAAGGCACATGGTTTAGGAAAAACCAACATATACATTGGTTTGACTACACTACTAATAGTGAAGCTATTATTGAGTTTATAAAAGAAAAAAACGCCCAAGACTAGGGCGTTTTTTTTACACTTACGTACGGGTTTTTATTAAATATCTACTTCACTTTTTACAACCAAGCGAAACCCTTCTCCATGAATATTTATGATCTCTACGTCATCTTCTTTATTTAAGTATTTACGCAATTTTGCGATGTATACATCCATGCTTCTAGAGGTAAAATAGTTGTCATCTCTCCAGATTTTTATCAGCGCTAGTTCTCTGGGCATTAGATCATTTTTATGAAGAGCCAGTAAACGCAATAACTCATTTTCTTTTGGAGATAGTTTTACTGGGTTTTCCTTGTGGAAAGTTAAAAACCTAAGCTTAGAGTTTAAGAAGAAGTTTCCAATTTGAAACTCAAATTCTTTACTATCTGCAATAGAGTCTTTTGCCTTGCGCTGAATGATTGCTTTAATTTTCATTAAAAGCACTTCACTATCAAAAGGTTTGTTGAGGTAGTCATCTGCCCCTACTTTATAGCCTTTTAAAACATCCTCTTTCATTGCTTTTGCAGTTAGAAAGATAATAGGCACATCTTGATTTTTTTCACGTATTTCTTTAGCTAATGTAAACCCATCTTTATAGGGCATCATTACGTCTAAAATACAAAGATCATAATCATCTTTTTTAAATTTTTCAAAACCTTCCATACCATTTTTGGCGTGTACAACAGTATAGTCATTCATGGTAAGGTAATCTTTTAAGACAGTTCCAAAATTTGGATCATCCTCTACAAGTAGTATTTTTTTGTTTTCAGTTTCCATACGTTAAGATATTAAGTGTAATTTAATTATAAATGTGCTTCCTTTTTCTTGTTCACTCTCGATGGTGATTTTTGCATCATGATCATCAAGTATTTTTTTTACGTAAGACAATCCAAGTCCATGTCCTTTTACATTGTGTATATCTCCGGTGGGGACACGGTAGAACTTGTCAAATATTTTATTTTGTACTGCTTTACTCATGCCAATACCTTGGTCTTGAATTTTTACAATAACCCTATCTTTTGTGCTTTGGGTATAAAGATCAATTTTTGGCGGTCCTTCAGAGTATTTTACTGCATTATCCAGGATATTAACAATTACATTGGTAAGGTGCGGCTCATTGACAAAAACGTCTGTTTTCAAAGCCCCAAAATGCGGTTTTACATATCCGCCATTATCTTCAACAATTAGGCTAATGTGCGACACAGAATCTTCAATGATATGATGTATGTTGTGGTGCTCTTTAGGTAAATCAAGTTCATTTTTTTCGAGACTAGAAATTCGCAGCACATCTTCTACTTGGCCTAACATTCTTTTATTTTCATCTCGAATCATCTTCAAATACTTAGCAAAAAACACCTCATCCCCTTTTACCTTTGGATTTTTAAGGGCATCTAGAGCCAATCCAATGGTAGCAATAGGCGTTTTAAACTCATGAGTCATGTTATTTATGAAATCATTTTTGACTTGAGCTATCTGCCTTTGTTTCACCAATTGGCTTAGTGCACTATAAAAAGCAATAAAAATAACACTAGTAAAACAAAGCGATAGTATAGACATCCCAAAAATCGTTGACCAGACATCCCGTTCTTGTTCATAGAAATTCACGTACAGTTGGTAGCCTTTATTTATGTCATTATTCTCAAACAGCGGAACTCTAAAGGTGGTCTGGGGAGATATATCAAATTTCTTGGAACGCACTTTAGTGGCCAAATTATTGCTGTATACTGCAAATTGAAATCTTGACTTCACACCTCTATCTTCCAATTGTCTTGAAATACTTTGCTGAATTTCTTGTGCAGTTACCCTACTGTGCAGGGGGGTATTTGCAGATATATTAGCAAATGCATTTTCAAATTGTATTCTTTCGTAATCTTTTAATCTGGCAAAAGATTCTGTTTTTATGATTTGATTACTAGACCCATCTACACTTTTCAACACTTTTTGTGTTTTTGTCTTGCTAGTAACCTTTTTAAAAACAATACTATCAATATCTGTATCTAGAAAGCTAGTAGATATTTTGTAATCTTCTTCTAAAATTCCGTCAGAGAATATAAAAGAGTCATTGGTTTTATCGGTATTAATTTTATAGATTAATTCACTGATGCTAATACTCTCTGGTGTTCCTGCCTCAGATAAAATATCGCTGTATATGGTGTAGTATTTTTCAATTTCTTTTAATTCAATTTCTTCAGAGGTGTTTACTAACACTTGTCTTACATTAGAGATAAACTGGGTTTCTTTATTGTCATAAGAATTAGAAATCCAGTACCATTGAACGAAAATAATCCCAAGCAGAGATAGCGCCATTAACGCAACTAGTAAGCTAAAGATCTTCTTGTCCATAACTCAAAAGTAAGTTTTTAACATATAGCCTTTCTTGTGTTTAACTAAATAATAACAAAATAATTATAAAGATGAAATACAAGTACTTAGAAGTTTTTTGTGAATATTTTGAACTTGAATTTTTGTGCTTGTGAGATCTATGTTTTCAATAACATAATTAGCCAAAGGAATTTTCTTTTGATCCTCCCATTGGTTTTCCATACGTGCGTTTACATCAGCTAGGGTGATTGCATCTCTAGAGAGAACTCTCTGAACTCTCACCTCTCTTGGAGCGGTTACCAATATAGTGGCATCACAGTGAGTAAAACCACCATTTTCAAATAAAATAGCAGCTTCTTTAACACAATACGGAGCATCTTGTTTTTGAACCCAGCGCTTAAAACTAGCAGTTACTTCGGGATGAACAATAGCATTCAACCCATCTAATAAGACTGAATCGTTAAAAACCTTTTGGGCGATATAAGCGCGATTAGGCATCTCTTTGGTGTAAGATTGTGCACCTAGCAATAAAACTACTTTTTTACGCACATCTTTTGAAGATGCTAAAATTTTTTTTGCCTCACTATCGGCAATATACACGGGTACTCCCAGGGCTTGAAAAAGCTTTGCTATGGTAGATTTACCACTACCGATACCTCCTGTAAGTCCTACAATTTTCATTTAAATATCAATAAATCAATTTTTTTTGTTTCCGTCTCTACACCCGTAATATCATTTGGCATTTGCTGTATGACAGGTATCATAAAATTATCTTCTACATCTCTTGCGCTATAGTCACAAATAATGGTAAAATCTTCTGGGGATATTTCATTAAACTTAGCCACTGGAACATTAAAAGCAACCCTAATACTTGCAGGTAATAGTTTAAAATTACCCTGAGAAGGTTGGTTAATCATTGATACAGGAACCATAATTATTTTCTGAGAAAACTCAGACACTTCTTGAGAAATGGTTACTTTTTTGGGAGAAATTGTTACTGCTAGATTTGGCCAGCTTTGCAATGAAATATCCTGAGCAAAAGATGCTGAAACATCTAAAAGATCTAAAGGAAGTGTTGTAACAGAGAAAATGGTATCCAACATTTTTTTTGAACCTGTGATAGTAACAGAATCTGGCTTGATTTGTTTGGCTCCCAAGGCGTCAAAACCAATATTATATGAAATAGAAACCTGCTCTATGACTGGAACCTTCTTAAAGCTAAGCTGTTCTAGGGTTAAAGTAAGCTGTGAAAAAGACAGCTGAGTAACAAAACCATCACCTACAACTTGTTTGAGAATGAGCTTCTCTAGTGCAGCACCATCTACTGTGGCTGTATTTGTAGTTTCATTGAAATAGGCACCTACATCAATTTTAATGTTGGGTTTTTTAAAAACATACCCTAAAAACTCAAATCTTGTGGCATTTACATTAAAAGAAAAATCTTCAGGAGTATTTTCATTTAACATATATCCTTGTGGAATATTAACATAACTTATCGTTGTAACTACAGAAGCAACATCTTGTTTTGAGAATTTGGTTAACATCCAAAAAACAGATGCTAAAAACAAAAAGACAATAAAGGCTTTGAGTTTTGAATTCTTAAACGGGTTTTTAAATGTTCTTGCCATACTAAAAATACTTGCTGTAAATTACTTAAAAAATAATCTTGGAAACTGTTTTTGAGGATCTTTTTCAAGCCAGTGTATATAAATAGTTGCTTTTAAAAAACCATATCCATATCCAAAAAACTGTATAAACATAGCCAAAACAGCCATAAAACCAACAGCTATACTTTTTGTTTTTAGGGTTGCATCTGCAAGGATAACAGTCACATAAATGGCCAAAGGCAATAAAAATAGCCACCCATAAATAATACCAAATAACATACTGGCAAGGGTGAATAATATAAAAAGTGTTGGAAGCCAAAAGGTGATTTTTGCCCCTTGAGGATGCCATTTGTTTAATATTGGACGTACAAGTCCAAACTTATTAACCTGTAGCATAAAACTACTCCAAGACACTCTACGTTTATGAAATACAGCTATATCTGGCACAAAAGCAGTTTTAAACCTGCTTTTGTAATGCGGTGAGATAAATCTGGATCTTCTCCAGGATGAATTTTCGCAAAGCCCTGTGTGGCCTCAAAAGCTTTTTTAGACAGGCCCATATTAAAACTTCTTGGTTCAAAGTGTTGTACTGCTTTTTTACTACCACGAATACCTCCTGTTGTTAAAAAAGAAGTCATGGTGTAATTAATAGCCTTTTGTAAATTAGTGAAGCTATCATGTGCAGCGTCTGCACCACCAAAACAATCTACATAGTTGTGTTTTAAAAATGTGCTCACTTTTTCCAAATAATCTGGGGGATAATAACACATCACTATCTAAAATAATATAGTAATTTCCTTTGGCAAGACCCATACCAAAGTTTCTAGAATCTCCTGGACCTGTGTTAGGTTTTTGGTAATAGGAGATATCCAAGGCATCTTGATAGCCCGCTACAATATCAGAGCAACAAAGGGTAGATCCGTCTTCAATGATAACAATTTCAAAGGCATCACTAGTAGTTAGCGCCTTGAAACTCTCCAGCAGCTCTTTAATTTCAAGAGGTCTATTGTATACTGGAATGATAAATGAAAACTGAATCATTTTGTAAAGTTAATCAAAAAAACCACCTCAACTTTCGTCAAGGTGGTTTAAGAAATAGTATTGATTGATCTACTCTTTTGTAAAGGTATCCATGACCTGGTCACTTACACCCATATTAGAGAAACCGCCATCATTAAATAAATTTTGTAGTGTAACACGCTTGGTTAAATCACTAAACATTGCAATGGTGTAATTAGCACAATCTTCTGCTGTAGCATTTCCTAGTGGGCTCATTTTTTCTGCATAAGCAATAAAACCATCAAATCCTTTTACTCCTTGACCAGCAGTAGTTGGTGTTGGAGATTGAGAAATTGTGTTCACACGTACTTTTTGATCTCTTCCAAAGAAATAACCAAAACTTCGAGCTATAGACTCTAAGTAAGCTTTGTTATCTGCCATGTCATTATAATCTGGAAAAACACGTTGTGCTGCCATATAGGTTAGCGCTACAATACTTCCCCATTCATTCATTGCGTTGTGGTTGTACAGCACCTCATTGTTTTATGAAAAGAAACCGCAGAGACATCCCATCCTTTATGTGTCCAGTCATAATTTTGACTCGTGTAAGGCTTACCCTTACGAACATTTACAGACATCCCTATAGAGTGAAGTACAAAATCTATTTTACCACCTAAGATTTCCATAGATTTTAACACTAAGTTCTCAAGATCTTCCATAGATGTTGCATCTGCTGGAATAATTTCAGAACCGGTTTTTTCTGCTAGGGTTTTAATTTGTCCCATACGCATTGCGATAGGCGCATTTGTTAAAACAAAGGTCCCGCCCTCTTGATGAACTCTTTCTGCTGTTTTCCAAGCAATTGAATTTTCATCAAGAGCTCCAAAAATAATTCCTCTTTTTCCTTTTAGTAAGTTATAAGACATCTTTAATACTTTTAGTGGTTGTTTTGTTTGCTATTTTAAGCTGTAAATATACAGTATCCTTTTTTAATTGAGTAATTCTTTTGCATTGGCTAAGGTAGTGTCAGTAATGTTTTTACCACCTATCATCTGAGCAATTTCTACAATACGTTCTTCTTGTGAGAGTTGCTTTAAATGTGTTACCGTTGTGTTTTGACGATCTTCTTTATAGACTTTAATATGTTGTTCACCCTTGGCAGCTATTTGTGGCAGATGTGTGATACTGAGAATTTGCATATGCGTACTCATTTCTCCCATAATGTATGCCATTTTTAGTGCAATTTCGCCAGAAACACCGGTGTCGATTTCATCAAAAACGATGGTTGGTAATTTTTTATATTGAGATAGTAAGGCCTTTACAGACAACATAATTCTACTCATTTCACCGCCAGAGGCTACCTTTTTTAGGAGTCCAAAATTTCCTCCTTTATTTGCTGTAAAATAAACAGCCAGACTATCTGTCCCAGATTTTTTAAATGTAGGTGAGGTAGTAAATTCTACCTTAAACTTGGCGTTTGGAAGGCCCAGTAATGATAAGTATGCTTCTAATTTTTGTTGTAACATCGGTAATGCCTCCACCCTATTATCATGAAGATCTTTAGCTAGCTTTAAAAGCGCCTGTGTTAACTTTTGTTTTTCTTTTTCTAGTGTTTCTATGGTGGTATCTAGATGCTGCGAGTTATATATTTTTGAGCTTAGATTTGATTCTATATCCGCCAGCTCCTTCACACTTGACACACTGTGCTTATGTTGCAATCTATAGAGTGTTTGCAACACCTCATTGATCCTAAATAATTCTGTAGGATCTACCTGCAAATCTTCAGATGTGTTTTCAATACTTGAAATAACATCTTCAAGCTCTAGGGTTACACTATGTAATCTATCATAAAGCTCTTGGTAAGAAGGCGCATATTTTGAGATGTTATTTAAAAGGCTTCTAGCTTGTTTGACACTATCAATAATACCTGTGTTTTCTTGAGAAAAAAGTTGTTCTATTTCAGCAAAAGACCCTTGTATTTCTTCTGCATTATTTAAGGTGTTGTAGTTAGTCTCTAATGCTTGTTGGTCTATGGTATGTAATGAGGCTTCCATAAGTTCCTGTTGCAGAAAAGTATGGTAATCAAGCTCTTTTAGGGCAGCTTCTTTTTGTGAAAGTTGTTTTTCTAACTGTTTTGAAATACTCGTAAACTCCAAAAGGGCATTTTGGTAGCCTTGAAGTATTGGAGCATTACCTGCCAGAGCATCTAAAACTTCTAGCTGAAAGACTTCTGTGGCAAAACTATTGGTTTCTTGCTGGCTATGAATATCCACTAGATAACCTCCCAAGGCTTGTAATTGAGATAGCCCTACTGGAGTGTCATTAACAAAGGCTCTAGATTTACCGCTAGGCAAGATCTCTCTTCGTATGATGGTATGAACATCATAGTCAAGATCATGGTCTTTAAAAAGAGGTTGTAGCCCGTAACCTTTTAAGGAAAACTCTCCCTCTATAATACATTTTTGGGTCGCGTCTTTAACACTACCAAGGTCAGCTCTTTTGCCAAGCAATAGCCCTAATGCGCCAAGTAGTATTGATTTACCAGCACCTGTTTCTCCAGTAATAATTGTTAAACCTTTGGTAAGGGGTACTTGTATGTCCTCAATTAAAGCATAATTTTTTATCGAAAGACTTAATATCATACCTGCAAATTTCTTGTATTATTGAAAACTAAAATAGCATTTAGTTGATCTCTCCCCAAGCAGTTCTTCTGGTAGGTGCCATCCTGTTAAGATCCTCTTTTAAAGTCACTGTATTTACTTGTGGCCCGCTGCTAAATATGGATTTAATCTCATCTACCTTAGCATCAAAAAAGGTGCGCAAAACAAAAGAGTTAGGTCTGCGGTCATTTATACTTTTTAGTCCTTTTAATGCCTCTATAATATTCTCTTTGGCTTGTTTTTGGTTAGATTCCATAATATCTAGACCCCCTCGATGGTAATCATACATTGCGGTTTGAAACTCTCGGTATACATTAGAAACCATCGCATCATTATATCTATACCTAGACTGTGTCCCGTCTGTAGATTTCCAACCAACATAGTTACTCGATGAAGCTGTATTTACTATTTGTTTTGCTATTTCAAAATAAGTATCACCGCCATTTTCTTCAAAAGAGGCTGCATCCAAACCAATAATGGTATAGGCGTGGTAAGAAACCAGCGCAACTAAATTAGACTCTAATTGGTTTATGTTAAACACCAAAGGTTCAAACTCTTTGTATTGAAAAGACACTTGCCTGTCATTGTAGTTATATATTGGAGCGTTGTAAGATGAGTTGAATACTGGTCTAGAAGATTGCACCTGCAAAGAGCCGCTAAATGAAGTGCCATCAAAATTAGAAATAATAAGAGTGAAATTACAATCTATTCTTTCTTGATTGAGATAAGACTCATCTGTCCAGTTACGGTTGTTTAAAAACTCGGAGAGTTGCTGCTCGAGTGTTTTAAAAATCTGATTGTTTTGTTGGCCTGTTTGCTCTGCGTCAATATACACATTTGCACTTAGCTCTTGACCAATACTAGTAGTTGTAAAAACAACTACAGTTATAAAAAGTAAAAAATTACGCATTTATTTTTGTAATAATATGTTCTAAAATATCTTGTGCAACATCTCTCTTAGATTTAACATCAAAAGGAGTCACTTTATTGTCTTTATCAATAAAGGTAACTTTATTAGTATCTCCCTTGAATCCTGCACCTTTGTCTCTTAGCGAATTTAACACAATTAAGTCTAAATTCTTTTTTTCAAGTTTCTTTTTTGAATTTTCTATTTCGTTTTGAGTTTCTAAGGCAAAACCCACCAAAAATTGATTCTTCTTTTGTAAACCCAAACTAGCCAGTATATCTTTTGTTGGCTCAAGGTCAAAAGACAATCCTTCTCCAGATTTCTTTTTAATTTTTTGATCTAAAACACTTACAGGCTTAAAATCTGCAACAGCTGCGCTGCATATTGCAATATTGGTTGTTTCGTAATATTGATGTACAGCATCATACATTTGTTGGGCTGTTGTAACATCTATAACTTGTATGTTTGTATCCGAAACTGGAACACTAGAAGGCCCTAGCACAAGAGTTACATGTGCTCCTAAACTACTTGCGTGCTCAGCAATAGCAATACCCATTTT
>JGI20154J14316_10000796_pt1 | contig 28457 bp, 53 predicted proteins | sample COG_04_FD_14316 | JGI IMG/M metagenome (IMG submission 14316)
GTTATTGGGGCAGGTGTAGACAATGTTTTCCACACCCGCCGTGAGCTGCATGCCCACACTTCTACTCTTAAAAATATTACGATCCATTACTTCTTATCTGCTGTAGTGTACTTACGACCTTCGAAGGTGAAAGTCTTAGCGCCATCATCCTTAGCCTTCTTAAAAGCTTTACGGAACGCTGCTGAGCTTTCAGTGCCCTTCTTGTAGGTGGGGTAGTCTTCCTTCTTTGTGCGACCGTCAGCGGCTGATGCGCCACTAGGAGCAACACCACCACGACGGCCTTTGGCTGTAGCGCCTGTCTTATCCTCTTTAGATTTTGCAGCAGCAGCCACAGCTGCCACAGGAACAGCAACTTTAGCAGCACGGGTTGCCGTGCGAGAGGCCGCTCTAACACCAGCATCTTTAGCAGCAGCGTTAGCAGCGCCCTGCAAAGGAGCGCCAGTTTTATCTGTTCTTTTACTGGGGAAGATCTTTTTCATCTTGCTGACATCTTCTCCTGCTTGCTTATCAAGAACATTGCCGACATAGTCATTACGGTTTGTCTTTTTGTCCATGTTTCTTGCAGAGGTGGATGTTGACTTAGACCCTTTTTGAAAGTTGTCCTTATCCCCCATCCTCTTACCAGCTGATGATGTTTTACCAAAAAGACTTTTTAATACAGTCAGTTTCCCCATTACTTCTTACCTCCAGAAGCTTTAACGCTAGCTCCGCAGTTTGCGTAGCCACCCTTTGCCATCTTCTTAGCAGCAGGCTTCTTCTTATCCGTCAAACCAACCATCACAGCAACCACTGGTGACTGGCGGGTCATCTCTTTCTTAGCAGCAGGCTTCTTAACAGCACCACCTTTAGCCATAGCACTGTCCTTCATCATGCTGCCGTCCGGCATCTTGTGCATGCCTTTCATTTTAGTGGCATCGCCCCCGTACATGTAGCCCTTCTTCTTAACAGCACCACCCTTAGCCATTGTTTCGCCACCTTTAACAGCCTTGTCATAGAACTCAAGCTCAATGGCGTTGGCTCTATCTAACATCTCATTACGAGCTTCCTGTGGAATGCTCTTGTCTTTTGCTTGCGCTCTTAAACGCTTAATCTCTGCTGCCGCTGCTTTCTTGTCCATTTTGTTTCCTTGGGGTTGTTAATCGTTATGCACGATACTTCTTTGCTTTATCAGCCACCTTCTGGGGCTGCTTAACAAACTGCTTACCTGCCTTATTGCCAGCGGCTTTAGCAGCATTCGTCGCCTTCTTCTCAGAGGCCGTCAACGAATTCCATGCCTTCTCAGGCAAATATCTTTTCTTCCCCTCTGACGGCTTACCATCCGAGGTGGTCCACTTCTCTTTTGTCCATTTGCTTAGGCTCTTCTGCTGACCCGTCTTAGCGCCACTGTAGCCGCCACCAGCCTTCTTATATTCAGCTGCCAATAGCTGGGCCTTCCTAGCACTCCATTCGCCAGCGTCACCCCCTTTAGAGGACGCCATCACCTTCTTCTTCAGCCGCTCACGCAGCTCTGGTTTTGTATAACTCACCACTTAACCTTGTCTGCCCAGTAGGCCGCTGACGTCTTGCCTTTAGAAATGTTAGACGCATGACGGGCTTTAAAGCTTTTCTGCCTAGCCTTGTCCTTGGCTGTTGACGGCGCTGCACCAGCACCTTTAACACCCTGCTGTCCAAACCTAATCAGCTTAACAGTGTCACCTTCCTTCGCCAACACAGCATGACTCTTCGTTGGGTGGTTGGGGGTTCTCTTGGGCTTGTTGTAGCCAGAGAATTCTTCAGCGCCTCTTTTAATCATCTTGTAACATCGTAGTGACAGAAAGCAGTGAAAGGGTTTTCTTTGTCTTGGTTAACCAGCAGCACCTTGTTAATACACTCTTGCTCTGTAGCTATGGAAATATTATGTACCACCTTAATCTCTCCTGTCGGGAAGAACAACATCAGCACCAAAGCTATCTTCATTTCTTACTCCAGCCTTCTGCCTTCATAGCCTTCTCCACCTGTGGCAGAGGAATAACAAACCCTGTGTTCTTCTCCAAAGCAGCTCTAACATAATACACATCACTGTGATAGAGAGAAACACTATCCATCTTATCTTTAGCAATAGCCGTCATAGCTGCACTGTAGACAGAGAAGGGAGGTATGTTTAACAATCCTTCTTCTTCTAGTTGTTGTCTTGTCTTTAACATATACCTATTATACAGTAATACTTTAGTCTTGTCAAGACATAGGCTTCCTAAAGGTGGTATAGAGCAGATGTCTATATCAACCTGTCCCAATGCTGTGTGGTCTGTAGATAAGAGATAAGAAGATAACCATTAGTAATTATCTTATGTTCTTAGCTACATCCTTTGTTCTTATCACATAGTGAAATAGATCTGTAGATAAGAGATATAAGATAATCTATTAGATTATTATTCTTAATCCCTGCTACTTCCTATGTCAATATCACATTGTGAAAAGACAAGACGTTAAACACAGCACCTAGAAATCCCATAAGGAATATGTTCTTTTATGGTAGTCGTTAGGTCCACCCCCACTGGCAACTACTTTTAACCTATACCCATATTAAGTTAGGTCTGGACAGTGCAAGGTGTGAACACTGCCAGTGTACGAGCTTGATAGAGAAGTTGGCCTACCCCTCTACCAGTCCGTGTCTTTTCTCTTCAGCAGCCGATGCAAGCTCATTGTTTCATAGCACCCAGAAGGTAGGCTGTCACAGAAATCTGTGGCTATGGGGTATGTTATACAGATTTTTTGCAGCGGTGTCAACAAGTTTTTGTAAAAAGTTTTTTTGGTCCTGTACCCCCTTATCGTTTCCCTATACCCTGTAAAGAACCGTCTTAGTAATGGCCAATAGGTTGTCACAGTCCTTCTATTGTCACTATACTAAGAGAGAGAGATTGTTATTTGTTCTTGATTATAACCTTTATTGTAGGTAATAGATTGATATTTTAATTTATTATGTCTATTGTGTAGATGTACTGTATGTATACACAGTGTCCAATCTAAAAAACCCCGTGTGTGGGCGAGGCTGTATATAACGTACGGTGGACCCCCCCGTGGCCCATACCGCCCCCTATTATTGTATTAATTATTCTGGTAATTCAATTAGGGGTTTTGCTGTAATGTAAAAATAAATCAAAGCCTAGGCAAAACAGAGTAGAATTTTTATTGTTTTNAATCAAGGGCTTAGCTATTTTTAGGTAACTGATTAGATATCAGTGGATAGGGGATAAATTGTTAAATTAAATTAGTGATTTTTAAAGGCATACCCGTCAATTTAAAATACGGTGTATGGAATAAAAAATTAAATGGTCATTGTCTTATCGCTGTAGCTATGCTGTAGCTATGCTGTAGCTATGCTGTAGCTATGCTGTAGCTATGCTGTCATGCTGGTAATTGTGGATAACTTTATTAACAGTTTATTCCATAGCAGTTATCCACAGTTTATGCTTAATTTTTAGGCATCTTTTAAATTCTGTGGACAAGTGCCTAGTTATCCACAGTTTGCACCAATAGGGAGAAATTGTGCATCATTTTAGTGAATTTATGCACCATATAAGTAAATCACCATGTTGTCATATTAACCTAAACACATTACAAACTGTATACCAATCACAAGGAATAGTAACCTTTATTATTCTTTTTGTAAACTGGCATAGATCCTGCATCGTTTCAAAGCCCCTAGGGTAATAACAGTATACAACCAAAGTATTAAGGAAACATCATCATGAGAAAAGTAAACGAAATTATCTATGACAATGCAACAGTAAAAATTTATTTCAACAGTGAATATAGGGAATATATTTGCCGTTTATTTATTGATAATAAAGAGCAAAAAGACGCCGCATATTTTACCGATGATATAGATGATGCTAATGATACGGCGAAATTAATGCTATCATTTGCATTAATCGGTTAAGTATTTATACAATGCATCAATTAGATATTGGTGCATTAATAAATATTCAATCTCGAATATTTAAAACCGTCCTAAAGGAAATAAACAATGTACAAAAAACCCGCTAATCTATTTAACGTCGATGCAAACCCTAAAACAGTTAAAGGTCAAAAGCTTGGATATATCACTGCTGTGCTGTACATGGCACCATATAAACTATCTGGCATTAATTTATGCGCTATGGCAGAAATAGCAGGGTGCACTCATGCTTGCTTAAATACTGCAGGAAACCCTGCTTATGCTAAAACAAAAGAAGCAGGCCGTTTAAATAAAGCCAGATATTTTATTGAGAATGAAATAGAATTCATGCAACAAATGGCGAGAGAAGTATTCCGTGAATACAACAAAGCCATTGATAAAGGTTTTAACTTTATGGTTCGACCAAATGGAACCACTGATATCCGTTGGGAAAATATCAATGTAACTGTCGATGCCAAATTATCTAAAAAGATTAATAAACCCGTCGGCATTTATAAAAATATTATGGCGTTATTCCCCGAAATTCAATTCTATGATTATACGAAAATCTCAAACAGAAAAGATATTCCCGCCAATTATGATATTACGTTTTCCTATTCTGGCATTTTAAAATATCAACCATTTGTTGATCAGGCCATTAAAAACGGTTTACGGGTTGCCGTCGTTTTCAGAGACAAAAATAAGATACCCGCTACTTTTAAAGGGTTGCCTGTTGTCAGTGGCGATGACAGCGATTTAAGGCCGCTAGATCCTCAAGGCGTCATTGTGGCTTTGTATGCCAAAGGCAAGGCCAAAAAAGACTACAGTGGCTTTGTAGTCGATGCACCCGTTTTCCAAATGGTCGCCGCATGAATATATTAATTGCGCTTATTGTGGCTTTGCTTTTAAGCTTAAGCCATTATTTAAACTGATTATTTATACAATGCATCGATTTAATTCGGTGCATTAATAAATATTCAATTTCGAATATTTACAACCCGTTCCTAAAGGAAATAAACAATGTCACAAAACAAATTAATTGTCGCCGCTCACAAATTAAATATTAATTTAATCGGTTATTCATTAGGGTTAAAACACGATGAATTTAAAATTGATTTAATTGATTACCCGTCGGTACGTCAATTATTAATTGATAACCCCGAATTAATGCAATCCTGTATTAATGGTTTTAATGACGCAAAACAATAAAGGAGAATTAAAGCATGGAATTAATTCTATATTTTGCATTAATTGTAATAGGGTTTATTGCAATTAATTGGTTATTCGATCTTTAAAGGAAATAAACAATGTCAGAAAACAAAATAACTATTGAAATTAAATCAGTATATGGGAATGATTTATTTTATCCAGTTTGTGATAATGCAAAACGCTTTGCAGAATTAACAAAAAGAAAAACACTTCTCGAATCAGATTTAATTACAATTAAAAATCTCGGTTTTAAAATTGAAATTAAAACGTCATTTAAATTTGAAAGGTTTGTAAATGTCTAAAATATATATTCGCAACCCGTGGGCACAATTAATTGTTGACGGCAAAAAGACAATCGAAACCGCCGCCTTTAGTTTGCCTGATCGATTTATTAATAAATGGTTGCACGTTCAAACCGAAAATAAAATGATCATCGGCAAGGTGAAATTCACAGCAACGAAAAGATATACAACCGCTGAGACGTTCGACAGCGACACGACAGCGCACCATGTAGGGGAAGATAGTCTTTACCATTTCCGACAGCGTCAGCGCTGTTTTGGATGGGTTGTTGGTGCCGCTGTGGCTTTCAAAGCCCCAAAAAAAGCCGCCGCCTTTAAATCACAATTTCGATTGGAGCAATGAAATGGAATTAATTTTACACGCTTTAACTGTAATTGCGCTTGCAATTATATTTTACGCAATCATTACTTTGGAGAATTAAACCATGAAAAAAGATGACTTTATTAATTACTGTTTGGACTTTTATGGTGCCGATGGTATATACCCAATCGGCGCAACAAAAGAAACAATTACAAAGGCGCTTGATATTTTATCCGAGGTTTTAATTATCTCTCAAAAAGAATTCTGCGGGGACTCAATTGACCGTGAATTAATTCGTGATATTTTATCAATGAGGGTTGACCAAGCTTTAAACATTATTCAAGATGTGCAAATAAGTTTGCAATTGCCTTTATTAGACACGTTAATGCATATCGAAAATAATAAATGCGTTCATGACTCTTGGACGATAAAAGAATTAATTGCATTTTATGTTGTAACAAATGATTTTCGTAAGGCATTAAGTTATGCCTATGTAACACAAAATGGATATGCAACTGCATAAAGGAGAATTAAACAATGAAAACACATGAACTAACAGGAACTGCTTTAGATTGGGCGGTACAGCAGTGCGAAGGCCAACGTACAGTCATATGCGTCGAGCGCATGGTAAACGGCAAGGTCAAGTGGCTACCGCTTGCCGACCAGTGGACATACCGTGAATGGTACGGATGCTTTTCTTTATTGAACTAACCAAAGGAGAATGAACCAATGTATACATTAATTAAAGTGTGGGGCTACTGGAACGGTAGCGTACTGGGTAACAAAAAATTCTGTCGCCGTGCCGCTGTACCTAGCCGACCCCTCACTGCTGAGGAGCACGACCGATTGGTTGATAACAGGGACATATTCACGGTGTTTATTTACGGCGAACCCGTCATCGGCAATCACGGCGAATTCACCATCACAGCAAAGGAGGTGTGCTAAAAGTAATACTTTCTTCTCCTAGGGAAAGTCCCAATAGACTTTCAATCTGGTAAATTTTATAATGTAGTCACAGCAACCCGCTGTATTTTCTAAAAGGAAACAAAAAATGAAACGCTACAAACTTGATGTTAAACGTGACGTTGATGCCGATGAGGATGGGTACATTCTGAACCTACCTTATGGGTTTCGATTCGACGACGACATAGTCCATGTGCGAGGCTATGACACTATGAAAGAACTGCGTCAGGCAGTCAAGATTGAAGTCATCCCCTGCGACTGCGCCAAATGTGCAACAGCATTGGCAAAGGAAGTTTGTTAATACTTTTTTCTCCTAGGGAAAGTCCTAATAGACTGGCCCTAATCTTTTCGACGATACTATCAACCAGTAGCAATTTCGCTACGACATTTTCTTAAAGGAATTTTTATGTCACACGTTATCTTTTCTCGCTCAGCATCAAACAACGAACTCTCTGCTGACCGCATCGCAACCCTAGCCCCTGCTGTCTTTGCAACAACCCGTAAAGAGACGCTGTCAACCCGCTATGGTCAACTGCACACCGATTCGCTGTTGCCCGTCATGCGTGATCACGGTTTTGTCCCAGTGCAAGCCGCACAAAAACGCAGTCGCAAGGCATCGCCTGAGCATAGCCAACACATGATCGCTTTTAGTCAAGTCGATGGCTTGATGGGCGATGGCGGAATTCGTCCTGAAATTATTTTGTACAACAGCCACGATGGCAGTGGTTCAATTAAATTATTTGCAGGCGCTTTCCGCTTTATTTGTTCCAACGGTATTGTCGCAGGCGATGGGTTCCAGTCTCGCCTTTATCACAGCATCAGCAACATCAATGCATTTGAGGGAATGTTAACTTCAACTATCGAGCGCCTGCCGTCGTTGATGGAGCGCATTGAGCAAATGCAAGCAATTAAATTGGATCGCCTTGGTGCATTAGCGTTAGCATCGCAGGCAGTGGAAAGCCGTTGGAATTATGTGCCGCCAGAGGGCTTGCGTAAGGGTAGCTACGCTGACCGCAACACCGTGGAAGATCTCCTTAAAGTTAATCGCTTTGATGACTATGCGCCCGATGCGTGGACGGTCTTTAATCGCATTCAAGAGAATGTAATTCGTGGCGGTGCCATCATCAAAAGCTTTACTGAAAAGCGCCCAGAGGGACAGTATCGCAAGAGCCGCCCTGTATCCTCAGTCGCTGAGAATGTCCGCATCAACCGTGAACTGTGGGACATTGCCGCCAACGTTTGCCAACTGGCCTAATTAAACGACGGGCATCGAAAGGTGCCTGTCTTTTCTCAAAGGAAACACACGATGAAAACGTACAGTAAAAACTTCATTGACTCTTTCGTCAATGCTTACAGCCGCAACGTTGCTTGTGCAAGTGACGAAGCAGTCAAGGCTTTCCTGCAGGACTTCACCACTGGCATGGGGTGGGAAGAGATGCACGATAAACATGAGTACAGTAGCAACATCTTTGATGCGCTGTGTATGTTTGAAGCAGGGATGGCATTCAAGGAGGACGCATAATGTTTACATTACACTGGACATTCCGAAACGATCATGCGTGGCAGTGGTCGAGCACCTCCCTTGATGAGGTCTTTGATTATATGTACAAGACACAGATCTGTACACACCCCGATGTTATTTACGTTGCCATCAAGCGTGATGGTGAAATGTATCAGCAATATAAAGGAGCAAGCAAATGATTACAGTTTACTTTGAGGCTAATGCAGGCGCACACACAGTGGCGCAGTTCGACAGCGAAGAAACCTACATGGCTTGCTTCCCTGCACTTGAGCAGTTAGCCCTGCTCAAAGGCTACACCATCACAGAGAGCGTTAATGGCGAAGGAGAACAGCAATGAACAAATTATATGATCAAGTTGAGGAACTGTTGGACGAACACCATGAGAATGAGATAGGCCGTTTGTTGGGCGTCCCCGACAAAGACGTCAAGCTAACGGCTAGGGAAATTCGTAGCCACATAAAAGACTGGTGTCCAGAGCAGGTTTGCGAGGATGTATGGGCTATTTTCAGCCTGTGTTATAGCGCTGAGTACATCGATGCTGACGGTGAAAACCAAGGCTTTGACACTAAGGCAGAGGCATTGGAGTACATAAAACAGGAGAAGATTAATGACTAATTCAGAATATTTCGCTCTTGACCAATGGCTGTGCGATTACCCCGATGACATGACGTATGCTGAAATCATAGAGCGTCTGTCTGTCCCTAACGAATGGAGAGTGGACGACATCACGGTCTGGTACTTGGTTGAGAACAACACGACAGATCAAGTCGCACAGTTTATTGAAGATACTAAGGATGCACATGAACGTAGCCTCACATTTGGAGAACAGCAATGAAAGTATATGAATTAATCAAAGAGTTACAGAATCTACCACCCGATGCTGAAGTCAGCATATGGCAGAACGGTGATCGGTACGCTATTAATATGATTGACTGGTGGGATGATGATTTTGTAGATTTAAATGGTAGTGGCGATGAGCAAGTACAGTTTGTTGTAGGAGAACAGCAATGATGAAAGAACGAGCCGCTGATTGGGCACCAAGCGACAGCCTCCTTGACTTAGTCGTGGAGCAGTACCGACAAGATGACATGGACGGCGACGTGACGGCGTTCTATGATATGTTAGATCGTCTGCCACGGGAGGTGCTGATTGCGTACCTATCCAATAGCCGACAGCAAGATGCGATATCAACTGGCGTGATAACTGAAGAGGAGGTGAGCGCATGATTGAAGAGTTTCCCCGCAAGTATTACATCCAAACGAGAACTATACATGGATGGCACCGCTTGCACCCTGAGAACTACCCGTCCCTGATTGAGGCGGTGTATGGGATGGAGCGGCACATTGACAGTATGTTTGAACAAGGAGAGATGTTGCCGTCAGGAATATTTCGTATCGTTAAATGCAAACCAAGGAAATTAAAATGACAAACATTCAAGTTACATTTACACAGGATGGCATCACTATGGGGACTATACAACTAAACGCAGGTATGGCAACGCTGATTGATATTACTGATATCAATGTAGTGTGTCAGACTTTTCGCAATGCTTTTAATTGTATGGGTGAGCCTTTGGATTTTAAAATTGAATACACATCGGAGGACGTATGATGGAACTAACAATTACTGATGTAAAAAGATCGCTGATTACATCTAAGCGTGTAAGAGAGTTTAATTTTGGAGAGATATTTTTTGCTTGTGACTTATGCGAGGTTGTTGCGCTAGGTAATAACAAATTTAGGCGTGGCAGTGAGACGTTTTCTATGCACCCGTTTTCAACACTCCCTGTTCTCAGGGAAGATGAATGTACTTGGACGCAACGTGCTGAAGATGTAATCTTAGATCTCCGTATTGAATTAGAGGTGGCGTTAATAAAACAAAAAGAGTTACAGGAATTGGTTGATCACTATCAGCAACCGAAGCGATCAGCAAAACAAAAAGAACTTGACGCCTTAGCACTGAAACGGTTTTTAGATTTACCTGATGATACTATTTTTAAAGGATGATTAAAATGGAAAAGACATTCACAGTTACAATGTACAGCGACCCATCACACGCATGGGCAAAGGTTAAGCGCCAAGTGTTGGTCAACCTAGGCATCGACAAAGATGTCAGCGCCTACAGCTACCAGTACAAGGACAACGTCTACCTTGAAGAAGACTGTGACCTGCACTTGTTGTATCAGCGTCTGCTTAAAGATGAAGTGCGTATGAAATTCGTTGAGAAGCATAGCGAGAAGCCTAGCCGCATCCGCAACTATGAAAGCTATCAAGCATGACCTGCTATAAAATTATGTGGACGAACACCAACGGCACAACGTGGTTCAACTTGCTTGACACCATGCAACAAGCCCTTGATTTCGCCGCCTCCCAACCCTTAGATGAGGTATCAAAAATTGATATACAAAAGTGCAACATTAGCAATCTTGCTGACGTTCAGCCAATCCCTGTTCGCACACACGATTAACTTCACCGATATGCAATGCATGGCTGACAACCTGCATCATGAGGCGAAGGTTGATGGGATGCGAGGCATGGAGGCGGTGGCATCGGTAGTGATGAACCGAGTGCGTGACCCACGATGGCCTGACAATGTGTGTGACGTTGTGTATCAGCCTAGCCAGTTCAGTTGGACGCTTAAGAGGAGGCTCAAGCAGCTGAAGATTAAGCATGACTGGAAGACATTGGCAGTGGCTACAATGGCCTTGGACGGGACGCTCATAGACAAGACAGGAGGTGCAACACATTACCATGCTGTCTATGTGACACCATACTGGGGCTTGGTCTATGAGTTCACCGTTCAAATTGAACAACATTTATTTTATAGGAAACCATGATGATAAGTGGAATTGACATTGAGGATTGGGATAGGGGTGACCCTGTGCCTCTGTACTCGGTACGCCCTAAGACGTATGTCGAGTGGTTAGGCGTCACCTATTGGTTCGATCATGTGGATGGCAGGGACTGCTACTGCATGACTTGGGATAACAACATCATTAAAATCAGCGGGAGCGCTACAGTTGCTCCTCTGTTTAAAGGAGAAGATAAATGACCAACAGCTTCAAACAAGATATCACCGCCCTTTTAAATCATGCAGTATTAGATGAGCATGAGATATTGGACGCCATTATTTACAATTGCGTGATGCGTAAAGAGACGTTGGCAAGAGAGACTGCTGACATGATTGAAGAGATAAACAACGTAGGATTAACAGACTAATGAAGCCACCATACTTAATGCAAGCAAATAATATCTGGCGCTACAATCCTCCAAAGGATGCGGTGGATGAGGGTGTTGTTAAAAGAGCTTCGCTAGGCATAGATTTTGCTAAGGCTTGCGCCTATGCGGAGGAGCAAAACAAGATCATGTCAGAGTGGAGGAGTGAGCGTAAATATCTTAAAGAACTTACACAGAAGAGCAGGGTTGATGACTTAATTAAAAGCTACCTGATCAGTAACGTCTTTAACAAACTGGGAGAGAAGTCAAGGAAAGACTACAAGTACTATTTGCAATGTTGGTATAAGAGTAAGCTTGGTGGGGTGCCACTCTTGCAAGCTAAGATGGGGAATGTGTTGACGCCACTGTGCCAACGTGTGTATGATGAACACGCCAGCAACAGCATTAGCCTTGCCAACCATAGCCTTGCTGTATACCGTGTGGTTTTTAATTATGCAATTCGACAGGGCTTCACACAGATCAATCCCTTTGCACAAGTTAAGCCGCAAAAACAACGCAGTAGGAAGGTTGTGTGGCAGAGGGAACACGTTCGTGCTTTTTTGAACACAGCATTCAGCAGGTTTGAATGGCGCAACGCAGGATTGATTGTGAACATGGCATACGAGTGGGGGCAGCGTCTGGGTGATATGCGGACGTTGACATGGGATGCGTACAACACAGAGACTGGTGTGCTGACGTTGACACAAAGCAAGAGAGGTGCTAACATAACGCTCCCCACAAGCGATGGACTGAAGGCTATGCTATCACAGCAACACGAAGACTTTGGATGGCAACCCTACATTGCCCCTGCCCCTAGGCACGTTCGTAAGAAGTTGGTGCCATATTCCTTGGAAGGACTAAGCAAGCTAGGCGCATTGATTATGGATGAAGCAGACCTGCCTGAAGAGTTGACGATGATGGACTTGCGCCGCACAGCCATCAGCGAAATGGTGGAGGTGGGCGTCCCTATCTCTAGCATTATGGCAATGAGTGGACACGCAACACCATCCTCGCTGACGCCTTACATCAAGCATACATTGCGGGGTGCAAGTACAGCGCAGACCATGCGGGAATTTCCAACCAACATAATGGAGAGGTGATATGGAAACAGGAATTAAATTTGACACAGGCAAGCCAGAATATGGACTCATCCCCGCTCATGCCTTGGAAGAGATCGCTAAGGTGCTTACCTATGGTGCACAGAAGTACAGCCGTGACAACTGGAAGCAGGTGCCTGACAAAGAGCGCCGCTACTTTGATGCAATGCAACGCCACATCTGGGCACATAGACGAGGCGAAGTCAATGACCCTGAGACTGGTATGAATCACTTGGCACACGCCGCTTGTTGCATCCTTTATCTTGCAGAGTTTGATTTGTCCACTGAATTTACAAAGGAAATAAAATGACAGTAAAGCTTGTATGGGCAACACCCAAAGGCGAAGAACTTATTGCGTACATGGCAAGAGTGTCAAACCCCAACAACCAAGACAACCCTGAGACAGCACCTAAGCTGTTGAAGTACTTGATAAGAAATAAACATTGGTCACCATTTGAGATGGTCAATGTCTGTATGGAAATAAAATGCACCCGTGATATTGCACGACAGATCCTACGTCACCGAAGCTTCAGCTTCCAAGAGTTTAGCCAACGCTATGCAGAAGCATTTGATTGGGAGTTTGGTGAGGCACGGATGCAGGATGAGAAGAACCGACAGAACAGTTTACCCACGCAAGACCGTGAGCTTGAGCGGTGGTGGCATGATCAACAATCTAGCCTCACAGCACAGGCAAGAGGTGTGTATGGTGCCGCACTGAATGCAGGCATTGCCAAAGAGGTTGCTCGTAAGGTGTTGCCAGAGGGACTGACAATGTCCACCATGTACATGAACGGGACGTTGCGTAGCTGGATGCACTACCTTGACATTCGCTGTAACATGGCAACACAGAAGGAACACAGGGTAGTGGCAGAGCAGTGCCTTGGTGTGTTGGTTAAAGAGTTCCCCTCTCTGTTTAATCTTCCCTCCGATGCATGGTCAGAAAGGATTGTGTGATGTTAAAAGCAGATGGGTTTGATTCAGCAGCCATAGGTACGGCGTATGTGCGTAACAATGATGTGCTTGTGTACTCAGTAGAGAAGTGTCTGGATGTGCTGATGCAACGAGGCATGACAATGGACGAAGCAGTGGATTACTTTGAGTTTAATGTGGGTGGTGCTTATGTAGGTGAGAGTACACCAATCTTTGTGTATGCTTTAATGGGAGAGTTAGATGAAGGTTGATATCAATGACATCCTCAGTGAGGATTTTCAAGACATAATTGTCACCAAAGAATTAAAAAGAATTCATGGTTATATGGGAGAGTATCTAGAAAGGTACAAGGAAAAAGATCATGGGTTCATAGCTATATTCTCTACTGATGAAGAGGAAGACAAGGCGCAGATAGAAACAATGAGGGAGGCGCTTGAAATCTTGCTAGAGTATTATGGAGAAGAAGTATGAACGAAATACAACAAGAAGAACGTGATGCTGAACTACGGGCGTATGTTAAAGAGTTTTTTGAAGGATATTTAAACCTTGTAGAGGAGAGTGATAGCGGTAAAGAGTTTAACCCAATTACTATAAGCTGTTGTAGAGCGCTTATGCTAGAACCGCTGAACAATCTACTAAACAGAATGGCTGAATTGTCTGGAGCAGAAAGGAGAACACATGACTGATACTATTGGAACATCAAAAGTAACATTAATACGTGAGAACGAGGATGGTAGTGCAGACTATCAATTCAACTTTTCACCAGAGGAATTAGATGCGTTGACCAGACTAGGTATATTAACCGCAATACAGGCGGGGATTGAGGATGCTAAAAAGCTAGACCCAGAAACATATAAAGACTGGCATAGTGAATCTGATGCTGAAGAACATGACCGATAGGATTAGTGGCGATGGTGTGGCAATGGTAGACCATAGCTACTACTGGCGTCCATTGGAGACAGCACCTCATGGTGTTAAGCTGCAACTGCTTAGCATCTACGGCGTGGCATCTTATGGTTCGCTATCACCCTCTATAATTGAAGAGGGCTTCTGGTCAGCATGGGCACCACTACCTAAGATAAAGAAAGAAAACAAATGACGTTTGCATTATTGCATCAACCGTGTGCTAACTGTAAGAGCAGTGACGGCCTCAGCTACAACGAAGACGGGAGTAGTATGTGCTTTGCTTGTAACGAATACACACGCCCTCCTGAAGATGAAGAATTTATTTTGCCTGTTAAGAAAGAGAAGCCTGTGAACGAAGCCTACCTGAAGCACTTGACCGATGGCAACACTGTGTCCATTACAGAGCGCCGCATCAGCCGCAACACCGCAGAGAAGTTTGGTGTGGTGCGTGATGGAGATCATTACTATTTTCCTTACTACACGCTGGCGGGTGACATCACTGCCGCCAAGGTGAGGGGCGTTAAAGAAAAGACATTCGCAAGTGAAGGACAGTGGAGCAAGGGCACCTTGTTTGGTCAGCAGTTATTCACCAGTGGCGGTAAGTATCTTACTATAGTTGAGGGAGAGTTTGACGCCCTTGCTGCTTTCCAATTAACAGGTAGCAAGTACCCCGTCGTGTCCATCCGCAACGGTGCAACCAGTGCCCTCAAGGATTGTAAGGCACAGTATGAATGGATTGATTCCTTTGAGAACATCGTCATCTGCTTTGACAACGACAAGCCGGGTAAGGATGCGGCAAGAGAGGTTGCTGAGTTGTTTGGTGCTAAGAGTAAGATCTTTAAACACGAAACAGATTACAAGGATGCTTGCGATTATTTAGCTGAGAGCAAGGAGGCTTTGTTTGTACAGCAATGGTGGAGGGCTGAGGCATACACCCCTGATGGTATTGTTTCAGGCACCAGCTTGTGGGACTTGGTATCACAGCCGCTTGAACCAGCACAGTGTCAGTACCCTTGGGTAGGACTGAACGAATTAACTTATGGTATTCGGTACGGTGAGTTGGTGACAATCACTGCCGGAAGCGGCTTGGGTAAGAGTCAGTTGTTGCGTGAGATCGTATGGCACCTGCTGCAGAACACGAAGGACAATGTAGGCTTGATGTTCTTGGAAGAAAGCATTCGCAAGACAGGCTTGTCTCTGATGAGCATGGCGGCTAATGTACCTATGCACCTGCCTGACACACCCACCAGTGATGCAGAACGCAAGACGGCATATGACGCAACGCTAGGCACAGGCCGTGTGTTTTTGTTTGATCACTTCGGTAGCACCAGTGTTGACAACATCGTTAACCGTGTGCGCTACATGGCTAAGGCAATGAACTGCAAGTATATCTTTGTTGACCACATCTCCATCATTGTGTCAGCACAGGAGAGCGGCGATGAGCGCAAGGCGATTGACGAAATAATGACAAAGCTTCGTATGCTTGTACAGGAAACCGACATTGCTTTGTTTGCTGTGTCACACCTGAAGCGTCCTGAAGGACGAGGTCATGAGGAAGGGGCAGCTACATCACTGGCACAGCTACGAGGCAGTGGATCTATTGCACAGCTAAGTGATATTGTTGTTGGTGCGGAGCGTAACGGTCAAGCTGATGACCCTATTGTTCGCAACACAACCCACGTGCGTGTGCTGAAGAACCGCTTCAGTGGACAGACAGGACCTGCTTGTCGCTTGCTCTATACCAAAGAGACAGGTAGAATGCTGGAGTACAACGAGCCAGAAGAAGACGAACAAACATTTTAAGGAACAAGATGCGGGTCTACTTAGACATAGAAACAAACCTTGCACACGACACCATATGGATGTGCGCCACTAAGAAAGGTGACGAGGTGTTGGTGTGGAGAGATGCAGATAACTTACAGGAGTATTTAAATGGACTGGTTGTGGTGGCTCATAATGGTATTGGCTTTGATTTTCATCTTCTGCGAACCCTCTGGGGCATAGAAATTGCTGATGACTTACAACGGGACACGTTGGTGATGTCTCGGTTATACAATCCTGAACTACTAGCACCTGAAGGTAGCAAAGCTAAGCCGCACAGTCTTGAAGCATGGGGCTTACGCCTCGGTGATTACAAGGGTGGCTTCACAGACTTTGATGCTGGCTACAGCAAAGAGATGGAAGACTACTGTGTACAAGACGTACACGTGTTAGAGAAGCTAGACCTGATGCTGGAGCAGACAATGCAAGAGCTTAAGTTTAGTGAGGAGAGTATTATCCTTGAGCATAAGGTTGCTCAGATTTGTAAGAGGATGGAACGTAATGGCTTTGCACTTAACATTGAGAAAGCTCAGGTCTTGCTGGCAACTTTGTCAGGTGAGATGGTGGATATTGAAACTGAATTTCAAACTGTTTTTCCTCCGATCACTACGGAACGTATTAGCGAAAAGACAGGGAAGAAATTAAAAGATAAAGTTACAGTGTTTAATCCGGGTAGTCGTAAGCAGATTGCTGAACGTCTTATTAACAAGGGTGTGAAGCTAACAAAGAAGACAGAGAAGGGCAGCTTCATCATTGATGAGAAGGTGCTGGAAGGTATTGATCTACCAGAGGCTAAGATCTTTGGTCGTTACCTGATGATTCAGAAACGTGTAGCTGCTGTTAGTAGCTGGCTTGATCTTGTTGGTGATGATGGTCGTGTGCATGGGCGTATCATAACTAATGGTGCCGTCACTGGTAGAGCCACACACAACACGCCTAACATGGGGCAGGTGCCAGCAGTGGGTAAGCCTTATGGCGCTGAGTGCAGGGCTATGTTTGGTGTTGCTCCCGGCATGGTGCAGGTGGGTGTTGACTTATCTGGAATTGAGCTGAGATGTCTTGGGCATTATCTTAATGATCAGGAATGGATTGACGAGCTTTTAAAAGGTGACATCCACTGGTTCAATGCACAAAGCTTTGGGCTTGTGGCTAAAGGTACTATTAAAGATGACAGCAACCCTGAGCATAAGACAGCCCGTAACCGCACCAAGACGCTGACATACGGTGTGTTGTATGGGGCAGGTGCTACTAAGGCAGGGTCTATTGTTGGAGGCAACAGCACACATGGTAAGAGATTGATTGATAGCTTTGTTAATAACACACCGGGACTTGCCGCATTAAAGATAAAGATATCTAAGTTTGCAAAGAAGGGACACTTACCCGGACTTGATGGACGTAGGGTGTGGATTCGTAGCGAACACGCTGCATTAAATACTTTGTTGCAATCTGCTGGTGCAATCATTGCCAAGCAGTGGTTGATTGAATGTGACAAAGCATTGACTGAAGCTAGTGTTCCTGCGAAGTTAATGGCGTGGGTGCATGATGAGGTGCAGTATGAAACAGCACCAGAGTATGCAGACACAGTAAAAGAAATTGTAGAAAAAGCTGCCACAAAAGCAGGCATTGTGCTACAATTTAGATGTCCTGTTGATGCCGAAGGAAAGATCGGAATTAATTGGTACGAGACTCACTGAGTCATTTTGTTTTTGATTGGAGTTTATTATGAGTGAAGAAAAGCAACGCATTAAGATTAATGCTGATGTGTATTGGGCACAGTTGAATAAAGTTAATGATATGTCAGGAAAATATCAAGTTAACTTGTGTAACTTATCTGATAAAGCAGCTGATGCTTTGGAATCTATGGGTCTATCTATTCAGGAAGACGCTGAGAAGAAAGCAGACATGGGTAAGTACGTTACTTGTAAGAGTAACAGACCTATCCGTGCGTATGATACGGATGGCGAGGAGCTTGATACGCTCATTGGTAACAAGAGCCGATGCAAAGCACTGGTTAGTACGTATGAGTGGACATACAAAAACAAGAAAGGTAAAAGCCCTTCGTTGTTGAAGCTGGTCATCACAGACTTGGTTGAGTTTGCTGGTGGTAACGAGATGAGCGCTGACGAAGAAGCTCTGTGATTGCCCTGCTTGACAGCGACATCCTTGCCTACCGCATAGGGTTTGCCTGTGAAGCAGAGAGTGTCGGTCTTGCTCTTTCTAGATTAGATAAGATCATCACCGACATTCTTCTAGACTGTGATCATGGAGACTTCTTCTATGATGAGTGGAAGCTTTTCTTAACTGGTAGTAATAACTTCAGGAAAGAGATAGCAACCACCGCAGTCTACAAAGGCAACCGCACTGCGCCTAAGCCGCAACATCTACCTGCTTTACGTAAGCATATGATTGAGCAGTGGGGAGCAGTAGTGGCAGAGGGGGAAGAAGCTGATGATGCAATAGCGATTGAAGGTACTAGGTATGGTGATTCATGTATTATGATATCGCTGGACAAAGACTTTGATCAGATACCCGGATGGCATTACAACTTTGTAAAGAAGAAACACTACTATGTAGATCAAGCACAAGGTGATCGTTTCTTTTATACACAGATACTCACTGGCGATAAGGCAGATAACATCATAGGTTTGTTTAGGGTTGGTCCTGTTAAGGCTGCGAAGCTATTAGAAGAGACAACAACTGTTAAAGAAATGTATGATGCTTGTGTCAAAGCCTACGATGGTAATGCTGACAGGGTGATAGAAAATGCAAGACTTTTATGGCTAAGAAGATATGACAACGAATTATGGGAACCTCCCGCAGACTAACCTAGAAGGTGATGACGTTGTTATTGTCTTACGTCCTAAAAAGAAAGATGGTGAGTGGACAGGCTTGTATGACATTATCCAGTCAGTGGTGGAGCCATCCACACTGGCAGGGAAAGATGCGTACAGTGTTGCGTTCACTAGCTTGCTCATGGCTTTGTTACCTCAGTACCTCAGCGAAGATGAAGACTTCAATGACCACTACATAGAGTACATTTTTGCTGAACACGCTGATCTTGTAGAACAGTTATTAGAGAAGCACAACCTTGTTAAAGATATGTTGCAAGGATTTACTGGAAAGTTACATTGATATGAAAGTAGTTATTAAATTCTCCTTGACTGTTGAGGAAGCAGATCTCCCGATCTCTTTCCTTGATGATCAATACTTTGCTGAAGTGTTACGAGAGAACATTGAAGATGTTTTCTTAGGCGCTGACATCTCCGACTTCACAATTGAAGATGTCACAGTGGATGTAAAGGGAGAATGATATAGCTGCGAAGAAGAAACCAGTAGAAAAACCGTACAACGGTGGTACTTGGACAGCCTCTCGTATGACCAGCTTTATCAAGGGAGGCTTACGAACCCTGTCAAGGAAGTGGCCTCAGAAGTACGAAGCAATTAGCTTGGCTAATGTAGGTAGGCGGTTTGATCCGAAGACAGGTAAAGAAAGTTATCGCTACAAGTGTGCTGCCTGTGGTAATATCTTTAAGTCAACGGAGATTCAAGCAGATCACATTGATCCTGTAGTGTCGGTGGAAGATGGATTTATTGATTGGAATGAATATATCAAACGGCTGTTCTGTGAGGCGGACAACTACCAAGTTCTTTGTGTAGCTTGTCACGGAGTTAAGACCGACAATGAGCGTAAGCAGAGGAAAAAGAAATGAAGATAGAAATTGATGATGAGTATGCAGATGAGGTGGTGGCAGCAATACTGCGTGAGATCTACGTTGATTCTTTATATGAGATCAAGATGGACGATAGACACACAGATGATCTAGAATGTTTAGAGGAGCTTATCATTCATATCCCTCCTGTGCTTTCCTACCTCATGCCAACAGGAGCTTACGAAGAGTTTATGCAACGTGTTAAGGAGATGAAAGAAAATGATTGATGTAGATGACTACCAAGTTAAGGCAATGAAGTTTCGTTTGCCCTCAGCCAATGGAACCTATGCGTTGTTGAACCTCGCTGGTGAGGCCGGAGAAGCCCTCAGCTTGGCAGCAAAGTTTATTAGGGATGGTGACCAGTACCCTGAAGACTATCGTAAGAGCATGAAGAAAGAACTAGGCGACATCATGTGGATGGTAGCTGCTGTCGCTAAGGATCACGGCCTGTTAATGTCTGATATTTGCCGAGGAAATCTGGACAAATTGCAGAGCAGACAGGACAGAAATGTCATAAATGGTAGTGGCGATGAGCGCTAATTTGTGCTATAACTAAACTCCACCAGCAGCTTCGGCTGCTTTTTTAATCACTAATACAAAGGTACTAATGTCTATAACAATTGACCCCTCTCGTGATAGCTTATTTGATACTTTAGGACTACAACGTCTTAGAGAAAGCTACATGATGGAAGAAGAAACAAGCCCTCAAGAAAGGTTCGCTTATGTATCACAAGCTTTCTCCTCTAATCCTGAACATGCTCAGCGGCTTTACGAGTATAGCTCTAAGCATTGGCTGTCTTATAGCACTCCCATTCTTTCTTTTGGGCGCAGTAAGCGTGGCCTACCTATTAGTTGCTTCCTCAATTACATGGATGATAGCGCAGAAGGTTTGGTCAATAACCTGTCTGAGACTAACTGGCTTTCAATGCTTGGAGGTGGTGTTGGTGTCCACCTTGGTATTCGTAACAGTGACGATAAATCTACTGGGGTGATGCCCCACCTTAAGATGTATGATGCAAGCTCTCTGGCATACCGTCAGGGGCGCACACGGAGAGGAAGCTATGCTGCATTCTTGGATGTTAGTCACCCTGACATTACTCAGTTTTTGGAAATGCGTAAACCTACTGGGGATCAAAATCTACGCACCCTCAACCTCAATCATGGTATTAATATCAGCGATAAGTTCATGGATATTATTGAGGTATGCATGAAAGACCCAGAGGCCAATGATGACTGGCCTTTGATTAACCCTGCTAACGGTGAAGTGGCTGAGGTGGTTAGTGCTAAAGGGCTGTGGCAGAAGATGCTTGACCTGCGTATGCAGACAGGTGAGCCATACTTCATCTTCATTGACACCGCCAACCGAGCCATGCCTCAGTGGTTACAGGATAAAGGACTGAAGATCAACGGATCTAATCTGTGTACTGAAATCTTCTTGCCTACAAGTGCTGATCGCACAGCAGTGTGCTGCTTGTCTAGCCTTAACTTGGAGTACTATGATGACTGGAAAGAGGTGGAGAAATTTATCCCAGATGTTATGGAGATGCTTGATAACGTTCTTCAATATTTTATTGATAACGCCCCTAATCATATTCACCGGGCTATTCTTTCTGCTACCGCTGAGAGGTCTGTTGGACTGGGCACTCTAGGATTTCATGCCTACCTACAGAAAAACAATTTACCTATTGATGGTGTGATGGCAAAGCTCACCAACAAAGATATCTTTAGCCACATTAAAAAGGAGTGTGAACGTGCAGACGCTGATCTTGTTATTGAAAGAGGGCCTTGCCCGGATGCAGCTAGCGCTGGTATGCTGCGTAGGTTTAGCCACCATATGGCTATTGCTCCCAATGCTTCTTCCAGTCTTATTATGGGTAACACTTCGCCATCCGTGGAACCGTATAGAGCAAATGTTTTTAGGCAGGATACCTTAAGTGGAGCATTTGTATACCGCAACCGCTTCCTTACTAAACGCCTTGCTGATCTTGGTATGGACGATGATGACACTTGGTCTTCTATTATTGCCCACGATGGTAGCATCCAGCATCTGGATGTCCCAGAAGATCTGAAGGAAGTATTTAAGACAGCAATGGAGATTGACCAGCGATGGTTGGTGGAGCTGGCAGCAGATCGCCAAACCTTTGTGGACCAAGGCCAGAGTATTAATCTATTCTTCCAACCAAACACAACCATTGCCTACCTACATGCTGTACATTTTATGGCTTGGAAGCAGGGACTGAAGAGCCTGTATTACCTACGCTCTGATAAGGTGCGTAAGGCTGATAAGGTGGGGGCGCAGATCCAGCGCCAACGTATTGAAGAAACAATTGACATGACAGCCATTGCTAATGGTGAAACATGTCTAGCATGTGAGGGTTGATGATGAAGATGCTTAAATTTTATGCACAGTGGTGCGCTCCATGTAAAGCACTAAGCCTTGTTATGGAGAAGGTCAATCATAATATTCCTGTGGGGTATATTGATATTGAAAAGGAAAGAGATGTTGCTGTTTACTACGGCGTTAGATCTGTTCCTTTGTTGCTGTTGATAGACGAGAACGATAATATTATTAACCGTCACAACGGTGCAATGACTGAAGATGAGTTTAAGAAATTTATAAAGGTAAAAGATGACTAACAAAAAACCACAACTAACTGAAGATCGCAACACATTCAAGCCGTTCAAGTACCCTTGGGCATATGATGCTTGGCTTCAGCATGAGCAGAGCCACTGGCTGCACACTGAGGTGCCTATGGGTGAAGACCTGAAAGACTACCAGAATAAACTGAAGAAGGAAGAGAAAGAATTCCTTACAAAGATCTTACGCTTCTTTGTACAAGGGGACTTGGACATTGGTGACGGCTACTACACCCATTACCTACCTGTGTTTAAGCAGCCAGAGGTGCGGATGATGATGTCAGGCTTTGCTGGTCGTGAAGCCCTACACGTTGCTGCCTACGCCCACCTGATTGAGACCCTAGGCTTGCCTGAGAAGACCTACAACGAGTTCCTACAGTACGGTGAGATGGTGGAGAAGCATGACTACTACCAGAACCTAGGCGATGCACCAATGGCAGAGAAGATTGCCACGATTAGCGCCTTTGGTGAGGGGATGCAGCTGTTCTCTAGCTTTGTTATGTTGCTCAACTTCGCCCGTCACGGCAAGCTTAAGGGACTAGGTCAGATCATTGCTTGGTCCATCGTGGATGAGACGCAACACGCTGAGGGTATGATCAAGGTGTACCGTGATTGGGTTAAACAGAACCCTGAAGAGAGCAGCAGTGACCGCATCAAAGAGATTGCTCAAGAGATGGTGGCGCTGGAAGACAAGTTCATTGACCTCGCCTTTGGTATGTACGAGGTTGAAGGACTGACAGCAGAGGAAGTAAAAGAATACATCCGCTACATTGCTGACCGTCGTTTAATTAGTATGGGCATGAAGGGTGTGTTCAAGATTAAGAAGAACCCTATGCCTTGGGTTGATGGAATGCTTGGTGTTAGTCACACAAACTTCTTTGAGCAGCGTGTCACAGATTATTCTAAAGGTGCCACTAAAGGTACATGGGATGATGTGTGGGGTAAGGCAGCTTAATGTGTTACAATATTTCTTTTTGAAAGCTTTTTATGATACGATTTGCACTAAGGCAAGGTATTGGATTTGACATTGAATACAATGATGAAATCTGTTATATTGCTATAGGAGAAGACGGTCGTGAAATGATGTTGGGATTTAATGGCATGATCATTAAACTCCCTTTCATTCAGATTGATTGGGGTGAGATGTATGAATTGGAGATTAATCAGAAATGAGCGATAACAAACCAAGAGTTTCGTACCAGTTTAAGGAAGGACACTATGCCTTCTTTAAAGGTAAAATGAATAACCTACATCACCCCGAATCACATCGGGGCAAAGAATGGCAGCGGGGTTTTGACAGAGCCTATTTTGAAAACTTAGATAGGATCACTCGCCATGCAGAACAAAAGGTTTGATAAAGAACTGTTTGATAAGTACGACAAGATGGGACGAGACATTGTCAAATCCTATGTCGGACAGTGGGGCATGGTTGCTGAAGATAACCCTGACAGATACGGTGTAGACCTGAATCTATATGCCGAAGGTAAGCTGGTAGGGGTTGCTGAGGTTGAGGTGCGAAACTCTTGGAAGACTGTGGAGTTTCCTTACGAAGATCTTAATGTACCCCACAGAAAGAAGAAGCTGTTAGAGAATGACATTGACACCTTCTTCTTCTCCATCAATGCTGAAGGGTCTGCCTTGTTCTTCTGTAAAGCAGAAGATGTGCTGTCATCTGAGGTGAAAGAAAGCCGCAACAAGTATGTTTATAAAGGGGAACACTTCTACAAAGTCCCCCTTAATAAGCTTACTCATGTAGCTTTGTAACTGTCCCTAGCTCAATCGGATAGAGCAACAGCCTTCTAAGCTGTAGGTTGCTGGTTCGATTCCAGCGGGACAGGCCAAAAAAGAAGCCAGCTTAGTTGCTGGCTTTTCTTTATCTTCTACTAGCTAGTCCACCTTTAGCCATTTGCGTGTCTGCTAATGTAGGGAGATAACTATCCACCTCTTTATAATCATTAGCTTCCTCTAGCGTAATGCCCCCATGATCTCTAGCATACCTTTCATTGATAATGGCACGGTCATTACGAGGTAGTCTATTGAAACGCATTTTATAAATACGCTTTATGTCTGTTGCTTGGAATTTAGCATCATTAATCTCTCTCGCTATTGCTGTTTGTTTTTTAATAATATCTCCGACAGTCTTTCTCTTCTCATTCATAGTTTTCTTTTTATATGAATCAGTATTAATAACTCCCTTCAAACGGGGAAGAACAAGCTTATTGGCTTCAACAATAAACCCTCTATCATAGACCCTATCACCAGAGCTACCGCCATACACTCTGTAAGGCTCTAAGCCAAGAGCCGTTACTTCTCTTTCAATAGGAGAAGGAGTTGTCTGAGTACGGAAGCCTATCAATCTGTTAAAGAATTGTCCCTCTCTGACGATAGGACCTTCACGAAGGCGTGGAACAGCTTCTGGTAAGCTTTCTTTACCGGGTATACCAGTACCTAAGAAGCTCTCACCGGGTAACTTTGACGCAATTCTCTTTACTGTTGCTTCTGCGATATTAGCTGGAATACTTCCTTTATCTTCCACAACATTAGGGTCACGGGCAATAGATCCTTCCTTTGACATTAAGTCATAGAAGTCGTAGAAGTTCTTAACGACAAAAGGCTGCGTAAATCTGCCTACAAAGTCTCCGATGACTTGTCCTATTTGCGTCGAGACATAATCAGCAGATTTCTCAGAATTAAAACTTTCTAATATCTTATCCATGAAAGCCCCCTGAGTACCAGCAGGCATCTTCATACCAACTACAGCTTGAAATGCTTCAGCAAATTTAGCAGGTTCCTTCGTATTTAAAAGTTTAACCAATACATCAGCTACTGCTAAGTAAGGAGCAATAGGAAACACTGCACGAATATCTGTTGCATCCCCTTCAGTACCCATAGCACCCGGTAGCATATACCAAGGAGTGTCTTGATTATCTAAACGATGCTGATAAGCAGCAAGCAAAGCAGCACTCCCTACCATCCCCTGTGATATTTTCAAACTCCCCTGCCTACGGAGCATATTTGCTTTGTCTATTTCTCCTGCGTCACTAGCTATACGAGCTTTAACAAAATCATCCTTTGCTCCTATAGCACCAAAAGGACTATAGCGATATTGAAAAGCCATAGCGTTAGCCATGAAACGAGGAAATGTAATCAATAAAGAAGATCCGGGGAATTTTTCAATCAACTCAATACCAGCGCTTGCTATGCTTTCACTCGCCGCCTCAAGACCACCCTCTTTAGTTTTTTTAGGCATGTAACTAAAAGATGTCTTTAAAGCCTCGTCCATAGCACGGGCTAGTATAGGACTAGGAACAAGTTTATTTTTATCTAAAACATCTTTGTAAAGATCGACGCCTTGTCTGCGTAACTGAACTTCAACAGAAGCGTTAAATACAGCCCTTCTAAAGAAAGTATCTTGTGCGTTGTTTAGGACGTTAGCCATCTGTGCAAGCTTAGACACATCATTCTTTGATGTTTCTTGTAGAGCGCTGTACATTGTGGTTCGCATTGAAGGAGATGCCGCCAACAATTTGTCTGATACATCCGCAGAAAGACCTGCTCTACGCATATAGAACCAAACATTAACAGTATCTTTTATTGTGTCTGAAAAAGCTTGCTTAACTTTTTCAGTTCCTTTACCTTGAACAGCGACACTTGTCGTGTAAACCAAACCTTCTAATAGATTAGAGGCAGCTTTCATAGGAAGACCGATAGCCGTTCCTGCTACGTTACGGATAGTTGTGTCAATGCCGCTGGTGATGAGAGCTTTGGATTCTCTCTCAAGCCGTCTAATAAGAGTGCCAAGACCAGTCGTTGTTTCTGCACCTTTACTGTTGTTATATAAATCATCAATTCTTTTCTTAAAGTCTGGGTCCATATTCCCAAGCTCTGTCAGCATCTTAGAGGCATTAGAATATTGTTGCATTATGCTAGCTGCATCAGACACCGTTACTTTATTTGCGGCAGCAAACTCAGCAGGAGTTAATCCTTCTTCACGAATTGCTTGAGCAAGAATAGCATCATCTATTTTCTCCGTGCGGGAGAACACTCGATTAATAGCGTCACTTACCTGCTGGTTTGGTTTAAGACGAAATTGTGGGTCTTCTTGAATTACACGAACAGCAATACGTACAGCGGCGGCGCTAAGCTCTTTTCTTACAACAGGGTCTGTGATAATACCGCTCTCACCAACCTCTTCTAGTACACGCCTACCTTGAATTTCTACATGTTGTTTAACAATTTCATCCATGTTAGCGTTAACCGCATCAATGGCGACTTGCTCTGTACCTTTACTGGGTTGTGTAGGATCATCTGGAATAAGACCTTGTTTTTTTCTTTTTTGTATCTCTTCTCCTAAAGCCTGAAACTTTCTTTTAGTCTTTGCGTTTGCCGCTGGAACACCTTCAGCAAAACCCAGAGCAGTAGAAAGAATGGTGGCTACTGCTGCTTCACCCATGCTGATTTCAGGCGCTTCTTCGCCCATACCTTTAGCGACTTCTTGCCTAACCTTTTGGTCAATGATGTTAGCGCCAAACCCCACAGACCCCTCTGTCACCGCTCCTGTGCTGAGAGCAACCGCTGGCGTTAGTGCTTGTCTTCTAGCTGTATTCTGCATTGCTGCTTCTAGAGCTTTCTTGTCTGCTTTCTTTGCAGCTTTCTTCGCTGCCTTTGAAGCACCCGGTGGTAACACTGTTTTAGAAATAACTTTTGATCCTGCTCTGTTTAAAACAAAGCTAGCAGCTTTACTGGTGATGAAGCCTAAGAAGTTTAAAGGGTCGCTGACAATAGCGCCTGCAACATCAGCTACAGGTTGAAATCCTTTTTGACCACCCGGCTCATTAACACCTGCTGTTTCTTGGTACAGTCGGTATGCCTCAGCCACTTTCTTTTTATCTTCATCAGAAGCATTGCGAATAAAGTTTAATTCAGGCAGCGCACCCATCAACGTGTTGTATTCATTGAAGCGCATATCGCCCATGAAGTCAGCAACAAACTCTTGTTTGGTTTTTTTCTTAGGGTCGTAAGAAATATTAGACCGAGCCTTAGCATAGTCTGTGATTGTTTTAAATAACTCTTCGTCCTCTGACAACTCGTCAACGGTATAAGTGGGGACACGCTTCTCTGGCTCCATATCCATACCAGCAAACTCGCTAGTGGGGTCTATGGGCATGAAGCCTGCTGTAGGCACCATAGCCTGCCCTTTAGCTGGTTCCTCAGCATCACCTTCCCTTTCCATTGCAGGCGCACCTCGGCGCATTCTGATAAGGTCAGAGGTGGTTGCACTATCTTCAGGAGCAGACAAGGCTCTGCGTCCTTTAATAAGATCTGCAGTGGTTGCTGTCTTAGTGTCTGATAAGTACGCATCAGGGTCAAACTTAGAAGTAGCTGCGTCTTGTTCCTCTGCTAAATAGTCATCAGGATTAAATGCCATTTTATTTTATTCCACGGTTTTTACGTTCAATTTTTTTCTTTATTGCTGCTGATCTGGGGTCTGTGGGGTTTGCTGCTACCCATGCCATAGCTTCACTATCTTTCTGACGTTCAAGGTACATTCTTGCTTCAGCACTACCAGCCTCCGCTGCTTCTTTTAACAACTGCTGTCCTTTAACTTGATCGGCAGGGCCACTTAAGCCCTCATACAATATTCTACCAATACCATATAAAGACTCTGCAGCATCAGGTGTTTTAGCCCATTGTCTATATGCTTCATTATGATCGCCTTTTAGGAAAAACAGTAGAGCATCGCTAGCGCCTGCTGGTACATCCTTATCAATATCTTTCATATCAGGTATCACAGGCTTATCTGGTGGCGCTGGTGGTGCTGCTGGTGTCGTAGCTGGTGGTGCTGCTGGTGCTGGTGTCGTAGCTGCTGGTGCTGCTGGTGCTGGTGTCGTAGCTGCTGGTGGTGCTGCTGGTGTCGTAGCTGCTGGTGGT
>JGI20154J14316_10000797_pt1 | contig 28433 bp, 26 predicted proteins | sample COG_04_FD_14316 | JGI IMG/M metagenome (IMG submission 14316)
CCAGCCGATAGCCGGGGGGCAGTTCATTTGATGTTAAGTGGGTCATGCCTAAAGGCGCCTAGTATGTTATTCGGGGGGACAGTTTACTGAGCGTTAAGTTCGTCATCCCTGAAAGACTCTGGTGTGTTCGACCTGATGATGGCTCTTCAGTAAGGGTCCAGACCGTAGCAGGTGTTGGTGACTCGAATCAAGGGCCCGCAGCGCCATGGTTGAGTTTGCGCTGGTGGTTTTCCCCGAATTTACCCCGGCACTTTACTCCGGCCCCAACCATCAAGGCTTCACATTGAATTTTAGGTCGGGTAGATTAGCGCCGATGAAAACACTAAATATACCAACTATAGATATCGCTGGCCTGTCTGACAATGCTGCTATTGTTCGGCAGATTGGTGAGGCATGCGAAGACTGGGGCTTTTTTCAGGTGGTCAATCACGGGATTGATGCAGAGCTCAGGCAAGGTTTTCTAAGTGCCTGCGACGACTTCTTTCATAGCCCAAGGGAGATTAAACGCAGTGTGATGCGTACGGAAGCTAACCCTATGGGTTTTTATGATCAAGAGCTGACAAAAAACGTCCGCGACTGGAAAGAGATTTTTGACTATGGCGCTGACTGGCGTGATGCTAATCCATCGTGTCAGTCCCAATGGCCGGCACAGTGGCCGCAATTACAGGTGACGCTACGGGCCTGGTTTACGGCCTGCGAGACGTTGAGCTTGCGTTTGATGACGGCCATTGCGCAGGCACTGGCTTTGCCGCCCGAGACGTTGCTGGAGGGGTTCGTTCAGGGGCATACCAGCTATGCTCGTTTGAATTACTATCCCTTGTGCAGCGAACCCCTGGCCCGTGACCCGGTTAGCGGCGTTGAACAGGGCCATTTGGGTATCAGCAGGCATACGGACTCGGGTGCGCTGACCGTCTTGGTGCAGGATGAGGTGGCGGCCCTGCAGGTCTATCGGGATGACAGCTGGCATTTGATCGAACCGGTAGCTGATGGCTTGATTATCAATATCGGTGACATGCTCCAGGTGTGGAGTAATGATCGCTTGCAAGCCCCGGAACATCGGGTTCTGGCATCAAGCACCCGAGAGCGATTCAGTGCCCCATTTTTCCTTAATCCCGCCAACCGCACCGTCGTGCAGCCTCTGGCCACGGACGAGCAGCACCCTGCCTGCTACCAGCCGATCAACTGGGGCGAGTTTCGCCGTGGCAGGGCGGCGGGTGATTACACGGATCAAGGCGAAGAAATCCAGATCAGCCAGTTCCGCTGCTAGGGCCTTTTAGCCAACCACCGAGCTGATACTTGGCTTGGCTTGGCTTGGCTTGGCTTGGCTTGGCTTGGCTTGAGTTCTTTGTTCAATTTCAGCTTGCGCCGCTGCTTTGCTCCGTAAGCTCAAAAACAATGGCAGTTTGCGGTCTGGTAATGGGCATTTGTAAACCGAACTGCATCAATGCCTCGCCAGTGAAGTGTTGGTTTTCGATGACAGATAATACCGACGCAGAATACTCCCGCAGTGTCATTGGCCAAATGCGCTTGAGCCGATAAAGCTTGTCCTCAGCCAGGCCAACAAAGCGCAATCTGTCGGGGACTGTGCGGGCGGTTTCGCGGACACTGTTATAGGCAAAAAGACCGTGAGTTTTAGCCTCATCGACAAACCCAAAATTGATCGAGTCGCCGTCAGTGTCAAGCCGATGTAGCTGCGCGCTGTGGATAAACGCTCGGTGAGTCTTGTGCAGGGCGATAGCCGCGCTCAAGGTGGTGAATTCGGCGTCGGTCAGCTCGCGCGGATCCATCTCAATCCCCATGTGGCCAAACAAGGCGACGGCAGCGCGCATTTCAATACTGACTCGACGACCGGTAATGTGGCAGTTGCGAGGGCCCACATGAGCGCCCATCACCGAGGCGGGAAAGAAGAAAGAACAACCCCGTTGAATGTTCAAGCGATCCAAGGCGTCATTAGAATCTGAGGTCCAGACTCTGTCAGTGCGCTTCAGCACGCCATAATCGATTCGCGCGCCACCGGAAGAGCAGCTTTCAATTTCAAGGCCCGTATGGACGGCCTTCAGGCGATCGATGAGGCGATACACTGCCAACGTTTGCTGATGGATAGCCGGCTTACCCTCAAAATTGCCGGCATGATTAATGTCGCGGTTCATATCCCATTTGATGTACGCAATCGCGGGGTATTGCCGTAACAAGTCATCAATCGCGGTGAATAAGTAGTCAGTGACCTCAATCCGAGTGAGATCTAAAACCAATTGATTGCGGAAACGCAGTTGTTCGTTGTTTTCACTATTGAGCACCCAGTCAGGGTGTTGGCGATATAAATCGCTGTCAGGATTGACCATTTCAGGCTCAAGCCAGATGCCAAACTCCATTCCCAGCTTATTGACGTGCTCGATCAGCGGCGCCAGACCGTCGGGGTAAACAGTGGTATCTACGGTCCAGTCGCCCAAGCCCGCATGATCACCCCGTCGACCTTTAAACCAGCCATCATCTAAAACGAAACGCTCGACCCCGAGTTTGGCGACCTTATCGGCAAGTTGCTGCAAGGTGGCGACATCGTGTTCAAAGTAAATGCCCTCCCAGGTGTTGTAATGCACCGGCCGAGGCTTTTGGCGCTGGGCGTCACTAAGTAAATTCCCTTTGACGAATTGATGGAAGTTAGCCGACAGATGACTAAAACCAGCGGCTGAGAACGACGCATAGAGACTCGGGCTTTGATAGCTCTGGCCTGTATTCAAGGTCAGCTCGCCGGGTAACAGCAGCTCGCCCATTTGCAGGTAGCGGCGACCGTCTGCCAGCAACTCGGCTTGCATTTTATGGTTGCCGCTCCAGCCCAAATGAAAGCCATAGCATTCGCCGAACTGCTCGTTGGCATCAGCGGTGTGGAGCAATAAGCCGGGAAAGGTATCGTGTGAGGTTTTACCCTTGCGGTTTTCTCGAACAAAACTGCCGAGAAAAAGTCCCAGGGAGTGACGCTGAAACTCATTCGACCAGCGACCTTCAAAGCTCGTCAATTGATTCACATGATGGGGTAATTGTAGGGTGGGCGCGGCACACCAATTAACCTGTAAGGGTAAGTTGTTGAGGTTGGTCAAGCGGGTGGATGCTTCGAGCACATTGCTGTGGTAATCAAGCTGCAAACGATGGACTAAGNTGATGCCCCGTAGGTTGTCGGTGCTGCTGAATTCTACCGTTGCCTCATCGANTTGCTTGATCTCGTTAAGTTGCGGTCCTGCTGACCAGGCGATGGCGTTGTTGACTAACTCAAGCCCTGGCGCGCCGGTGAAACCTTCACCTAACAAGGGTGATAATGATACCGGGGCTTCGACCACCACGGCGCATTTTGCTTCCTGCCGGGTGCTGAGCTGTAACAACATCTCAGGGGTGGTGCTGACAGACAGTCGTTTGCCAAAATATAACATGGCAGGAGTTCGGCGCTGACAATCAACCACGAGTGTGCAGTCGGCGCTGTCCAAGCGGACGAATAAGGGTGAGTCAGACATGGTTCGTTTTTCCTGTTAGGACACTATAATCAGCGGTTAGTGTCAGCTGATTATAGTGTCAGCAGTTAGGCCGCTGTGCATTCAATGGGTTGGTCATCACCCAGGTATTGGCGCCATAGGTCGACAAACAACGGGTTTACGGCAGCATCTGGTACGCAGCTGTCCGCAGATCGTCTGCCATGGGCAATACCGAGCCTAGGTATTGAGCCATGATGATACCGATCATATCTTCCTTGGGATCAACCCAAAAATAGGTGCTGGCAGCGCCGGCCCAACCAAATTCGCCTTGGCCGGTGAGGGCCAGGGCTTTGCCCGTATCCATCATGATACGCACACCCAAACCCCAGCCATAACCCGGTAGTGGATTCATGCCAATGGTCAGGGGCAGTTGGCTGTCTGGAATGCGGTTGGTGGTCATCATATCCAGCATTTTTCGGGACAAAAGAATCTGCCCGTCTGGTGTCGTGCCGGTCAACAGCATGCGAGCAAATCGGGCGTAGTCGCTCAGACTGGAATACAGGCCATGACCGCCTCGGGTAAATGCCGGGTCAGTGGACGGGTACATGTCTTCAACATTAGCGTCGATCAAACGCTGTTCTGAAGGTGGGTTCAGGGATGAAAACTCGCTCACGTCAGTGACGCCATACATCGGCATTAGGCGTGGCTGTTTGGCGGCCGGTACATGGAAGTCTGTGTCATGCATGCCCAGTGGCGTGAGTATATGCTCTTGCAACAAGCTGACAAGACTCTGTCCCGTGGCTTTCTCCAGTACATGGGCCAGGACATCGGTAGAGACGCTGTAGCGATACTGGGAGCCAGGCTGGAATGCCAGCGGTTGGGCGGCGAGTTTGGTCATCATCTCGTCGAGGCTGCATTTGCCATCACTGCTCAGGTCCACGGCGTCATAGCCCGGTGCAATATGGCAGCCGGTAATGAACTCATAGCTGAACCCGCTGCGATGGGTCAGCAGGTCTTCTACCAGTATGGGTCGCGCTGCCGGTTCAAGCCGACCGTTGGGGTGCAGTACCCGCATGCCGGCGAACGCGGGATTAAATTGCGCCAGGGCATCGTACAAGCGCAGTCTGCCTTGCTCGATTAATATCAGCGCCATCACCGAGACGACGGGCTTGGTCATGGAATAGATACGATACAGAGCATCTTGGGGAATGCCGCTGCCGGCATTCGGATCAACCTTGCCGCTGCTGAGAACCTGGCCCTTGGCTTCTACTAGCCATTCGATGCTGGCAAATTGTTCTCTGTCTATATAGCCCTGGGCGGCAGTTTGCAGGCGGGTGGTTCTTGGCATGATCGGTTACTCCTAAAAAGTGGGTCTAAAAAGTGGGTCTAAAAGTCAGTGTGAAGAACTAATGTCAGAGAAACCTGAAGATAGCCTGGATCAGGCCCGCTGACTACATTTTAGCGTTTTGCCGAGGCTGATGCTGATTGTACTGTTGCGTGTTTAACAAGCCACCTGCAAACACATTCACTTTCGCCTGACTAAATTGGCGGTTAAAGTACGGCGGGGTCGGAGTAAAGTGCCGGGGTAAGCAGGCAGGTTTAGGCGCAGGGGTCAGCACGGCTGTGATAGCTCACGCCATTCTTTGGTTTTTTTCGTGTCTATGTTGCGGGTGGTATACCAATGTCTAGCCAAGTTTACATTAGAGTCGCCACGCTTGCGGATGCCGAAGCACTGGCCGTGCTGGCTGAACAGACGTTCCGTGCCACCTTTGGCGAGGCTAACGTCAGTGAGGACATGGATGCGTATGTTCACGAGGCACTCTCACTGGGCTGCCTTTTGGCTGAGCTGGCAGATAGCGCGAACACATTCCTGGTCGCATTCATAGACGCAGCGAAGCAACCTGTGGGATACGCAAAGCTGCGAACAGGCAGCACGGCTGCTGTGCAAGGTGCAGCGCCGATTGAGCTGCAACGGCTCTATTTGAACGATGGTGCGATTGGCCAGGGTATTGGTGCGATGTTGATGGGCGAATGTCTCGAGCACGCTCAATCGAATGGCCACCAGACGGTTTGGCTCGGGGTGTGGGAGAACAACGCGCGCGCCTTATCATTTTATCGGCGTTGGGGGTTCGAGGTGGTGGGCGAGCATATTTTTCAACTCGGTGCAGACAGTCAGCGAGACCTTATCATGATGCGGCTCATATCAAGCGCACTGACTGAGTAGACCGTCTGATAAGTAATGGCGCCGCAAATTCAGCGAATTAACGCTGCATCGCCATCTGCGGTAAACTCCTCGCCATGAAAACGCGCATTTGCGCCTTACTGTTGCGACCCTTGATGTGCCTAGCGCTGAATGCCAGCGCGTCGGGTGAAACGATGCAGAGAGTGACGATCGCAGTGGCCGGTATAATGAAGAGCAAGACCGGCATCACCTGAATGAGTTTACCCAATGCGGTTGAAGCAGCTCAGCCAAAGGTGCCCGGTGGCAAACAGGTGCAGGTCGACCTGGCGCAAGATGCGTTTACGGTTTCCTATGCTGATGCGTTAGTCGGTGCGCCACAGATGCTCACGACGATTGAGGCGTTGGGGTTCGATCCGGTGCTTCTGCAAAGCGGTCTTGGATTGAGCCAAATCTCAGGCGTAAAGTCACTGCTGGCGCAAATCCAAAAACTGATTGATTAGCAAACATCGATCGCAGTCTATTTTGGCGCGCCATGGCGCGGTGGGCGCTGAGGTCTTCACCGCTGGTTGGGGTCCGGGTAGGCATCGAATTGATATGGAGCTGCAACTGCAGTAGCTTGCAGTCAAGCTCGATGTTAGCGACGATAGNCGTTCTGACATTGGGCCATGACTCACTCGTGGTCACAAAATTTAGGTAAGTCGTNCTCGACTCAGTCGATTCATTTTAGGAGTGATTAATGATCCGTATGTCTGTGACAAAACTGACCGCGCTGGCGGCATTGCTGCTACTCGCTGTTGGTTGCCAACAACAAGATGCAGCCGTTGCGCCGCCAGCAACCAGCCAACTGCTCGTGTTTGGTGGACCGATACTGACTTTGGATGAGGCGAAGGTCGAGGCTATGCTGGTTGAAGAGGGCGTGATAAGTGCCCTGGGCGATCTGAATGATCTGCAGACACTCGCACCTAACGCGGCCAAGCTTGATCTTGCTGGCAGAACCGCCATGCCTGGTTTTATCGACAGTCACGTCCATGTTCGCGAGCTCGGTATGGATGCGATCAAGGCTGATCTGGTGGGTACCGTCAATGTTGATGAGATGGTCGAGCGCCTGCACTTGAAATTCCCCACCCCCAAGCCTGGCACCTGGCTGATCGGTCAAGGTTGGGACGAGGGTGCGTTTGCTTCCCGTGGCTATCCTGATCGTGCTGCACTGGATGCGGCGTTTCCTGACAATCCCGTGTATCTGGAGTCACTCCATGGGTTTGCCGGTTTTGCCAACGGCCTGGCATTACAAGCAGCGTCAATTGATGCCGCCACACCCAATCCTGAAGTGGGGCAAATACTGCGGCGTGCTGATGGCGCCCCCACTGGAGTGTTACTGACCCTGGCGCAAGCCCTGGTGACCCGTGAGGTGCCAGTGGCAGATGCGGAGCAGCTCGAGCAAGCTATTATCGCTGGTCTGAACACCATGGCGCGCGCCGGCGTCACCAGTGTCCATGAAGCGGGGATGGACGGTCGCGACGTCACAGCGTTCATGCATCTCGCCGAGCAAGGCAAATTACCGATTCGCGTGTATGGCATGCTCAATGGTAATAACGATGAATTGATGCAACATTGGTTTGCGCGGGGGCCCTTGTCACGGTCAGACGGCATGTTGGCGATCGCCGCGGTTAAGGTGTTTTATGACGGTTCGCTGGGTTCTCGCACGGCCATGCTGCGGGCGCCCTACAGTGATCATCCGGAACTCGCCAACCCAACAGAGCGTATCACGCCGGCCGCAATCAAGGCTTTGGCTGATCAAGCGGCTGCCAGCGGTTTTCAGATGGCGGTGCATGCTATTGGCGATGAGGGTAACGACAGAACCCTGACAATCTTTGAGAAGGCACTCGCCGCTTACCCGAACAAAGACCATCGCTGGCGCATCGAGCATGCCCAGGTGGTGTTATCAGACTATTACCAGCGGGTCGCCAAACTCGGAGTTATCTCCTCCATGCAATCCAGCCATGCCATGGGCGACAGCGCCTGGGCTGAAGATCGTGTCGGTAGTGAGCGCATTCATTATGCCTATGCCTGGCAGCGGGTGCTGGACAATGGTGGACGGTTGATCATCAACAGCGACCTGCCTGGCGAGCCCTGGATGCCGGCTGAAACCTTATTTTTTGCTGTAAATCGGCAAAAGCTTGATGGCACACCAGCCCAGGGTTGGTATCCTGATCAAGCACTTAGTATCAGTCAGGCGATACACGCGACGACACTGGGGGGCGCTCATGCGGCATTTCAGGAAACCATGACTGGCAGTTTGGCGGTGGGTAAGGCGGCAGATTTCATTATCGTCGATAACAATCCTCTGACGATGGCACCGGTTGAGCTGGCAAACTTGCAGGTGCTCGCCACTTATGTGGCGGGCAGTAAACGCTGATCCTACGTTAGGGTTTTCCATGTCGATCTTGCTCGTATCGATCTTCAGGTTGCGGTTGCCATCTGAACTCAGGTGTACTGCCTGTCAGACTATCGCCGCGTATTACAATCACTAGGTTGTTTGCGGTGTGCTGCCAGTAGGTGCTCGTGCTTGATGATAGATGATTCGTCAAAATGCGGCTGGCATCAGGCGACGCCATCGGTTTCATTCAGCCCGTTAAACTGCAATACTTTTGTCGGGAGGCAATTGTTTGAAGACAATTGTCCGACATCAAACGCAGCACCGCAGTACTAACCAGCGAGCATCCTATGAGCAATATTTACGGCGATCAACATCGTGATCTGCAACACCGGTTCGACACCACAAAACTTGCCGACCGGCTCGAGCAGATGATCATCAAAACGGCTCTTGATGAGACAGACCAGGCCTTTATCTCTAGCCGCGATATGTTCTTCCTGTCGACCATCGATCATCTAGGCCGTCCGACGGTGTCATATAAGGGCGGCGATCCCGGCTTTATTCATATCTTGGATGATCAGACGATTGCGTTCCCCAGCTACGACGGCAATGGCATGTTCCTGTCGATGGGCAATATTCAGGGCTCGCCGGATATTGGTTGCCTGTTTATGGATATGGCCAAACCTAATCGCCTGCGCCTGCAGGGCAGCGCCACCATTGACCTGCAGGACCCGCTGTTGGCTCAATATCCTGAAGCCGACTTGGTGGTGCGCGTGGCGATCCAGCAGGTGTGGGTTAATTGCCCGCGTTATATCCATCGTTATGACAAGGTCGAGGCTTCGCAATTTGTGCCTCGAGTGGCTGTGCAGACCCCGATCGCACCCTGGAAGCGCCTTGATGCTGTGCAAGACGTACTGCCTGCCAAAGATACGGGTCGCGCTGCTGCAGCAGGAGGCGTGCTGACGCCAGAAGAGTATGGCCGACTAATTTCTTGAGATGTGACTTTAGATGTGACACTAGATGCGACTTTAGATGACAATTAGAGTCACTTATTATCCGCCATCACGGTGTTAACAAACCGTGCTGAGGTCACTTCCAGTGGATACAATGCCGCCATTAATTGATCGGGAGTCGTACCTTGAGCACTGAATTAGCCCTGGATATCGGTTATCTCACCATTGCGGGTAAGCAATGGGGGCCAGCGAATGGCCAGCCGACGATAGCGTTGCATGGCTATCTGGATAACGCCAATAGCTTTGACATGATCGCCCCACACCTGGATCACCTGCGCATTTTTGCCATGGACTTCGCCGGGCATGGTAGCTCCGAACACCGTCGCCATGGTGAACTGTACTCCGGCCTGAACGACATCAGGGATATTCTGGCCGTAGCGGACAAGCTGGGCTGGGATACCTTTAACGTGATCGGTCACTCCATGGGCGCCGAGATAGGCTCACAGCTCGCTGGCTTGTTTCCCGAGCGCGTCAATAAGCTGATTTGTATTGACGGCTATAGCGGCACCAATCAGGCGACTAACACCCTGGATCATTATCGCTCGACCATAGCGTCTTCCTTTAAGGTGGGTTCACAACTCAAAGTATTCGCCACTCTGGAAGCGATGACAGAGCGGTTAAGTCTCGCCACCGGGCAGAACGCTATCTCGGCTCGGTGTATCATCGATCGTGGCCACGCAAAAGTAGAGGGTGGCTATACCTGGCGTACCGATCCACGCATCAAAGGCTCCGGCCCGTTTGAGCTCACCAACGATCAGTTTCATGCGCTACTGGATCGAACCACCGCAGAAACCCTGTTTATTGTCGCCGACATGGAAAATGCCTGGCTGAAGCGTTCCATTGAGCTGGTGACCAGCAGAGACGATGAGCACATGACCTTCGTGTCACTGCCCGGACATCACCATCTGCATATGCAGGATCACAGTGATCAAGTGGTAAAGTTGATCCAATCGTTTATGTTAGAGCGATTGGATAAGACTGCCTGATAGAGTAACTTCTATGGACAACTTCGATACACAATTCACTATGTCGCGAGATTATCTGGCGGAGTGTTTCGACCAGACTTTACCCCATGGAAAAAATGCCAAACCCAATTATCTATTTCCGGGTTTGTTGATCGCCACCGCTGCGGGACTTCTGCTTTTTACTGAGGAGCCTAAGGTTGCAGCGAGTATATTAGGCGCATTGGCCGTGCTTGAGCTGATTCATATTCGATATCGACGAGCTTGGTGGATCACGCGGCAGATGTGGGGCAGAAGTGCCGGTAGAGAAGTAAATCTCAGCATCGATGAAAATGGAATTCGAACGCAAAACCCTTTCACACAAACATCACTGCGATGGGCGGATATCGACCGGGTCATTGAAACCGACTTAGGACTGATCCTGGTGGCAAAATCGGGCGGGCAACAGTACCTGTCGAAATCGCTATTTTCTGCCGAGGTGGTACGCCAGATCGTGGCTAACAATACAACCAATGATGCGGTCAGTTAGACCGCAGGCTAATGGCTTTCGGCAAAGCCCCCTATCGTAGTTAGCCTGACTTCCCCTGCTGCAATCCCTGATCGTTGACTCCCCGGCGCCTAATGCCCCTTGAACTCGGGGGGCCGCTTCTGGGCGAACGACGCCATACCTTCCCGCGCATCTTCGGTGCGCATGAGCTGCAGAAAGTTCATATAGACGTGATGTACATGGTCGTTGAACTGTTGAGCCATGCCCATACGCATGAGTCGCTTGGCAGATTGCACGGCCAGTGGAGCGTTGGCGGCAATGTCGCTGGCCAGCTTTATGGCAAACGGCATAAGCTCATCGTTGGGCACCACATGGGCACACAAGCCCAGGGTTTTGCACTCGTCAGCACCCAGATTGCGCGCCGTAAAAAATATCTCTGCGGCTTTTTCCCAGCCTACCAGGCGGGGCAGAATCCAGGTGCCGCCACTCTCAGGCACAATGCCGCGCTTCACCGGTGTCGGGGCTAACTTGGCCGTTTGTGCCATGACCCGAATATCGCAGGCCAGGGCCATATCCATTCCAAAGCCCGCGGCGGCGCCATTCAATGCGCAGATCACCGGCTTCTCACAATTGTAAATAACCGCAGGCGGAAAGCGCTTCACGTCCAGTGTCACCGGGATGGCGGCAGCATCGTTGGTGCCCGCTTGTGAGCCCGTTCGAGATTGGGCGCCCACCACGTCCAGCCCGGCGCAAAACATGCGGCCTGCACCCGTGAGAATGATGACCCGCACCGTTTTATCGTCTTCCGCCTGCTGAATGTACTGGCTGACCAGCGCCATCATAGTGCCGCCCAAGGTATTCATCTGTTCAGGCCGATTGAGGGTAATGATCGCGATGCCGCTCTCAATCTCGTACAACGTATCTTGGTTAGCCATAGTGAATCCTCGACAGTAATCAGTGATGGGGTCGGAGTAAAGTGCCGGGGTAAGCCCAGAACACTTCACTTTACTCTGGCACTTTACTCCGACCCCAAGCCTGAGTCTCAGGCAATTTTCAGGGGTAGGGATCGCAGTCTTTGACCTGTGGCTTGATACACGGCGCTGGCCACAGCCGGCGCGATGGGCGGCAGGCCCGGCTCGCCGACCCCGGTGGGTGCAGTTCCGCTATCGATGATTATGACCTCAACTGCGGTGCCTCGCTCATTTTGAGAATGGGGTAGTCATGAAAGTTGCTCTGTTTAAACGCGCCTTGCGCTAACTCCAGATCACCATAAAGTGCCGCTGTCAGTCCAAACATCACTGCACCTTCCATCTGCCCTCGAACAATATCTGGATTGACCGCGATACCGCAATCAACGATGCAGGTCACCTTGTGCACTCGGATAGTTTTGCCGACCACGGATACTTCGGCAATCTCGGCCACGTCTGTGGCGAAGGAGTTGTGGGCTGCAAACCCGAGAAATCGACCTGCCGCAGGTTGCATTGTCCGCATGTGTTGCTGCGCAACGCGGATCACGTTCTGCAGCCGTGGATTGCCCTGGGTATTTTTGAGTCGAAACGCGACGGGGTCCATGCCGGCTTTTTCTGCCAACTCATCAGTGATGCCTTCCTTTGCGAAAGAGGTATAAGAGTGGCCAACTGATCGCCAAAACGTCAGCGGAATATCATGTTCTACCGTGACATGGTTCACTGTTTTATTGTCGGTGTCGTAGTCTTCGTACAATCCCTCGACACTGGCGTGATCCACCATCCAACCGGCAAAGATATCCTGTGACAAACCTACCATGAAGTCGATGGTGCCATCATTGAGCCCTGGAAACAGGGCGGGCATCATATTTTGCAGAGTCTTTGGTGTGATGTTGCCGCCGACGCGCTTTGCCTGCCACGCGGTGATGCGGCCATCGTTTTTAACGCCGGCTTTGATCTTCATCAGAGAGGCAGGACGGTAAACGCCGTTTTGGATATCGTCTTCTCGAGACCAGAGCAGATGGATGGGTTTGTTACTGGCAACCGCCACCTCCGTGGCTTCGATGACATGAGTCAAGGTGCCACGGCGTCCAAAGGCACCGCCCAGGTAGGTGTTGTGCGCCCGAACATTTTCCACCGGAATGCCGGAGAAGCGCGACACGAGACCTTGTGCGGCAACAATGCCTTGAGTGCCAGACCANACATCTGCCTCGCCGTTCTCGATGCGAACAACGGCGTTCATGGGTTCCAGTGGTGCGTGAGCAAGAAAAGGTGCCCAGTATTCAGCTTCAACAATGTGGTCTGCCGCCGCAAGGCCGGCCTGGACGTCACCCTCGTCTGTATCCACGACGCCGTCGTCCTGTTGCATGGCCTGGTTATAATCAGCGCGTACATCGCTGCTGTTGATTTTGCTTAAGGCAACCTCTTCCCATACCGGCGCGAGTTTTGCTGCTGCGGTCTTTGCCTGCCAGTACTTTTCGGCGACCACTGCAACACCACTTGAAATTTCAATGACATCGGTGACGCCCGGCATGTTAAGTGCTGCGGACTTATCGACTGACTTGAGCTTGGCGCCAGCAACGGGAGAGCGCCTGACTACCGCGTGGTGCATGTTGGGAATATCGATGTCGATACCAAACTCGGCGGTGCCCGTTGATTTCGCAGCGGCATCAACCCGCGCGAACTCTTGACCGATATAGCGAAATTCATTATTCGATTTCATGGGCGCTGCAGTTGGCGCTTCTAGGCCCGCGGCAGTTTGCACAAACTGACCATAGGGGTATTGCTGGCCAGCCACGACAATGTGGCCGTCGCGGGTGGAGATGGCGCTTGCCGGGACACCCAGATCCTGTGCGGCTGCCGCTACTAACAGGCCGCGTGTGTTTGCGCCAACCTGGCGCAGTTGCAGATAGTGCGCCTTGAGCGAGCTGCTGCCGCCGGTGCCCTGAACGCCAAAGTCGGGATTGTTGTAATCACTGTGAACCCCGGCGAACAGAATCACCATATCTTTTGGGTGAACATCGAGCTCTTCACCGATCAGTGTGCTCAAGCCAGTCGTTACCCCCTGGCCCATTTCGTCACGAGGACAATAGAAACGAATGCCATTGTCAGGCATGATTTGAAGAAAGGCGTTGGGGACAAAACCCTGTGGTGCCAGCACTATCGGTAATTCACTGGAGGAACATCCCGTCATTGAAAAGCCAATGACTAATCCGCCACCGAGAATTCCGGTGGTTTTCAGAAACTGCCTGCGAGACATATTCATTGCGCTCATGCCTTTTGCTCCTGCGCTGCATTATAGGCAAGGTTTTGCTGCGCGACGCTCAGGATAGTACTCTTGATGCGTACATAGCACCCACAGCGGCAAATGTTGCCAGACATAGCAGCATCGATATCGGCTTCTGTCGGGTTTGGATTGCTCGTCAGTAGTGAGGCCGCTGCCATAATTTGCCCAGACTGGCAGTAACCACACTGGGGTACGCTGGCGTTCACCCACGCAGTTTGTAATGGATGCATATCATCCATCGTGCCAAGCCCTTCGATGGTCGTCACTTGGCGGCCGGCGACCGCGCTGATCGGCAGCATGCAGGTTCGCATTGCTTCATCATCAATATGCATGGTGCAAGCGCCACATAAACCCGCGCCACAGCCAAACTTGGATCCCTTAAGTTTAAAGGTGTCCCTAACTACCCAAAGCAGGGGAGTGGTCGGGTCATCGTCAGTGCTGACTGGCTTGCCGTTGAGTATGAACTCGATCATGAATTGATCGCTCCGTTATGATTGGGATGAGACTCTTGCGAGATAACATTCAGTTTACGTATTTTTGAGTTGCCTGCGTGAATTGGAATTCGTATTGCGTCAATTGCCCGCGAATTCCTCCCAAGTTTGACTTAGATCACTTTGGCATCAATGAGGCTTTGCGCGCCGTCTACAATCGCCTGTTCAGCGCTGCGGGGTTGCCAGCCGAGTTGTTGTGCGGGGGTGATATCATAAAGTTTGACCTTGCCAAGGTCGTTCACAAGGCTGGCCAGGGGTTTGTTAAAGCGCGCCATGAGCCGGGCCAAAAAATTCGGTAACTCACGCCGCGGCAGTTTGGCGTCATATTGGAGAAAGTGCTGGCGCAGCACCGTCGCGATGTCCTTGAACCAGAGAAAACCGTTGCTCGCAATCAGCCGCTGACCGGCGGCTTCAGGCTGCTCATAAGCCAGTCGATGCAAGCTGGCGACATCCCTCACATCCACGATACCCAGACCGAGTTGCGGTACCATGGGGAATTGTCCCGTCAGCAAGATCAACAATACTTCCAGCGATGAGCCGTAATCAGATTCCAGCGCTGGCCCGAGCACCATTGCAGGGTTTACGGTCACGAGCTCAGGACCTTCTTGTGCAATAAAATCCCAGGCTGCACGTTCGGCGATGGTTTTACTCATCACGTAGGGTGTTAATCCAGGCGATTGCAAGTCAGTCCAGTGGTTTGCCGTCAAGAGCTCTCCAGCATGTTGTTGACCACTTGATACGGCGGCGACCGATGACGTGAGTACGACCCGCTTGATGCCTGCGGACTTTGCCGCCTGGAGAACATTCAAGGTCCCTTCGCGGGCTGGCACAATAATCTCGTCAGCATTGTCAGGTTGTTCCACCGGTACCGGCGAAGCAATGTGAAATACTCCGCTGCAGTCTTCGATGGCGGCGAGCCAGCAATCGGCGTCGGTCAAGCTTGCCTGAACAAATTCCAGTGCCGCGATGTTGTTCGTGTGTTTGGCAAACATCGCCCGCAGCGACTCAGCGCGGTCCAGGTTGCGTAGGGTGCCGCGCACTTCATAGCCATGATTTAGCAGCTCTAGCACTGTGTGGCTGCCGATGAAGCCCGACGCGCCGGTAACNAGTATTTTTTCAGTCATAGGAATTCACGCCTGAGTTGTTTGAGCGCCAGTGGTGCCCGTGCATTGATCGTTGGCGGCCACATTAACATGAGGAGGTGGTGTCGGACAATTTGGCGAAATTCACAGGCCGAAGTCAGGCGCGGTTGGTGAAAAAGCGTATATCTCGGCTGGGTGCTCTAGGTTTCCTGGGGGCCCGAAGCCGATATTCTGCTTGAATGGTTGCGGCTCAAGGTAGAACTTTGTGGGGTGTGATGGTTTTGTTACGGTGATTGACGTATGTTCACCGTTGTTCAATAAAAAAGGTTTCGCTCATGAATCAGTTCAGACTCTTGTCGATTGTCTTGTTGACGCTGCTGGTTGGCGTCGCTGGGTGTAGCGTTAGCAATACCGAAATAGCTGCCACTGTGCCTAATGATCGCATCGATACTGCAACAGCCAGCAACCCGGATCAGGCGCTAATCGATCGGGCTGGCGCGCCGTTATTTGAGGGAATGGGAAATCATCAACATAAAATAACGACCAGTGATCCCGGTGCGCAACGTTATTTTGACCAGGGCCTGACGCTGGCCTTTGCCTTCAATCATGCGGAGTCCATCAGAAGTTTCAAGGCGGCCCAACGTCTGGATCCCCAGTGTGCTATGTGTTTCTGGGGCGAGGCGCTTGCCACGGGTCCCAATATTAATGTGACGAGCAAAGGCCAAGTCATTATGTCTGAGGCTGAGCGAGTTAATGCCTTCGCTGCGCTACAATCGGCGGTCGCGCTGAAAGACCAGGTTAGCGTCGTCGAACAAAACTATATTGAAGCCCTGCAGGCTCGATACAGCGGTAAGATTAACGCGGGTCGCGACGGTCTGGATGAACAATATGCAACGGCTATGGGTGGGTTGGCTGCAGCGTATCCCGAGGATATGGATGCCGCTGCTCTGTATGCCGAGTCGGTGATGAACACCATGCCATGGAACTACTGGCAAGATAACGGCGATCCTCGGCCGGAGACGGTGAAGGTGATCGCTGCCTTGGAACGTGTTCTGGCTGCCGCGCCGAAACACCCCCTGGCCCTGCATCTCTATATACACGCGGTCGAGGCGTCAAGCGCGCCTGAGCGTGCCGAATCCGCTGCAGATCGACTGGCCACGTTGGTGCCGGGTGCGGGTCACCTGGTACACATGCCTGCCCACATCTATTGGCGAGTGGGTCGGTATCACGATGCCTCCAAAGCGAATATCGAAGCTGCACGAGTAGACGAAGTTTATATTGCCCAGTGTAATGCCCAGGGTTTTTACCCGGCGCTGTATTACCCGCATAACATCCACTTCTTATGGGCGGCATCTACCATGGAAGGTAGGGCGCAGCTCTCTATTGATTCGGCCATCAAGGTTGCCAAGAACGTCAATATTGAGCAGGTCAAACAATTTCCTACCATTGAGTTCTTCAGAACCATTCCATTACTGTCTTATGTGCGTTTTGGCAAGTGGGATGAGATCATGGCTGCCCCTGAGCCACCTGCAGAGTTCAGTTATTCGCAGGCTATTCGGCACTATGCGCGAGGAGTTGCATTGGCTGCGCGCGGTGATCTGAAGGGTGCTCGTACTGAACAAGCGGCAATCGAGCCGATCAAAAGCACAGTCAGTATCATATTCCTGGATAAACGCGACTATCCTGCCAGCCTGCTGCTAGATATTGCTAATGCCCTGCTGTTGGGCGAAATAAAACTCGCTGAACAGGACTATGCCGGTGCGGTCGTTGACTTTGAGAATGCGGTTGCGTTCCAGGATCTGCTACCCTACACGGAGCCCCCCTTCTGGTACTATCCGACGCGGCAATCACTGGGATACGCGCTGTTGAAGGGTGGCCACGCGGCCGAGGCCGAGGCGGTTTATCGTAAGGACCTGACAGACTATCCGCGCAATGGCTGGTCACTGTTTGGCTTGTCACAGGCCCTTGAGGCCCAAGGAAAGACCAGCGAGGCTGCAGCAGTTCATAGAAAGTTTGAGACTGTCTGGCAAATGTCAGATATCAAACTGACCGGCTCAAGACTGTAATAACGGGGTCGGAGTAAAGTGCCGGGGTAAACCGTCTGACCGAAGCAGTCGTGCCTAAGCAGTCGTGCTTAAGCAGTCGTCCCTAAGCAGGCACACTCAAACAATGCTTTAACAGGATCACTGATCTGGCGGAGAGTGGGAATCTCCAGTCAGATCAGTGAACTGTTGTTTGAATTGTTCTGAGCCTAAAATCAAGCCTTTGTTGGCGCAATGGCGAATATTCGCGATGACATTGGCGCCGAGAGATTCGCGAATGAGTTGTTGATATCGGCTAAGTCTTGCGGCTGTGGTTTCGCCGAGGGCAGTATACAATCGGTGGGGTGTCAACATGCTGATCTTCTTGCCGAGACCGTGAGCGGCGTAGCTAGACCAACGATAGTCCCCAGGGTCAATGACCATGCCGGCTCGTACTGGGTTGAGCTCGATGTAGCGTAAACAGGTTAGTAAGTAGATGTCATCCTGCACGAGGCTCGATTTGAATCGGTCTTCGAACAATCCCCCGCTGCGTGCGTATTTGTAGTTAAAGTAACGCACATACAACCTGCCGAGAAACTGCATCAAGTTCGATATTCCATGGTCATCGTGGGGTGTCAGAAGTAAATGTATATGGTTCGACATGAAAGTCCAGCCATGGAGTTGGACCCGGAATTTCAGTGCGCCCGCTGCTAACCAATGTGCATAAGCAGCAATGTCAGCGTCGGATGTGAAACAGATCTGGCGGTTAATGCCACGCTGGATCACGTGAGCGGGAAAGTTGGCTGGGCAGAATCTTCTGGGTCTGGGCATCGAAACTCGATGGCGCATGGCGTTAGGAATAAGGTGAGAAAGTTAGCGCGGGCAGCGTAGCTCGGCTATGGAAAAAAGATTGCCGTCGTGTGAGCTTTGGCCGGTATATCTGTGGGTTTACCCCGGCACTTTACTCCGACCCCAGGAGTTCTTGGTTTTAGCTGCAATAACCTCTGACTATCCACAATGGGTCTCCCGTCTGAGGAGAATGATCCAACGCTTCAATTCCTGTCAGCCCACTTTTTTCCATATAGGTTGCAACAAGCCGGCATCGGTCTGCAGGTGGAAGTACATGGAAGGCATGAATGGCTTTTGTGGGAAAGAGTCTGTGTGACATGGCAACGATGCACTGTCCACCAGTGGTCAAGCAGCGATTTATCTCAGTCATGACGTCCACAGGTTTTACCAGATACTGAATAGAAACAGCGATTAACACTGCATCAAAAGAATTGTCGGCAAACGGTAAGGTCGGGGTGATGTTCAGATCCTGCACGCAATAATGATTAAGCCGCGGATTTGCCTCAAGCTCAGCAGCGTTCATACCAAGCCCAGAAACATGAGCGTAATCGACGCCCTCAGGTAGATGAGAAATCCATGATGACATGAGATCAAGTACGCGACTTCCAGTGCAATCTGCTGGCCATAAAACTCAGTCAGGCTACTAATGGTGGCGTCGTCAATGTGAGTCACGAAACGAGGTTGGCTGTAAAAGTTCTCGTCCGCTGATTCATCCTGGCGTTGAAAAAACTGTTCGGGAAAGGCCGTGTTCATAGGTATTGAGTCCAAGGCGAGGTGAATCGACGAACTGAAGTAACGTTTATAGCACAAATCCAATCGTTCATGAATTCACTGCTCTAGTGCTGTTCATTTTCCAGTGAAAGGCAATAGGGTAACGGTGGAGAGCTGGCAATGCACGATTTTCTCCGGCGAGGGTTTCACATCACTGACCCAAATGGTAATGAGTTAGCGGTTTGGTCAGAGTCAACCAGCCCTAGGTCTGGCTGCGATATGTGCGGTCTAAGCAATCAATCAGATAACGTTTAAACAGGTTAGCATGTTCTTGCTTTATCCAGTGACCTGCCTTGTCTATCAGGTGCATCGCCAACTGGCCGCATCTTTTTGGCATGTCGGCAGCAAACTTCGGTCGCAGGTCGGGGTCCCATTCTGCCGTGAGCATCAAGCAGGGTAGGTCGAGGGATTTGACGCCTAGTTCAGGATGATTCACTGCATTCTGATCGACGTTGCGATACCAGTTAATACCGCCTCTAAAACCTGTCTCGATTAAACACTTGGCGTAGTATGCATAGCTTTCGCCATCCTCTTATTCGCCAATCGTGTTAACAATAGGTCTCCTGAATTGCTGGCGCTAAATCTGCGCAATGGCCAGTTCGCGAGGATGAGTATAGATAATTGATTCAAGGCGTGTGAGACTCGCTGTTGATTACTTGTGCATTTACCTTGGTTGCCCTTGCCGACCCCGGAGTTCAAAGATGTTGAAATATATAAGTGGCGTGGTGATTCTTTGCCTGACTATTTACGTGGCACTGAGTTTTTTACCCGACGATAAAAAACCAGCTGATGAGCGTATCACCTTCGTCGGCTCCCTGTTCACGGGAGCTGAACAATATGAGTTTTTCAATCGCTTAAAAACAGTGTTTCCGACACGAACCATCAAGGCAGGACCAAGTCCTGACCGGTTCTCTGTCGGCAAGACGATGACATTGCCTGAGAGTTACGCCTATGCCGGCGAAAATTATGAGGTGGCTCAATTTCTTGATGACACCCGGACAGTGGCGTTGCTGGTGATCCAGGATGGCGAAATTCGTTATGAAGACTACTGGTTGACCGGTGGTGTTGATGTGAATTGGATGTCCATGTCGGTGGCTAAGAGTTTTGTTTCGGCCCTTATTGGCATTGCGATCGACGAGCAGCTGATCACCGGGGTTGAAGCGCCGATTACCACCTACGTACCCGAGTTACTGGGCTCTGCTTACGCCGGAGTGCGTATCAAGGATGTGCTGCAGATGTCCTCTGGTGCGCGCTGGAACGAGGACTACAGTGATCCGAACTCAGATATCATGCGCTATGGTGCAGTGATGGCAACGGGCAGTTCCTTTGATGATTTTACCGCGAGCCTTGAGCGCGAAAAGCCGCCGGGAACCTATAATTACTACAACTCCACCGACACTCAGGCGCTGGGTATGCTGCTGGCTCGAGCGACGGGTATGTCCATGTCAGAGTATGCGCAGATCAAGCTTTGGGGCCCGCTGGGCATGGAACATGATGCCTACTGGATCACCGACGATGCTGGCGTGGAAATGGCGGCTGGTGGTTTGCAGGTGACGGCCCGTGATTATGCGAAACTCGGCCAGCTGTATCTTCAGCAGGGCAAGTGGCAGGGGCAGCAGATTGTACCCGAATCTTGGGTGCGAGACTCGTTGATCGCTGATGCGCCACACCTGTTGGCGACAGCCCATCCTGAATTTCCGGTATCTTATGGTTACCAGTGGTGGCTACCGGTCAGTGACGAAGGTGAGTTTTCGGCAATCGGAGTTTACAACCAATTTGTTTTCGTCAACCCGCAACGAAATGTGGTGATCGTCAAGCTGTCTGCCAACCCGAAGTATGGCCTGACAAATGATGAATCATCCTATCGCGAATTGGAGAGCTTTGAGTTTTTTCGGTCGATTGTGGGCCAGCTTTAATATAGCGATGATTCACGATTCACGATTCACGATTCACGATTCACGATTCGCATAGGTGCAGTGGATAGGTGCAGTGGATAGGTGCAGTGGATAGGTGAAGTGGATAGATGCAGTGCGTCGCTGCAAAGGATCGTCAGCTAGTCGCTCATAAACACAGCGCTAATAGATATAGATAAAGCGCTCATGGATAAAGCGCTCATGGATAAAGCGCTAACGGATAGAGTAGTCATCAAGGGATGGAAATATGAGTCACCGACAAATCCTCATCGATTTGATCAAAGCACCCTCAGCGATGCCGGTTGAACAACTAGACATTACTGTTGGCACCATTAAGACCGCGTACCTGCAGGCAGGCAACGGCCCACCGGTTATTTGTCTGCATGGCGCGGGCGCGGGCGCGGTGACATGGTATCCGTCGCTGGGAGCCTTGGCAGAAAAATATCAAGTAATTGTTCCAGATATCATCGGCTATGGTGAGTCTGATAAGCCTGATGGGGCTTATGACAGAGCATTTTTTGCGGCTTGGCTGCGCAACTTTATGCAGGCGTTGGGTATAGCAACAGCGCATATCGTGGGCTTGTCTCAGGGCGGTGCCATCGCGCTGCAGCTGGCACTGGAAAATCCAGAGTTGGTAGACAAACTGGTGCTGGTTGACTCTGCTGCCTTGGGCGCGCAACCTTCGTTGTCGTCATTTATCTCCATGTTGTGGATGAACCTGTTGCCGTCGAATGCGGCAAGTCGATTTCAGTCGCGGTTCCTGCTCAATGATACGGCCAAGCGGGCGCCGGCCCACCGGCATTATTCCGTAGAGGTGCTGAAAAAACCGGGCGGTAAGCATGCATTTTCTCAGGGTAAGGGTGCTGCGGTGGCGCCAATGGCTGAGCCAGAGCTGCAGCATATCGCCCATCAAACTCTGATTATATGGGGTGAGGATGACAAATTTTTTTCCATGAGTCATGGTCAAGCCGCAGCCGAGATGATGCCCAACGCCAGCTTTCAGTCTATTCGAGAAGCGGGACATTTGCCCCTCATGGATCAACCCGAAATATTTAATCAAGCCCTGCTGAAATTCCTGACAAGTTAAGGGTGTGGTGCGCAGAAAAATTAATGACGGAGACAGGTCATGGCCGAATTACGCGAGTTACTCCACGCAGAATTGTTAGGTTCACTGCCAGACAAAGCGCCCATTGTTATGGTGAACTTGGTCCGCTTTCGCGAACATTCTTTAGCTGGCGACGGGTCGGGCTGGGACGCTTACAGTCGTTATAGTAAAGCCGACATGCCGTTGTTGCGTAAAGTCGGTGGCACGGTTTTGTGGGCCGGACGTGTGGCGGCGATGGCATTTGGCGTGGCGGACGCTGGCCGTTGGGACTGGATTGTGCTGGTGCAGTATCCCTCGAAAGCGGCGTTCCTGGAGATGATGACCTCTGCCGACTATGCTCGAATCAACACTGACCGCGAAAATGGGGTGGAAGACCATGTGATTCTCGCTGCGGATGAGACCTACTCGAAGTTCGCGAAGCCTGACGTAGTGTAGACTTTCGCGATCTAGATTCTTCATGACATTGCATTGCTCGGAGTAAATCAAATGATTCAAGGGTCCTGCCACTGCGGCATTGTCACCTGGTCTTTTGTCGGCCTGCCGGCGTCGGCGACTGCTTGTAACTGCACGGTTTGCAGGCGTTATGGCGCGCTCTGGGCTTATGATGATGAGAGTCAGGGTGTGGCAGTGGCTGGTCCGACAATCTCCTATATTCGCGATGAGTCGCTGGCTTTTCATTTCTGTGGGCAGTGTGGCTGTGTGGCTTATTGGCGGGCGATTCAGCCGGATGCAGAAGGCGGGCACCGTATTGCCGTCAATTTGAGACTGACTGAGCCTGAGCCGATCGCACACATTCCTATCCGCCATTTTGACGGGTTCGATCGGTTTTTAGATCTGCCGCAGGATGGCCGGTGCGTCACTGATTATTGGTTCTAATGCGCAGTGCCAGTTACTGGTTCTAAACGATGCCTCATGTCGGTGTCGAGTTGCCAGTTTAAGGCCTGTCAGGCGCCGATAGTAACAGCGCCAGTTAGCCCTGGGCTCGGGCGCCATGGTGACGCTTTGCTCTCAAGTTAAACTGTGGTTTACTTTTTACCTTTTCAAGCCTTAGGGCCAGGACCGTTGTATGCGTAAACTTCTCAAGATGCTACTGGCCTTCGTCGCCCTGCTCATAGTGGTTGTGGTGGCCAGAACGATGCTCCATCAACCGGTCACCGAAGTGGCTGTGCAACCAATTGATGTAGCATTAGATGAAACGCTGATTGCCGGGCATTTATCTCAGGCGATTCAGATGCCAACGGTGTCTTTCGAGACCGCCAGCGAAGGCAATGTGCAGGTGTTTAACGCTTTCATTGACTGGGTCAAAGCAACCTATCCCGAAGTGAATCAGGTGATGACCCTGGAACAGTTGGAGTACACACTACTGTACAAGTGGCAGGGCAGCAATCCGACCCTGCCACCCATCCTGCTCACGGGGCACTATGATGTGGTGCCGGTGATCCCCGGTACCGAAGACCTGTGGTTGCACCCACCCTTTGGCGGAGAAATTCACGATGGCGTGATCTGGGGGCGGGGCGCGCTAGACGATAAAAGCGCTGTGGTGGCGATGCTGGAAGCAGCGACCTGGCTGATTCAACAAGACTTTGCGCCGGAGCGAACGGTGTATTTCAGCTTCGGTCATGACGAGGAACGAGGCGGTGGTGCCGGCGCCGCCGCGGTGACAGAATACCTGGCCCGGGCAAAGGTGCAATTGGCCTGGAGCCTGGATGAAGGATCCTTTTTGTTCGATAAGATGTTGCCGGGCGTTGAGCGCTTAATGGCGGCGATTAACGTCGCCGAAAAAGGCAGTGTGACCCTCGCCGTTGTCGCCAAAGGGGTTGGTGGTCACTCGTCCATGCCGCCCCAGCAAACCGCTGTAGGGATTCTGGCGGAGGCCATTACCAAACTTGAGAACCAACCTGTGCCCGGTGGTTTGGAAGGGTTGAGTCTTGATATGTTTGATGTGATCAGTCGTGACATGCCCTTTGTGGCGCGCATGATGTTTGCCAATCGCTGGTTATTTGGCAATATCCTCGAAGCCCAGCTAGCGAAGCAAACCTTTACCAATGCGATGTTACGCACCACCACGGCGCCCACCATGTTAAGTGCGAGTATCAAAGCTAACGTGCTGCCGATCGAGGCCNCGGCCATCGTCAATTTTCGAGTCCATCCGCGAGACAGTGTGCAGGGNGTGGTGGATTATGTCACAGGGCTCGTCGGTAATGAGAATGTTTCGGTGAGTNTCATCGGTCGTGGTGGTCGTGGCGCATCAGCGGTGTCAGATAAAGACTCCGCCGGCTTTAAACTCATCGGTCAAGCGGTTCAGGAAGTCTACGGGGACGTGTTGATTGTGCCGGGACTGATGATCGCNGCATCTGACAGCGTTCACTATAGTCAGGTTGCCGATAATTCATTTCGGTTTAATCCTATGGTCGTGACCAGCAGCGATCTCACTGGGTTTCATGGGACTAACGAAAAAATCTCAGTAGCTAACCTGCTGCAGGGCACCCGAACCTATGTTCAGGTGTTGCGTCACGGCACTCGCTAACAGCGATTTACAGGGACTTGCGTCGCAAGCGGCGCATACCCCCTAACCAGCGATCAATGTCGTCGCCCTTGCGGCGCACATAGTCCTCGACTTCAGGATGAGGCAACACATAGAACCGTTCTTCACGCAGGGTCTGTAACACGGTCTGTGCAAGTTGCTCAGGTTCGATGATGCCGTCTGTTTGACCATCACCCAGACTTCTGGGGGCCATGGCCGTGTTGACGCCCTGAGGGCAAAGCACTGACACTCTAATGCCATCATCGCCGTGAGTAATGGCCAGGAACTCGGCGAATTTTACCGCGGCGGCTTTGGTGACAGTGTACGGGCCAGAGCCCATGGCTGCTAACAGGCCCGCGGCTGAGGCAGTATTGAGCAGATAGCCGTCGCCGCGTTCGATCATGGATGGCAACACGGCACGAGCCGCGTAGATGTGTGACATGACATGCAGGTCCCACTGGGCTTGCCAGACATCGTTAGGTGCATCGGTCAAGACCCCAGAGCCACCGGCGCCAGCATTGGAACAAAACACGTCAATCCGGCCCTGGCTCGCCAGGGTGCGATCCACCAGGTCGATGATTTGTGCTTCGTTGGTGACATCGCACACTTCACCAATACAGCCAATTTCTGCGGCTGCCGCCTTCACTGCAGTCTCGTTTAGATCCACCAGAACGATGGATGTTGCCCCTTCGGCGAGAAACGCCCTGGCCATTGCCTTGCCGATACCACCGCTACCGCCGGTGATGACGACGACCTTATCTTGCATTTCCATGGTTTGATTCCTATTGTCAAAAGTAAGGAGAAGCTATCTGCGAACGGCATTGGAGTCGCAGGAGTTTCATTGGTCAATGACGTGTCTCAGAGTTTGTACACGCGCGTCGCCGTNCCACTGAATAACGCTTGTTTATCTGTTTCCGAAAAGTCAGCGGTGAGTTTCTTCATCGCGTTCCAGTAGACCTGATAGGACAAAGACAGCTTGTCGACGGGGAAGTTGCTCTCGAACATGCAACGCGCCGGGCCAAAACAGTCGATGGCGTAAAGATAATAGTCTCGCTGGGCCGCCACCACTTCATCTGAAGTTGGCGGTGTTGCGCCCTGTTCCCAGTCATAGCCATTGCAGGGCATGGCCAGTCCGCCAATTTTTGCCACGACATTGTCGCAGCGAGAAATGGCGAGGATATCTTTCTTCCATTGATCGAACACCTCATCATGCTTGTCAGCAAAGGGGCCGACTCGTACTGGGGAACCGAAATGGTCGAGAACCATCACGGTATTCGGGCTGGCCTGGGCCAGTGCCAGATAGTCTTCGTTTTGGAAGTGGTAGTGCCAGGTATCATAGGTCAAGCCCAGTTCGCCGAGTAAGGCAACGCCGCGGCGAAACGCAGGTTGCCGATACAAGTCTGGGAAAGGCGTGGCATTCAGCCAGCCGGTGACTTGCTCAGCATCATGGGCGCCGCCGTGGCGAATACCGCGAAACAAGCCTTGACTCGCGGCTGCATGGGCGTCCAAGACTTCTCGAATTAGTCCTAGGTCCTGGGTCAGATCAGTGTGGGCCACTAGCGCGGCGATCTCGGCTTTATCCTGGCCGCGGCTGGCCAAGGCGGCGGCGGTGACAAATTCGGTTTCGCCGACGGGATACAGATGGGCGGGGCCCGTGGTGTGATACTCAGTACCACACTCCATAAACACGGTCTGTTTGATGTTGTGGCCTGACTCGGTGTCGTCCCACAGATCTTCAAGTAGAAACGGCGGTAACATACCGCCAGCGACGCTACGCCACATATGATGATGAGGGTCGACGATCTCACGCTCGGGATCGACTATGGGTTCAATAACCTGGTTGAGCCAAGCTTTCTGTTCTGCCGTGGTGAGTGCCATAGGTATCCCTGTTTGTCGATACGAGTACTGATACGAGTACAGATACTACCGTGAAAACCCCGCTTAAGTCTCGCACTCTTCGCTGGCCTGTCTCAACAGTGCCTGCTCGAAGACAGTCGCGTCTTTCTCCTTTTTGATTTCATCAAACAAGCGTTCGGCCTGAGGGTAGTTCAGACGCAAATACGCGAGCCACTGTTTTACTCGATTGCCGAGGAATTTCTTAGGATACAGCGGTTTTGTGATCATGTAATAGTCCCATATGAGGCTCGACACTTGAGCCCAACTCATGGGGACATAATCTCTGTGCTCGGCGGCGGCCTTGATGGCCAAGGCGAGATCCGGCCGTGCCAGTATGCCGCGCCCCAACATGTAATCATCACACCCGGTTTGCTCGACACAGCGTTGCCAATCCTGGGGCGACCAAATCTCACCATTAGCGATGACTGGGATTTCCAGCGCCTCACGGATCTTGCCGATATATTCCCAATAGGCCGGTGGCTTGTAGCCGTCAGCCTTGGAGCGGGCGTGGACCGTGAGTTCAAAGGCGCCGGCGGCGGCGACCGCCTGGGCATTCTCCATAAAGAGACTGCGGTCGTTAAAACCCAAGCGAATTTTTGCACTAACGGGAATTGAAAGGGGTACATTGCTGCGCACCGCATCGACAATCGTATAGATCTGTTCGGGGTATTGCAGCAGGCAAGCGCCGCCATTGCTGTTATTCACCGTCTTGGTCGGACAGCCGAAGTTCAAATCGATGGCGATGGCACCCAATTCGGCGGCCTTACGGGCATTATCGGCCAAGGTTTGGGGACAACCTCCGAGCAATTGTAATTTGATTGGGATGCCACTGGCGGTAAGGCTGTTGTTCTCGAGTTCCGGGCAGTGTTTTCTGAAGGTGTGCGCGGGCAAAACCTGGCGATTGCTGACCCGTACAAATTCGGTGACACAGCCGTCCAGCCCGCCCAGGCGGGTGAGCAGAGCGCGCATGTGCAGATCGACGACGCCCTCCATTGGGGCTAATACTAGGCGCATAAGATTGATTGGACCGAGAAAGACCGGCGGCTATTGTACCTTGGTTTTTAAGCGAGTTGCTCAAACAGTTGCTCAAACAGTTGCTGAAATCGTCCAACCGACGGTTTCAGCTGCCCCCTAAATGGGGTCCACGTGGCGCAGCCAGAGCCCGCCACCCCGGTGTGGGCGAGGGTCGTAAGATCGATGGCCGAGCAGTCGTTGAACCCGAGGCGACTGGAGGGCAAGGTCTGCATCAGTGTAATCGATGGGGCTGGATTCTTCTGGCGTGAGCCAGCCGAGGACGAAACTCAGATGCATGGCGCGCCGCCAATGATCGGTGGTCTGGTTAGCACCGCCGCCGTGAATGAGTTTGCCGGAATATATCAGGGCATCGCCCGCCTGCATTTCTGCCGGGTATGAAAGACTGGCATCGGCTTGTTGCCCATAATCAGGCCAGAGGTGACTACCGGGAACCACGCGAGTGGCGCCTAGTGCATCGGTAATATCATGCAGCGCGATCATCGCGCTTAAGGTTGCCTCGGGGGAGTCGGGCCAATTGGTCTCAGAGACATAGGGCCAATTACCACAATCCCGGTGCAGTACTTGGGCTTTAGACCCGGGCCCGATAAGCATNGCTTGGGCGGTGTTAACCCAGTAGGAGCCACAATGAGGTAGCAGTACTGCATCAGCCAGGGCGGCATAGATCGGATTGTCGAGCATTTGAAAATAGGCGGGTGAAATCTTACCAAGGCTGGAGAAGCGGATGGTGTTATTGCCGACAAACGCCTTTCCATCGTCACCCAGGCCTTGAGTCGCCGCGCCTGCCTGGAAATTACTGGCGGCGGCCGTGATGGCAGCGTCCATGGTCTGGATGACATGACGATCGAACATGCCTTTGATGATCAGGCCGCCATCTTCTCGAAGCGCCGTCAGTAGGGTGTTCAGCGGTGCGTTTGCAGAAATTTCTTGTATCGCCATGGAATTAACCTCCGAGCCTGTGGCGGCGCTGTCTTCTATGCGTTCAGTCGAGCCCAGAGCGTAACACGATAGACTATCA
>JGI20154J14316_10000798_pt1 | contig 28431 bp, 26 predicted proteins | sample COG_04_FD_14316 | JGI IMG/M metagenome (IMG submission 14316)
GACAGAGCGCGTCCCTCCGAAATGGANATAGANCTTCNCCCGGAGGGACGACCTCCGTGTCGTCCGCCGAAGCCAGGCCGAACCGCGACGTCCAGCGGACGCGACAGAGCGCGTCCCTCCGAAATGGAAATAGAACTTCACCCGGAGGGACGACCTCCGTGTCGTCCGCCGAAGCCAGGCCGAACCGCGACATTCAGCGGACGCGACAGAGCGCGTCCCTCCGAAATGGAGATAGAGCTTCACCCGGAGGGACGACCTCCGTGTCGTCCGCCGAAGCCAGGCCGAACCGCGACAGAGCGCGTCCCTCCGAAAGGAGATAGAGCTTCACCCGGAGGGACGACCTCCGTGTCGTCCGCCGAAGCCAAGCCGCCCCGCGACATTCAACGGACGCGACAGAGCGCGTCCCTCCGAAATGGANATAGANCTTCNCCCGGAGGGACGACCTCCGTGTCGTCCGCCGAAGCTAGGCCGCCCCGCGACGTCCAGCGGACGCGACAGAGCGCGTCCCTCCGAAAGGAGATAGAGCTTCACCCGGAGGGACGACCTCCGTGTCGTCCGTGCCTGGCGTGCGCCGTTCGGATTCCGAGATCGGCCCGCACAAAAAATCCCGCTTCTTGCGAAGCGGGATTGGAAAGTGTTTTGGGAGGATCGCCAGTCTTGAACTTAAGCGACGGCTTCTTCGACTACGTTAATCTTGCGGTGGGTTTTATCAAAAGCCACACGACCATCCTTCAGGGCGAAGAGAGTATGGTCGCGACCCATGCCGACGTTGGCGCCGGGGTGGAAGCGTGTGCCACGCTGACGGATAATGATGTTACCTGCTACGACGACTTCGCCGCCGAATTTTTTAACGCCGAGGCGCTTTGCGTTGCTGTCGCGTCCGTTGCGTGAAGTTCCTTGTCCTTTTTTATGTGACATCGTTCAGTATCTCCTAGTACTTGAGGTTATCCGTTGATGGATTCGATTTTGATAACAGAAAGGTGCTGGCGGTGACCGCGGCGCTTCTTGTAGCCTTGACGACGCTTCTTTTTGAAGACGACAACCTTCTTGTCTTTCTTGTTTTCGAGAATGGTGACCTTAACCGAGGCACCATCGACGAGCGGGCTGCCGAAGCGAGCGTCCGCACCTTCACCAATCATGAGGACTTCGTTGATGTCGATCGTGTCGCCCGCTTCCGTTCCTGGGAAGGAGTTTACTTTGAGGACATCGCCTTCAGTTACGGTAAATTGGCGACCTTGTGTTTTGATAGTGGCTTTCATGGGAAAAGGGGGAGAGCAAATCGTGCCCAAGCGCGAAATCAAGCTGTTTTTTGCCCGATTCGCAGGTTTTTTTGGGTGGGAGCTGTTCAGATTAATCGATCACAACTTGCGAAGGGTCGTATCCGACTTTCGGGTAGCTGAGGTGCATGTCCTCGAGGCAGGCCACCACGATACGGGCGACGAGTAGGTTGCGCGCCCATTTTTTGTTGGAGGGGATGATATACCAGGGCGCGTAGGAGGTGCTGGTCTTGTTGAAGACTTCTTCGTAGGCATTGACATATTCGTCCCACTTGGCCCGGGCGACGAGATCGGACTGGTCGAATTTCCAGTTCTTTTCTGGGGTGTCGAGGCGCTCCTGCAGGCGTTGCTTCTGAGTGTCGCGGTCGATGTGGAGGAAGAACTTGAGGATGACGGTGTCCTCGTCTGAGAGCATGTGTTCGAAATCGTTGATGTGGCGGTAGCGCTTGCGCCAGACCTCTTCGGGCGTGAGCTTGTTGACGCGGACCGCGAGTACATCTTCGTAGTGGCTGCGGTCGAAAATCATGATCTCGCCCTTGGAGGGGGCTCGCTTATGGATCCGCCAGAGGTAGTCGTGTGCCAGTTCACGGGTGGAAGGCTTTTCGAAGCTGGCCACATGGACGCCCTGTGGGTTGACTCCGCGGAAAACGGCACGGATGGTACCGTTTTTACCACTGGTATCCATGCCCTGCAGGACGAAGAGGAGCTTTTTGCGGCGATCGACGAAGAAGCGTTGCTGGAGATCGGCGAGACGTTCATGCAAGCAGGAAAGCTCTTGTTTGGCTGTGGTCTTATCCTTCGGTAGTTCGGCCCAAGGGTCAGAGGATACCTTGGCGATTGTGTTGTTTTGGGTTTTGGTGATCCGGTAGGCATCGAAGTCGCTGAGTTTCATGGTGGGTTCGTTACTGTGCTGGTTCGAGGGTAAGGTCAATGGTGGACTATTTGCGAACGTAGACCATGACGATTTCGCCTTCGCGCGAATAGAGTAGTCCGGTGAATTCCCGGTTCGGTTCGCGGTAGTAGTTCAGAAAGGATTCGTAGAATTCGTCGGGAATATAGGCGGTGATCTGTCCGCCGTCTTCGCCCTCGTAGGCAGTTTGCAGGACGACAGAGCGGAAACTCTCGGGGCTTGCTGCATCACTTTGCGCGACGGAGGCCACGCGGACGGTGACTTCTTGGTCGAGGTAGGTATCGAGCTCGGCTTGATAAAAAGCCACAGTTAAGGCTGGGGGCGGCGGATCTTTGGTTATAACCATGTGGCTGAAGCCGGCCAGGGTATTGGCGCTGATGCCCGGGACCTCGACGAGCGACTCGATGCTGTTGATGGGCCGTACGCCGATTATGCGTGCGGCCAGAGCGGGGCCGATTCCAGGAAGAGTCTGGAGCTCCAGGGATGACGCCGTGTTGATATTGGTGCGCTCTTTGAGCGGGATGGTGCCGCTGCCGTTGAGTTCAGAGGCGTCCGATGCTTCGGTGGCGGCGCTGAGTGCCTCCAATCCCGACATTTGCATCGAACCGGTAGCCAGTGCCCAGATACCGTGTTCTTCGCGTTGAGCTGCCCGTTCACTGTTTTTCAGCCGACCGAGGAAAGTGCGCGGAGTGACGCCGCCCGGCCAGCGGTCTTCGGTCGGCTTGCCGTAGAGCCGGGCAAGTCCAGCGCGCATCAGCTCGATGGAGAGGAATTGATCACCTTTCTCGATGAGAGCGAAGTAGCGCTTGTTCCGGCTGCTGCCGCGGGCGTCCTCCCACTTGGTGATTACAGTGAACTCACCGCGCAGGAATTTCCGGGTGAAGTCTTTCGCGAGATTGCCCGCATCGGTGACTGCTTCTTCGGGGATGGCGAAGTAGCGCGCCTGTTCGCGCACGCGGTCGATGTAGGACACATTTGTTTCCAGCGCGTCCACATAATAGAGGCGGAAGGTGAATGTCTCGTCGCCGTATTTGACGAGGAAGCTGTCGCCGTCGTTAATAGGGGAACTCACCAGCCGACAGCCTGCGAGCACTTCCCACACGCCTTCAACTTGTTCAACTGCCCGCCCGGTCAGGCTGAGCGAAAAGAAACAGAGCACAATGAGCAGCATCCGCATGCGATCGGTTGTAGGGAAGTGGGGAAGTCTGGCAAGGCTGCTCTTGAGGTTCCTTGTTTTAACTTTACGAGCGAACTTATTAAAAGCTGCTAAAGCGTATAGAGCCGTATCTCAGAGTGCTTGCTGAAGCTGCGCACTACGTAGCCCGCAGCTTCAGCAAGGGTTTCTCCTAGCTGTATCAGAGCACAAAAAAACCGCGAAGCGCTTTCGCGGCTTCGCGGCTGGGGAATGAAAAGCGTCGTCAACAGGCTTACTTCGCGCTGAGCTGCTCGAGGATTTTGTAGTTGCGCTGCACCATTTGGCTTGGGTCTTCGAGGAGGCCGGCGGCGATGCGGGCATTGTCGAGCAGTTGCTTGCTGATCAGCGAGGCAAGTTCACCGTTGCTCTCGTGGAGGCCGGCCAGGTTCTTGACTAGTGGGTGACGCGGGTTGACTTGGAGCTTGACCGGAGGTTCGGCGCCCATGTCGGGGCCGCCTGTCTTTTGCTGCATGGCCTTCATCATCTTGCGCATCTGCGCGGTCATCATCTTGTCGGCGTTAACGATCATGGCCGGGCTGCCAACGAGGCGGTCGCTGGCGGAGACTTCAGAGACTTCATCGCCGAGCGTTTCTTTGATAAAGGCGCAGAGGGCTTCTGATGCGGAGGCTTCAAGGGCTTCGCCCTTGTCGGTGTCGGTCTCGGGCGCAATAGCGTCAAGGTCGATTTCGTCGCTATCGGCGGAGACAAAGTTCTTTTCTTCGAATGCACGGGCGTGGTTCATGACGAACTCGTCGATTGGCTCGTAGAGGTAGAGCACCTCAATGTTGCGGGCTTTGAATGCTTCGATGTAAGGGCCGCTCTCGATGGCCTCCCGGCTCGGGCCGAAGAGGTAGTAGATNTCTTTCTGGCCTTCGGGTGCACGGGAGAGGTAGTCGCTCAAACTGGTCGTCGTGCCCTTCTCGGTGTAGGANGACTCATAGCGAAGGAGCCCGAGCAGCTGGTCGCGGTGAGTAAAGTCGGTCGTGACGCCCTCCTTGAGGAAGAGGCCGAAGTTCTGCCAGAAGTCATTATACACTTCGGGCTCTTTCTTCGCCTTTTCCTCAAGGGTCTTGAGGAAGCGTTTGGTGATGACCTTGTTCAACTTCTGAATGAGGGAGCTGTCCTGCATCGACTCGCGGGAGATGTTGAGAGGGAGGTCGGCGCTGTCGACGACGCCACGGACGAAGCGGAGCCAGTCAGGGAGTAAGTTCTTCGGCTCACTGTCGATCAGGACCTTACGGCAATAGAGCGCGACGCCTGGCTCCATGCGGCCGAAGCCGAAGCCTTCCATGTTTTCGGTCGGCGCGAAAATCAAAGCGTTAATCGAGAGCGGGGCGTCAGCCGAGAAGTGCAGCCAGAAACGGGGCTCGTCAAAGGCTTTGGCCTGAAATTTGTAGAACTCTTTGTATTCCTCGTCGCTGATGTCGCTCTTGCTCTTGAGCCAGATGGCACCGACGGTGTTGAGCTTGTCACCCTCAACCAAAACAGGGAACTGTACGAAAGCGGAATACTTTTTGATGATTGCTTCGAGACGTGCCTTCTTTGCGAAATCTTTGTAGGCATCCTTCAGGGAGATGACAATACGAGTGCCGCGGCGCTCGCCGTCGACTGGCTCGATCTCGTAGGCTCCGGAGCCGTCACTTGACCAGCAATAGCACTGGCCTTCTTTGTGCCAGCTGCGGGTATAGACTTTGACCGAGTCGGCCACCATGAAGACCGAATAGAAGCCGACTCCGAACTGGCCGATGAGGTTGTCGTTGCGCTCGCCGCTCGCTTTGAGGGCGTTAAGGAAAGCCTTCGAACCGGAGTGCGCGATGGTGCCGAGGTTCTCGATGAGCTCGTCGTGCGTCATGCCAATGCCGAAGTCACGAATCGTGATCTCGCCGGCCTCTTCGTCGGAGGTCACTTGGATCTCGAGGTCGAGATCGGGGTCGAATACATCGGCATCCTTTTCGGCGACTTGGGTGTGGCGCAGTTTTTCTGTGGCGTCTGAGGCATTAGAGACGAGCTCACGGACGAAGATCTCTTTGTCCGTGTAGAGCGAGTGGACGACGATATCGAGGACTTGCTTAACCTCGGCTTGGAATTCGTGGCGTTCAGGTGCTTGTGTGGTCATATTTTTTTTGGCTCTGTTAGATTTGAAGATATTTAAGGACGGCCGAGGGCGCGTTCAAGGGAATGGGTCGGTCTAATCCCCCAATGGAGTGCGACAGTTTAGTGCCGTAATTATAAAAATCAAGAGTTGTGATCCTTCGATCCATGTCTAATCTTTAATCTTATGAAACAGAGTTTAAATATCATGTGTAAGATGCTTCTCCTGCTGGTTGCGACCGCGCACTTTACTGGGTGTGTGGCAATTTTAGCAGGCGTGGGCGGCGCCGCAATAGGTGGCACTGCGTATGCGATGGGCGACTTGGCTGTGCTGGTGGATGCGTCGCCGGAGCATCTCGAGCGAGCGATCAAACAAGGGGGGCGAGATATGAATCTGCAGTATATTCATGGATCGGGCGATGTGCGCTCCGGCAGCTACCTATTCCGGGATACGAATGATCAAAAAATCACCGTGACCTATAAGACCATGTCTCCGGTTTACTATGAGCTGAGCATTCGTGTTGGCACATTCGGGGATGAAGCGATGTCCCAGAGCTTGAATCAAGCGATCCAGAAACATTTGTAGCCTCCTCTAGCGGAATTGGTTTTGTTCCGCCCGATAGTGGTAGTCGGCTGCTGCCAGATAGCTACACAGTTGTGCCGATTCGATGTCGTGGGTGCGGCATAGATCCTCCAGTGAGTCGGCTTGATTACGCAACTCGGTGTTGACGAGACCGACAAGAAGATGGGGGTCGATTCGCTGGAATTGACTCCAATCCATCGTGGCGCGCAGGCTTACTTTTCGATAGCCGTCTCTTCGGGGAGGCCGCGAAAGACAAGTTCATTGACCAACGCGGTGCCGCTGGTGTAGGCGGCAAAACGTGCGAGGTAGTCTTCGGATTGATTCAGAGCCTCGTCGTCGCTGGCGATCTCCGGTACGACCGTATCGGCCACATAGACGAAGATGCCGCTGTCGCCGATGGTGAGCATCGGTGAGACTTCGCCAGTCTGCATGCTCTGGGCTTGCTCTAGGGCGCTACGGTTGAGTTCGCGGGGCGCGTCTTGAGCGATAAATGTTTCGTAGGATTCGGGGCGGAGCCCTAAAGCTTCGGCGGCCTCGACGAAACTTGAGTCCTTCGCTAGTTGGGCTTCCAATTCGGTTTGGAGGCTTTCACCTTTTTCGTTGAAGAGACGACGTTTTTCATCGGCCATGTAGTCGGCGGTGACTTCAGCCTGCACGGCTTCGAAAGAGGGGATCTCCGGAGCCATACGGCCTTCGTAAATCAATACAGCATAGCCACCTTCGACTGCGTAGGCATCGGAATAGTAGCGGTTACCGCCCAGAGCGAAAGCCGATTCAAGCAGCTCGGGTGAAAGCGCCCGTTGGCGGGCACCGGCTAGAGTGTAGGGCTCGATCTTGATCAGGCTGACGCCGGATTCACTCAGTAAGGTATTGAAAGCGGCTGACTCGCCTTTGATCTGGTCGCGGTAGAGGGCGTAGGCGAAGCTCTGGGCTGCTTCGTTGGCGATGCGCGCTTCCTGCTCTTTCAGATAGCTCTGAGCGACCGCCTCACGCACATCAGCGTAGGTGACGGGGATGTCGGCTTCCGCTGCCTCGCCTTCGGCCGTAGCGGGTTTAGGGTTGGCGGCTTTGTAGTCGGCCACAAATTGCGCGCGGTTGGCAATGAAGTGTTCGCGCAGCTCACCCTCGGTGGCTTCGGACACTTGAGCTTTGTATTGATTCTGGTCAAAGAAAACGTAGCTGGCTTTGATCCGTTCAGGGATTTCGTAGCGCAATTTGTTACTTTCGTAGTATTCGCGGATAGCGGCTGCGCCCTCAGCGATTTCCGGCGTAAAACCTGAGTAGCTCAGCTCTGCGGTCTTGAGGGTGTATTGTGTGCGGCTACGCTGCGTTTGGGCGAGGGCTTCGGATGGCAACAAGTAGCCTGGGCCCGAGAGGATCGCGCCGATTTGGTTAATGCGGTAATCTTCTTCCAGTACGAGGAGGACGAGGCCTTGCGGGGTGCGTGGGTTGGACTCAATATTGTCAACAAAACTGGTGTAGGCGTCTGCACTGAACTCACCATCTGCGCCGCGGAAGGCATTTTTCGTGGTAATAAAGTCGGCCAAGGTCGCTTGGTCAGGGGCGGGCACGCCGAGCTCATCAGCCAAGTGGAGCAGGGCGATGCGGCTGGTCAGCTGTGATTGAAACTGCTCCTCGCTGCCGATTTGCTGCCCGTTGAGGAAAGCGCTTAGTTGCACTTTCTCGATGATCACCTCGCGCTCGCGGGGGGCATTTAGGTCGATCCCGTAAAAAAGATTTTCCTGGTAACCGCTACGGTCGGTCGTGCAACCGGGTGTGTTGCCAATGGTGAAGACAAAGGCGATGATAATAAGAGCCAGCAGAGAGAGAAATATCCAGCGGCCGTGGCGAATGAGGTGATTTTGTATCCAAGAGATCATGAGAGGCGAAAAAGCGGTGGAGGTTAGATTCCCTTTTTAAACTGTCAACCTATTGCTGGCCTTCCAATAAGTCACGCAAAGTCAGGCTCGCCTTTGGGCAGTCCCTAAGGGTAAGGACTTCGTCCAGATACATGCGCAGGATGGGGTCGTTACTGGAGACAAGGTCAGTGCCTTCGTTGTTACCGTAAGTTTCGATACTCTCCTTGAAGCTGGCGAGGGTCACATTCTCAGCCGGGCAACCTGGCTGGTAGGCGTGGTCGCGCTCTTCTTCGGAGTTTTGATCTTCGATTTGGCTAAGGAAGCCGATCGCACATAGCCGCTGAATGCTGGAGTTCAAAATATGGCTGGGGATACGTAATTTCTTGAGAAGTTCACTCGTCCGGATCGGTGGAGATCCGCTTTTAAAGCGCTTCATCACGAGCATCAGCACACTGAGTGAGATCAGCTCCCGGGAGCGCTCGCTGGTTTTCTGCCAGGCATTCTCATTGGTCAGAAAGTCGGCGTTTTGCACGGCGTAGGTGACTTGGCCGCCGAGTAGAATGAGCAACCAGAAAATATACAAGCCCAGCATCAGCACCACGATGATGCCAACCGATCCGTAGAGGCTTCGAGTGTCGACCACGCGCTGCACGTAGAGAAACGAGAGCATGTTATAGAGATTAAGCAGTAGGACGACGAGGGCGCCGCCCGCGAAGGCAGGGCGCCAGTCGACCTTTGTATTTGGGATGAAGCGGAAGAAAAAGCCCAAAAGAGTCGTCAGCAGGATGAAAGCGAAGACCGGTGAGAGGAAGAGCGCCGCCGCGTTGAATAACTCGCCGAATGGCAGGCGTTCGGTGAACGCGAGGATTCTCGGCAGCGTAAAGAGCGTCAAGGACGCGGCGCCTAAGACCGCGCCCAGACTGATGAAGGTCCAATAGACAACGATGCGCTCGCCTAATTTACGGCCTTTTTCTACGCCCCAGAGAGAGTTAAAAGAGCCCTCAATGGAGCTGAGCACTTGAATGCCGATGACAAAGAGCATGAGCGAGCCAACCACCCCGACGGTGCCTGATTGCGCAGCGGAGATGAAGTTGTTGATCAACTCCGTCATTTCAGGCGCGAGTTGTGTATTGTCTCCAGCGACTGTTCCCTCGCTGCCCAGAGCGATCTGCGGCGCTGCGTAGGCGATCGCCTTGGTGATCGCGTCGACTGCCAGATTTTCGTCGCCCTGGTCGACGACAAAGCCCGATACCATAATGCCGAGGGCGATTAGCGGCCCCAAGCCAATCAAGGAATAGAAAGTCAGGGCGGCTGCCTGCACGGGGATTTTATTTCGTCTCAAGCCCTGCCAGGTCAGTGTAAGAATACGGAGCAGGTAATACGAGCGTGCGCGCATGCTGCGATGTCCGAGGTCGTCCAACTCCCAGATTTCTCTGAGCATCAGCTCACGTAGCCGCATCATATACGACTTGATTGGATTCAAAATACGCAAGATAGAAGACCTTTCTGTTGAGCTGTTTTTGCTGTGCAAAATGGGCCTGTTAGTTGGTGATTAGATTCAGTGTGATGCCATCAAAAAAACCATCGAACCGGCCGTTTAGTGCGAGGTAGGCGAGCCAGGCGTTGCCACCAATGCCGAGGACGAGGGCAAAGATCATGGTGCTCAGGCTTTGCGAAATCGTTGCGAGGAAGATGCCGATGGCGGCCGCCGCCGTCAGGCCCATCAGGAGGGGGTCGCCTAGGGCCCAGCCAACGTAGAGGCCGAAGCCTAGGGTGAGCATCGCTCGCCCGCGTGCCAGCGGGAAGACTTCCGTTACCGAAAGGATGAGCAACACGCCCAAAATCAAATCGAAGATGCCGATCAAGATCGTCGGGTAGTTGAAGAGATGGGCGATGGCGCCATCATTGATCGCAGCTCGGAGGACAGGCATGAGTGACAAAATCATGAAAAGAGCGGAGAAGATCATCATAATCCCCAAGCCTGCGGCAGATAGCTTGGCCGCGTGTTCGAAGCTTTTTTTCTGGCGGGTCCGCTTGCGCCTCTCCTCGGTCCCGCCCTCTGCGGCGAGGAGCATGGACTCAATATCCAATCCGGAAACTTCTTCTTCTTCTTCTTCTTCTCGCTTTTCTTCTTTCTGAATCCTTAGCGTAAGCTTCTCCCGTTCTGGAAAAACTTTGCTGCGCAATGCGTCATTCAGCGCGATGGGAATCCATTCTTCGCGCTCCACGTCGTAGTAGAGGGTGTTCGGGTTGATCTGGCCAGCCTCAGCAAGTGTCTCCAGCTTCGGGATGTCAAAAGGACCGCGAGACTCGTCTTGCTCGGGTATACGTATGTAATAGTGGGACATAATTCGTTTTAGATAATCGAGCTGCCTGATGTGATTAGGCCAGTCTCTTTAATGTGCAGCAAGCGCAAAGAAAGTTGCCCTAGGCGGAGGGGTGCCATTATATCCTCGGGGGAGACACAAACTGCAACAGCAGCCGGAAAGCGTTCCGCACCGAAAGGAGCGGATATACGTATGCGGATTGCTTTAGGTGTCCTTATCCCCTGTTTAAAATGGCACCTTTGGCGGAGACAGCTAATTCAAACAATAATATAAATTGTCATCTTAGATGCGGGCACACTGGGTTTTAATCAGTTGGTTTGGGCTTTTATTGGGGAAACTTCAGTTGATGTCGTGTCTGTAGAGTAACGCTTTATCTTTTTAAATAATTTTTACTCAAAAAAGCTGGAAGGGCACTGCTTTTGCTGGCTCTTTTCGTGAGTGCGCATTCTAATTCTAACCTCGGTCTATCCGCCTCTGAGTTATGGGGGGCATGATGAGCGTTGCAGGCAAACGGTTAATTGTTTGGCGTCAATGGGTCATCAAGTTCAGGTTCTGACGTCGGATCATCGTTTGCCTCCGATGGGCTTACCAGGAAGTAAAGGAGTGTTTCGGGAGCTCAGGCTTTTTACTGAACCGACGGCGAATCCTTTACTTGGCCATTCCTATGGAGCGACGCTCGCGCACGAGCGTTACAATGCGGAGATTCTGGAGAGTCGTGTCCGTCGTTTCAAGCCCGATGCGGTTTATGTCTGGAATATGGAAGGCCTATCGAAGTCGCTGCTTTTCCGCTTGCAGGACAAGGGGCTCCGGGTGGTCTACGATCTGCACTCGGATTGGTTGCTCCCTGCGAACTTCAATCGCGATCCTTGGTATCGCTGGTGGTTTGCGAATTCGAGTCAACGCTCCGAAATATACCGCACATTACTCAGTAGCGTCGGGCGAGTGCGCCGTGTTATGGAGATGTTGCCCATCGGTGCAGTGAATAGCCTAGACCTCAGTGCCAGCTATGTGGTGAGTGATTGGTTGCGTGGGCATTTGTCTAAAAACGGATTATCCGTGGCCAAAAGCTTGCCGCGGATATACCCGGCTTTGGACCTGAAGAAGCTTTCGCCCAAAAAGTCCTTCCGCAGGCGAAGACGGTTTGTTTGGGCGGGGCGATTGAATGCGTTCAAAGGTGCAGATATCGCGGTCGACGCAATCGGTATTTTAAAGGAGCGTGGGATCGATGTCTCGCTGGACCTCTTTGGGATGGGCAAACCCAGTGAGCGCAAAGCTAAGCGCCAGCGTATCGAGGCGGCTGGCTTAATGGATCGGGTAACGATGCGTGGTATCCGTTCCGGGGAAATGGCTGAGCATTACGCTCATTATGATGCATTACTTTACACCAGTCGTTGCGCTGAACCCTTTTCTATGACGGTGCTGGAAGCGATGCTTTCGAACGTGCCGTGTATCGTCGCNAATATTGGNGGCAACCANGAGCTCTTGGAGCATGCAAAGAACGCCCTTNTCTTTGAAGCGGGTGATGCCCGNTCCCTGGCAGACGCAGTGGCTGGGTTCATGCAACTCGAGGATGGTGGGCGCAATCTGGCCGAATGTTCGATTCAAAGATTGCAGGCGGAGCAAACGGTGGATGCGTTTTGTCGACACATTGAGCCGTTCTTAGCCGCGCAGTCTTAGCTGAATGGCCAGAAGAGGCTTCTCCGGTATCGGCTTATTGTTCTACATCCGGCGTCTCTTGCTCGAACCCGTGGATGTGCTCCGTTTCATGCGGCGTCGAGACCACTTTATAGATACACCAAGCGAGCAGCGTGCTGACCGAGGCTACTGAGAGAATCATGATTATCCAACCTGCTGCAGTCATAGCTTATTTCTCCTTGTTCAGTTTCTTGTAGTCGGGATTGAGCGCTACGATGAAGATGAAGAGCCCGGCAACCAGCGCGATCAGTCCCACACTCAAGCGGGCAACCGTATTGGGCTCGATGAAGAGATCCATGACATAGCCGCTGTACCTTGCCTCGCCTGTGCGGAAATCGATGCCGAAGACATTCGCCGCCACCCAGAGTGTGAAGATGGCAATCAGGAAAAGTGGGCTCACATATTTCATAATAAATTTGAAAAATGCCGGTATGCGGATCGCCGCGCCCTCATGCGCCCAAGCAAAGCCTTTTTCAATCCCTACGATCCACCCGAAGATGATGATCTGGATCGTCGATAGAACAAAGATCAAAAAGGTGCCGACCCAGAAATCCATCGTGTCGAGTGCTTTGACGTCCTGGCTGAAATAGACCACGAACCCGCAGCCCACGGCTGTGATTAGACCCAGGATNGCGACAGATTGCTTNCGGTTGATCTTCATCGCTTCTTCGAGAAAGGCGATGCCCGGCTGCAGCATCGAGAGTGAGCTGGTGACCGCTGCGAGGAAAAGTAGAAAGAAGAAGAGGAAACCGAACAATTCACCAAAGGCCATGTTGGCAAAAACCATCGGCAGGACTTTGAAGCCTAGGTCGAAGGTGCCCATACCGGCCACGCCGGCCACCCCAAGGAAAGTTACCGCAGCGGGCAGAGTGATGAGCCCACCCAGTGCGACCTCGCAGAACTCGTTCGCGCTCGTCGCGGCCAGACCGCTTAGCACGACATCGTCCTTCTTATTTAAGTAGCTGGAGTAGGTGATGATGACACCGAAGCCGACGGAAAGAGAAAAGAAAATTTGCCCGGCCGCCGCCAGCCAGAGTTGGGGGTTGAAGAGCTGTTCCCACATGGAGATCCGGCGCACGCGCATCGCGCTGTTGGTCGCAGCCGCTGTTTCCTCCGCTTCGATTCGGGCTGGGTCCACCACCTCATGGTCGATCATCCAGTCGCCACTTTCGTCCTTCAGCTCCACGACATGCTTGACCGGGTTCCACATAAAGCCGAGCCCGTTGTTCACGTTGCGCTCCGGATGCTCCGTGTCCGGTGTACCTAGGGTCAATACGCGTAGCAGGATGACGCATGCGATGATGACCAGTGTGGGCATCGCATACTTACAAAAGAATTCAATACCCTTGGAGATGCCTCGGTAGATCAGCACAAAATTAAGGATGAAGGCCAGCAGCAGATAAAGGCCAACCTGCTTCAGCCCAAAGCCTAGTGCGCTGCCATCCTCGCCTGCGCCGATAAAGAGTGCCCAAAAACTGGTCGACTGGCTGACGTCGGCAAAGTCCATATTACCCGACAGAAAATTGACCGCATACCCGAGGCACCATGCCTCGATGTACACATAATACATGTAGATGATCACCGGGATGAGCACGCCGATCACCCCCAGATACTTAAAGGCCGGCTTGCGTGTGATGTAGTTGAAAATGCCTGGGCATGAATTGAAGCCTGCGAGCCCGCCTTGGCGTCCCATCGCCCATTCCGCCCAACAGATCGGCAGGCCGATGAGCAGGAAGGATATAAAATAGGCCAACATGAATGCGCCGCCTCCGTATTCCGCAGCTTGCCCCGGAAAGCGAAGGAAGTTGCCCAAGCCGACTGCGCTTCCAGCGACGGCTAGGATGACACCAAGGCGAGAGTTCCAGGATTCTTTGATTCGTTTCACCATCTTGTTGTGTATCAAGGCTTCCGAGCAGTCACGATGCCAGAAAAAAATCGCAGCTATCGGAGTGACTTTGCTGCGTGGGCGCTTTTATATCGGTGCATGTCTTTGATGGATCGCTACGTTTTAAAGGAATGGCTGGTCGGCTTTGCGCTCACTTTGGGTGTGATCGTGGGCATCCTTATCCTGCAGAACATGTATGACACGCTGCCCGATCTGCTCGATAGTGAGGCAGGTATACGTCAAATCCTCTTCTACTACAGTTTGGCGTTGCCGACTTATCTGCCTGCGATCCTGCCCATCGCGGTGCTGGTCTCGCTTTTGTTTACGATGGGCAGTCTGCACCGGAATAATGAGATTATTGCGATGCGTGCCTCGGGTGCCGGGCTTTTCCGTATCAGTCGCTCGCTCTGGGGGGCCGCTTTGCTGCTGTCCCTCCTGCTCTTCTATCTCACCGCTTCGGTTGTGCCGCAAACTGTCGAGCGAGCGCGCACCTTTTTGGATAACCTTGAGTTCGCCGCCGAAGAGACGGAGCGCGAAGCCCGTGAGGTCGGGCTGCTCTACAATCTCGGTTTTGATAACCGCAAAGACGGGCGGCTTTGGTTCATGAACCGATTCAGTGAGCGTGCCTGGCTCGGGCTCGGGGTCAATGTGCACACGCGCGACGCCAGTGGACAGGAGCTCAGCCGTATTTCCGCCGCTGAGGCTTACTTCGACGATACCCAAGGCCATTGGGTCTTTATTGACGGGCGCGAGTTGCTGCTCGATGCCGAGACCGGAGATCCTCTCCGCACGCTGCCTTTCAAAGAAAAGAAGTTCGAGGACTTCGACGAAGACCCGAGCCTCATGCTGGCACTCCATAAAAAGCCCAAAGAGCTTTCGCTGAACGAGCTGCGCCGTATTATTGAGGCTGTGCCACCGGAGGAGAATCCGAGCGTGCGCGCCTACCTTGTGCAATACTTCTCACTCCTCGCCGCGCCTTTCAGCTGCCTCGTCATCGTCGGAATCGCCGTGCCCTTTGCTGTTTCCGGTGTGCGCACCAACCCGATGATCGGTGTCTCCAAAGCCTTGGGATTTTTTGCTATATTCTACGTCTTGATCAGCCTCGCCTCCATCTTAGGTGAGCGCCAGATCATACCTGCGCTGCTCGCCGCGTGGATACCTAATATCGTCATGCTGGCCATGTCGTTCCGTCTCTACGCTAAAGCGCGTTGAGGCTAACAACGGGTTCATTTAATGGAGAATTCGATCTCAGTATCCTTGCACGCGTCGCAGACATTCAGTGGACATCCATGGGTTTCGCTGGATCAACTCGATGGTGATGTACCGGCTCAAGCTTGTGTCGCTACCCTGTTGGATAGTGAAGGCACAGCTTTGGGTAGCGGTTTGTTTGACCCGAGGGATTCTCGGCGTGTGTGGCGTCGGTTCAGTATGGCCGGAGGTGTGGACTTCGACGGTAGTTATCTATCATCTGCTGTTCATGATGCTCTAAGTCGGCGAAGTGATGAAGCTTGTCAGCGTCTGATATGCTCCGATGCAGACTACGTTCCGGGGCTCGAGGTAGATCTCTACGATGGTATACTTGCGCTGAAGTCGACGCATGTCATCGTCGATCACGCTCTGGATGAGATTGTTGGTTGCCTGCAGGATGCCTGCGAGCCGAAGGAGATCGTGATTTACGATAAGGATGAAGTCAGAACTCTCAGCGGGCAAAATCTCAAAGCTCGTTGGATTGAAGTCGATGGACTCTTTTACCGTCTGGATCTACTGAATGTGGAGAAGCCGGGTTTCTTTCTGGATCAGCGCGAGCAACACGCACTAGTCGGTAGTCTGTGTCAGGGGCGGGTCGTTCTGGATGGGCACAGCCATAGTGGAGCGTTTGCCCTTCAGGCTGCGCGTAACGGTGCCGAGCATGTGGTGGCGGTGGATACCTCCGATGCTTGTGTTAAAGCAATCGGTGCTGCGGCTCAGAAGAATGATTGTTTTATCGAAACGATACAGGCCGATGTGGGTGCTTTTCTTGCAGAGAGAGAAGTCGGTGAAGTGGATGCGATCATTCTCGATCCGCCTCAGACAGCGGAGGCCTTCGACTCCATCGCCGTCGAGGCCCTGCACACAACCGCTTTCAATTGCTTGCCGGCGGGAGGCTTGTTGGCGACGTATTGCCGCTCGGAGGGAACCATTGCGGCGGACTTTGAGGCTGCGGTGGCTCGTTCTTGTGCCGCCGCAGGACGAGAGGCTCGAATCTTCGCGCGAACGGCGCAGCCCTTTGACTTTCCAGTGCTCTTTAACTTACCCGAGAGCCGTTATCTTAAGGGACTGATCCTTCAGGTGGAGTAGCTTAGGCTTCGAAAGGATTAAATAAAGCGATGCCAGTGCCCTCAAAGTCACGGGTGTTGCGCGTCGCCAGCGTCAGGTCGTGCGCCCAAGCCGTGGCTGCTATGAGCATGTCTGGCTGTGAGCGCGCAATGCCTTGCGCGGCCACTTGGCCTCGTGTTGATCCTGCGCGTCGCGCGATGGATGTGCTTACGGGCAGAATTTCGCAGCGATGAGTGAGAAAGGTTTCAAACCACTCCATCTTGGTGCTCAGTGATTGGCGCTCTAGACCATAGACAATTTCGTCGATGGTGATGGCACTCACATAAAAGTCTCCTTCCGCGATGCTCCACGCTTCGACACGCGCATCCGGTTTGTGACGCATGATTTCGCTGACAATGTTTGTATCAATTAGCCAACCGCTCATTCGTCATCAAGATCCTCAAAATAGGGGACAGGGCGGCTGGTGCGTGGAGGAAGCTCATCCATTTCAGGTTCGACCTCGTTGATTTTGCGCAGCTCTTCGAATAGCTCTGCCATAGTCTTTTTTTTCTTGGACTGCTTGTATTCGAGGAATTGCTCGTATTCCTCCATGTCAATTAGCGCGGCAACCGGTTTCTTCCGGTTGTAGAGCACCTGGGGTTCCTCCACGCAGTGGCTCACGACCTCAGAGAGTCGCGCCTTCGCTTCCGATATCTTCCACTCTTTCATGACTATAAGAAGTAGTCATTATGACTATTTTTTCAAGTCTGAAAGGACATTACGATACGGTGATAAAATAAGGGTCAGTTTAAATTACCATGTTTTTTGAGCCGTATCAACTGGATGCTAAACTCAGCTACACTTGGGTCGATGCAGAAATTGAAGGCGGCGCCTTTGATGGCTCGAAGATTCCTCTAGTGCCGGAAGATAAACTGCGTCTCTCAGTGGAATACCGGCCCAGCGATCCGGTCCTTATCGTTTTAGGTGCGACATTCACCGACCAGGTTTATGTCGGCAGCGACTTTGATAATACCGAATCACAGTTGTCAGATTACCTCTTGTGGGACCTACTGATAGGAATTTGCTTTTTGGCGGCGCTAGCCCCTCCTACGCTAAAGCTACGGCGGGCAGGCTGCCGAGGGTGAGGGTTGAGCCTTGGATTCTTCATGGAGCTTGATGACTCCGAGAAGTTTGATGGTATATCCGAGCTTGTCCGCGAAGGCGATGTCCTCTGCACGGACACTCTCGACTCCTTCCACATAGATCTTGTCGCAGGGGACCCAGCAACCGTAGCTCAGCGAAGCGAGGATGATGGCCTTGTGGGCGGCATCCCAACCGTTCACATCGAGAGTCGGATCGGCCTCGGCGTACCCGAGTTTCTGTGCTTCCTCGAGAGCCTCTTCATATCGAAGGTTGGCCTCCGTCATCCGGGTGAGGATGTAGTTGCAGGTACCGTTGATGATTCCGACCACGGACTGAATGTGATTACCGATCAGCGATTCCTGGACGGTCTTGATGATGGGGATCCCGCCGGCCACGGCCGCTTCGTAGTAGATGGGACGACCATGTTCTTCCGCGATGGCGAAAAGTTCCTGACCTCGCTCGGCGAGAAGAGCCTTATTCCCGGTGACGACTGCCTTGCCGTTCTCCAGTGCCGCCTTCACAAAGGCAAAGGCACGATCGATCCCGCCGATCAGTTCAATGATCATGTCGATCTCGGGATCGAGAACGAGATCGTCGACCAAGCGTCGGGCCGTCAAGTTTGCCGTGGAAGAGGGGCTGGGAAGCTCGGCAGTCGCCTGCCGGGCTCTTGGGTTGCCCCGATCGACCTACTATCGAGTCAGTCAGATTAGCGAAGAGTCTTTGGAGATGCAGAAAGAGATCCTACGATTAAGCGAGAAGCATCCCCGATACGGCTATCGGCGCATCACGGCGATGATGCGAAGAGACGGGTATCAGATCAACGAGAAGAGAGTGCTTCGCGTTCGACGTGAAGCAGGCTTCAAAGTGAGCAAGAAGCAGCGCCGTGCCAAGAGAGTCGGGCTTTCCACAGCTCGTCGAAGGAAGGCCGTAAAGCGAGGTGACGTCTGGAGTTGGGACTTTGTGAGCGATCAGACGGCCAATGGCAGCCAGTTTCGTATCCTGACTTTGATCGACGAACACACACGTGAGTGCCTTGCGACTCACGCAGGTTGGTCGATCCGTGCTGTGGATGTCATCACCATCATTGAGGCAGCAATCGAACGCTACGGAGCGCCAAACCATATCCGCAGCGACAACGGTCCTGAGTTCATTGCCTACGCAGTGCAGGACTGGCTCAAGGACCTCGAAATCGAGATCCTTTACATCAAGCCCGGCTCACCGTGGGAGAACGCCTACATCGAGAGTTTCCACGACAAGTTGCGTGACGAACTCCTGAACCGTGAGATATTTGGTTCGCTTCGGGAGGCCCAGGTGATCCTCGAATCCTGGCGATGCGAATACAACGAAGAGAGACCGCACAGCTCGCTAGGCTATCAAACCCCCACCGAGTTCGCGGCCAGCTGCGAAATTCCGCTACGGCCTACGGCCTCCGCTCCATTTCGCAGCGCAAGCAAAGGTCGATCATCAAACCCAATACCTAACCGAAACATAACACCGGCAGGACCTTAGTTTTGAAGTGTCCCACCTCCGGGATCAGGTCATTTCCTCTTCCGTTTTAAACTGACCACCCCCATCCCGAGCGTTCAGAAGAATTAAGCGCCTCAAAGATCGATCCAACGAATCGTGGGAGAAAGCGTTGATCGAAGGGCCCATGCAATTGCATAGCCAGAAGGATGAGTCGCCCACTGGATGAACTGCCCATCGACAGGAAGCAGTCCAGATTGCTGATCTAACCTTTCCATTTCAGCCGAAAAACAAAGAGATTTTGGATCCCGATGAAAACCTGTTCCAGCGGCTTTTAACCACGCTTCTTTGCAGGTCCACAGTCGATAGAAGAACATTTGCCTCGCGGGCTCGGAAAGACTGAGCAGTTGTTCTACTTCAGGCTCAGTAAATACAGTTCTGGCCATGCCTACCATCCCTTCCAACTGGCGTTGTTCTTCAATGTCCACTCCGATTTCCGCATCGTGGCTGAAACCCAAAAGGGCAAAATTTCCGGAATGGGAGACATTGAATCGGAGGGGTGATTCTTGTTCCGGTGATTCCAAATGAGGTTTTCCAAAAGGGCCATGGGAAATCACAAAGTCCGGCGGCAATTCGGGGCGGTAAATTCTGATGATTTTTCTCAGGACAGCTCGAGATACCACGAAGCGATGGCGCGCGGGAACGGAGACAAATCTTTGGGCACGATTCTTTTCCTGAGGCTCCAGCAAATCATTGCAGGCAGCGAGGATCCGTTCATTAGCCTCTAACGATACCAAACAGAGATGCGCTTCACCGGGTAAAGTGAAATCACCAACGACTCCATGGAAATCAAGGAGGCGTGAAACTGCGACCGGGCGACCGGGATCAGCGCTGGAAGAGAGGAATTTCACCGATTCATAAGGCGGCCTATTCGTCGCATCCAGGTGAATGGGACGAACACGGGATGAGAGAAGAGCTTAACAGTCGCCACAGGGGATCCGCGGAACTGAAACCACTCGGAGCGATTGTCGACCAGGTCAATGATGACCCTGTATCTCCGTCCTCTGGTCGGGAGTTGAAGCTCAAGGGACATTACGACGCTTTCCCCCGGGGCAACGGCCTTGGGAAGGCCTTCACCCAGGCCATGAAACATGGGCGATATCATTTGCTCAGCCTGAATCCAATAGCCCAGCTCCGGGCCCGTCCCTTTTCTGGAAGGCCATACTACCGAGCTCGTATTGGTGATCCTAACCTTGATTCTCAGTGTCTTCTCACCAGGCGTGATGAACAGAAGTTTCGTCGTTTCAATCTCTGCCTGATGAGCATCTGCCGGAAGCAAAGGCCTGCGTTCCGGAACTTCAGCCATCTGTGTCGAGGCTGTGGCGGCCTCATCAATCCCACGCCTTAGTTGGGTGAAAAAATCATTAACCTCCGGTTTTCGCCAAAAGGCATCGTGATCGCCCGGGATGGTTTTTACCGCAAGGTTGCCAGGGAAAAAGAGATCGAGACCTTCTTCGGGTCTCTCAAAGGAGCCCCAGGGGTTGTAGTAGCTATCTTCCCCGAAAAACACAGTGATGCGTCCTGGGAACCAGTTCGGGATGACTTGTTCCAGCAAGAAGAGACCGGGGACCCGCTTACCGCGCCTGCTAAGTTCAAGGGCGATCTGAAAGGCCAGTTTGACTCCCCGGCAATAGCCCGCGATGAGGTAGGGACCTTCAGCCTGAATGGACAGAATCTCTCCGACATAGTAGCGCGCCAAGGTCTCTAGGTTCGGATGGGTGCGTTCCATCACACCATGATTCGAGCGCATTCCGTAAACCGGCTGGTCTGATCCAAGGCTTGTGGCCATTTGGTCGAAGTCGGCCGAAGTCGCCGGACAGTAGAAGAGCGGAGCGCGAGTCGACTCAGTGTTTCGGCCAAATACTAGGGATTCAGGACGAGAGCGCTTGCCCTTCCACCAGGAGGTGGCCGAGATCAATTGAGTGAAAACGCCAATCGACAGTCCCGAATTCCTTAAAAGGATGCGGGTCTCTGGTTCAAGATCAGCCCAGCTCGGATCGTCTTGATCTGTCTCAAGAGACCAATCAGCGCGCACAAGCTCAGGAACACCTTGGCTTTCCCGTGCCGGTCGCAAAGCTTCTTTCGGGACACTGCTCAACTGAGAGAGAAGAGCGCGCGGAGTCGGATAATCACTGATGATCCACGGTGGAAGAGAGGTGGAAAACCGGCGACTGAGATGCCCGGCAAGCTCGACCGCGGCGAGTGAATTGACACCGGCATCCTCCAAACGTGTATCAGGGCCCAGCTCGACCTCATCGCCCACATAGTTCTGCAAGACAGCCAGCACAGACTCAAGCGTCGGGCCAGATTCGCTGAGGCGAGAGGGTTTTCTCGGCTGGGGCCGGTATTGGGGCGCACTGAATTCCTGGATCAACCTAGGAGCGGCTCCATCACTCTCAAGCTGGTAAACTTGCAGGATCCCCAGGCGTGCTGGTTTGAGCAATGCATTCATTTCCATCGCGAAGCGCGCCCTCAGCAACTTTCCACTGCCAGAACGTGGCAGCTCGGCCAAGCGGATCATCGTTTGCGGGAGCATGGAAGACGGCAGGTGCCGGGACGCCCAAGCATTCAGATCGGCAAGGTCCACGGCACATGATGACGGAGCAATCGCCAGCGCGACGTCTTCCTGGAGATCGACGTGAGTTCTGGCAAAAACCATCAATGCAGGCTCCACCGCTTCATCTTTCCAGCCAGGATAATTTTTCAAAATGGCTTCGATTTCCCCAGGTGCAATGGTTTCGCCACCCCGGTTGATCGCATCCTTGATCCGGCCGGTGATGAACAACCACCCCGAATCATCTGGCGCAAGTTTACCAAGATCGCCGGTGCGAAAATATCCTCGAGGCGTGAACATTTTGGAGTTCTCAGCATCATCACATAGAACCGTCGGGCCCTTGACCGTGACCTCTCCAACAGCGCCTTCACTGACAGGCTCAAGCTTGCCGGTTTCAGAGGCATCCACGATCTCGACCGATACGGTGGGCAGAGCTGGCCCCACACTTCCCGGCCGCTCAAGCCGGTAGCCCATTGGAGGAGCAGCCATCGGCATCGCTTCCGTCATCCCATAGGTGGGAAAAATCGTGACCCTGTCACCAAAGAGATCGGCCAACTCGAGCGCAATCTGGTGAGGCAGTTCGGATCCCGCACTGCGTATGAGACGGAGACGCGGCCAGGGCCGGATCCGCCGAAGCTCGGGATGGCTATCGGCATACTCCAGCACCATCTCCCACATCGTTGACACCAAATAACACCACGTGGCTCCCTCAGGTCCGGCGAGACCATCGAAGAAGGCCTTGGGATCAAAAGCTTTCAAAAAACGCATCGGTGTTCCCGTGAAAATCGGGGCGATGAGATTGCAAGAAATCCCCCCCACGTGATGAAGAGGGAGCATAGAAATACCCAGGTCGGCAGGTGAAAGCTGAATGGACTGGGAAATGAGGGCGCCGCCCAGAACGAGCCGCGATAAGGTAAAGTGGACAATCTTGGGTTCGCCAGTCGTCCCGGAAGTGCGCAGGGCCAAGACAATGTCATCGGGACCTCGCGTCGGCGTAATCGCAGATGGCTTCGCCGTCCTCGGTCGATTTGGTAAAGCAGCCAAATCGGAACGGTTGTTTCCTGCCAGCTCAATCACGGCAAGGCCGGGGATTGCCACGGCAATCTCGTTGGCCCGATCCGCCTCGTTCGTTTCAGCAATGACGAGCAAGGCTTTTGCCTCACTTTCCCGCAACTGTTCGATCAACAGGCTATCAGGGAGTGTCGGTGCCACCGGCAACGCGAGGTAGCGATTCATCGTCGCAAGCAGAAGCCCGCCAAGTTGCATGCCATTGGGAAGAAAGACAGCGACGCAGTCCCCGCCAGCTACTCCCCAGGGAGCCAGATCAAAACCAGCCAGATAATCACGGACTGTGTCCCATGAGGTGCAAGCCTCCACTTCCCATGGCTCCGTCGAAAGTGTCGGAAGAAAATCCTGCAAACCGGGAACGTTCGATTTCGAAGAGCTCAAGCTCTCCCTGATTTCGCTCACCCTGTCAGTATCTACTATCAACTCGACAGTATCTCGAACCGGGTCCACACCGTCAGGATCCTGCCAGGCCGCCTTGACCACCTCGTTGGCCCAGGCCGAGTAAAAGGAACGAGGCTGGAGCATGTGAGGAAATGTTGTCATTTCACCCATCAAGGGCCCGTGTTTTCTATCCGCATACCAGTCGAGCCGAACGAAGAGCTTCAAGCGCGAACCCAGTCGTTTCGAATGCTCAATGATCGCGGGAAGGCACTGTGGCTTGCGACTTAGAACCATTTCCTGCTCCGTGCAAACGAGTGCTCTGTGGGTTCGCCAACAGGTTTGTGGGTCCCAGGCTGGCTGCGGCAAAAGTTCGAAATTCTCGTCCACGAACGCAACCCAGGTATGACCATCAGCCTTGAAATGAACCTGTAGCCATAAGAGCTTTTCCCCAATTACGAAAACCTTGTAATCCGTGGGCGCGTCAAAGCCCTTTTCGTCAATGACGAGTTCTTCGATGAGAAAGGAGGAAAAATTAAACGGGAAGACATGACCTTCGTGCACACAAGACCCACGCTTTGCCATCGCGGTGAGCTCTGCCGCGACTTTCCTTACCTCGAATGGCGCACCATTACGTGTCAGGTCATTTCCATCCCGGACAAGAGTCACACCGAAGGAATGACCGGCTCCCACCGGTTTGATCGCAAAACTTGCAGGCAGCGAGGGAAGCAACTCCACCAGAGAATCGGGCATTCCCTCCTTGGGAATAACATGAAGCAATCGCGCTTGCGGAACATCAAGCTCATCGAGAAAACGGCGTTCTTTGAGCTTATCTAACTGAGTGAAGGGAAAGGGATTTGCCTCAGTCCCAACGAAACGATTGGACTCGTCTCGGAGTAATTCGCGACGCTCGTCGTGTTTATACCAGCGTTGTTGGCGGGCAACGAGTTTGTCCCAGATGAACGCCTCCCGAGTGGACCTGGACGGCACAAGAGCGGCGGCGCGGCGCACTTGTGCCGAGGCAAATGAGACTCGTTCGATGATGTCTTCGATGAGCTCGAGAACCGTCACCTCGCCCACAAGATTTTGAGCTTTGCTGAGCAACTCACGGAGCAGTCTGACGAAGCAATCATTGGCCAAGATCGCCAGAGGACGATGCTCCGCAAAGGCTTGGATAGTGATTCCCGAAGGCTCTGTGGAAGAGGTGCCCGGCGTCCCCGCTACTGGCAGGCTGATCCGGAGCAACAAGCCCCAACGCGTTTTCTGCACACGACGGACTGGATGAATCTTGATATCGAGAGAATCCCCCTCCTCCCTCTCAGCAGGCGCATACAAGACATTGAGATGGGGCACCCGTTCAAAAAGGACAGGCTGGCTACCAGCGGGAGCATCCCCCTCATTTCCAAACCATGACCCACGCGGCACACGTGAGGCATAGCCATGAGCTTCACTGAAAGCATGCCGGGTTTTTGCGCACAATGACTGGAGAGTTTCGCCATTCGTCAGGCAAACGGCCACTGGAATTGAGGTGTCGAGACAGCCAACGAGATCTCGCAATGACCCATCGCTTTCACGATTCGAAACGACGTGGCACAGCAACAGATCGGCATCGCCAGAAAGCGCTTTGCTATCACCCGTCAAACGCGCAACCAGGACCGAAAAGAGGCTGTGTAAAAACAGAGGCAGCGTCGTTTCCAGTTGGGCTGCCATTGAACTGAGAATGTCTCCTTCGACCGGACGCAAGGTCGAGGAGGTCGGGAGCGATCCCAAGTCCAAGGATTCCTCGTTGGCGAGATGAGGAATCGGCCGCTCGGACGATGTATCCGCACCGGAGAGCAGATCAGCGAGCTTGGCCTGATTCCGCTCCACTTCGGCTTCACCCAGGATGCGATTCTGCCATAAGGCATAGTCAAAATAGCCGATAGCCGGAGCCTGAGGATGTTGTAGCTCACCTCTCGAAATCATACCCGTGATCTGCCGCGCCAAGCTCCGCATGCTCACCCGATCAGAAAAGAGATGATGCATCGAAAGACACAACCAATGTCGCCCACTCTCATCAGGAGAAGAAAGGATCAAGGCGCGGGTCGAAGGCTGGAAGGGTGAAGCCTCCTCTCCTTCAAAAGCTTCGATGAGACGCATGGCCTCCTTCTCAATCCGCGGCACGGGCCGCATCTGAACCGCCACCTGAAACCCGGAAACGAGCTGCTGCTGCACGGGAGCATCGCCAGTCTCAGCAGGCACCAAAACCATGCGCATGGCACTGTTTGCCTCGCAAAGTGACTGCACCATAGCCGGCAAAAATGCAGCCGGGATGAGGGAGGCGGGCATCGAAAGGCAAAGACTGATGTTCGACCACGAGCCCCACCCCTTTTGTTCGATTTGAGCCCACAGCTGTTGTGGCCCAGTCAAAGGAACCGGCTGCAAGGAAAGCTCGCTTGGAGTTGCCTTGGGGCCATCTGATTCGAACGCTCGGAGAAACGAAGCCAGCGAGCCTATCGTGGCATTGTCGAGCAGAGCGGCATAGGGCGCGTCAAAGCCGTTTGCCTGGAGCTTCTCCAGTAATTCCGCCGCCATCATAGAATCCAGCCCTTGGGTTACCAATGGTTCTCTCGGGTCAACGGACACGTTCAACAAGTCGCCGACCAGAGAAATCAACAGGTCGTGATGCGCTAAGGCAGACGACTTTTTCTGAATCTCGCAATCATCGCTTTGCTGATCTGAAAACCGTCTATTCATCGTATCCCAGGGAACTGTCCATGTTCTTGCTCAGCCTCAATATGAGTTGAATCTCCAATACTGGAAAAACTCACATCGACGAACGAAATATTTCCAATCCATTCCACGAGATGCGACCAGCAATGGAAATACCCTTGAGCCATAAGCCTTCCCATTGTTGCAACGATTCAAAAGTGAGAAACGAGCTGAAGCTAGCAACGAAAAAGTCCTGATTCGGCGAGAGTCAAGTTTTCTCTGTTTTAAAAGGAGTCGAAAGCGGCCTCAAAGTCGATGAAGGGCGCCGAAAACAAGATATCCGTGTAGAAAATTACTATAAAGGTCCGGAAGAATCAAAACTGTGCCATTCCTATTCGCCTCTCCTTAAAGGCCTCGTTCAGAATAACTGCACCGCCATATTCCCACCCTCCATTTGGACTCGGGCGGCTGGCAATTACTACTGATAGGAATTTGCTTTTTGGCGGCGCTAGCCCCTCCTACGCTAAAGCTACGGCGGGCAGGCTGCCGAGGGTGAGGGTTGAACTTTTAACTTGGGTTCTTGGGGGTCGTCGATCTTTGCCACTGATTGAGTTGGTGTGCTAATATTCGTTGAATCTGCAAGAATCTTGGTTTCAGTTTTTGAATCAAAGGGGTTATCGACTACAAGACCATAACCAAGGGGAGGGACTTCTATTCTTTGATCATTGCGAATACGCTTAATAACTGAAGCAGTGTATTCTTCCAGATTAGGGTATATTGCCAGAATTTCTGTCCCGTATTCACCGTTCATCATATCAGAGGCCAACCTCTCTAACTCAAGGGCTACTTCCGCCATTTCAGCGCCCATTCCGTCTATCATTTTCGAATAGGCCATAGCAATAATTGCTAACTCAATGATGTCTGTCTCGCTCCCACTCTGATACTCTTCGGTTTGTTTTTGAAGAAGATTCAAAAATGCTTCAGCCATTCCATTTACGGGATCTTTGCGGCTCGCGAGTAAACTTAAGGTATGAAAATCTTGGTTTTTGAAGTCTCGATTCACAATATCCTGAAAGAGCCTTCCGTAAAGTTCGTCATCGGCCAAGTCTAGCTCATATAGAACCAACAAAGACCTTGCTGGAATACTACTTGAATAATCCCCAAACAGGTAGTCCTCTAAACTAGTCTTAAGTGTTTCTGTGGGTTTTGCATTCAACAACGTAGTTAATGTTGTAGGAAATCCCTGCTGAATCCCCTCATAGTAAGCTAACCCGACTAACATTTCTTCATAAGGAGCCAGAATATTCGCAATATTTTCTAGCTCAGACAATAACGTATCCGACGGCTCATTCCACCACTGCACGCTCTGCTTAAAAGGGTATGTGCTCTGGGCAATAGATCTGTTTAATACGCCAACTTGTTCTCTTACTATTTTATAATCTGGGTTTTCAGCTCGATATTGCTGTTCTAAGCGCTGCAGTGTATATTCGATGCTTTCGGCGTGAAGGCACGAACTAAAAGCAACAAGTATGAATATTAGCTTTTTCATTCGATTGTAAGAATGCTAGTCGTAAAATTTTCTGTGAATCCCAATGTCGTGATTCCTGGCTGCCTCGAATAAGGAGGCGAGAAAAAATACAGTTCCTCGTAACTACCATCCGATTGCTCAACAATTATCTCATAGGCTGGAAACTTATCCCTTTTTCCAGTAGCACCAATTTTAGGATTTAAGGGGTCAGCGTATGCATCCAAAATAAATTCAATATCCCAATCAATATTAGGAATTACTGGACTCAATATTTCTGGGAAAGCACCATCCTCAGAAGAGCCCACGACGCTCATCCAAACTGTCTTATCGACATAGCTATTCTCAACATAATTCTGAGAAACAAACGAAGGAGGCCCCTCTTCGTGCTTTACTGATAGGAATTTGCTTTTTGGCGGCGCTAGCCCCTCCTACGCTAAAGCTACGGCGGGCAGGCTGCCGAGGGTGAGGGTTGAAGGGAGAGGGGGCGATTTAAGATTGAGGGTTGAGTTTTGAAGGATGAATGGTGTCTGATTCGAGGGCTTAAGTCTTTCAATTCAGCAAAAGCGCTCTTTTAAGATCAGCAAGAGCAAATTCCCCCGACATTCGTGTCTTTCAAAGCATACTCAGGCGTTCAGCGCCTGTGTGGTGCGGATTTTCATTGTTTGGGGTCTCGGCTCAGTCCGTCCAGAAGATTGGCTCGTCGTCGTGGGCCCAAGGGTCGGGATCTTCGATTTCGAGAAATAGGCCGGGGTCTGAAGGATGAGGCTTGAGACCTGTGACCTGAGTGGAAGCTGCCGCTGTTCGCGCAGAGAATTGAGTTTCAGGTTCGGCTCTTTCGCGCTTATAGCGTGGAGCGGTGGGCAGCCATGCGGCGGAGGCTTCGGGTTCGAGGTCGATGACGGTGCCGTCGTGGGCATCAAAAATCCACCGGATGGTGGAGGGCGGTGCGCGTGGGGTGCAGGCCTTTGTCAAAATAATGGGTTCCCACAAGCCAAGGCGTTCAAGCTGGCGGCGGATTTGGTCGGGGTCCCTGACAGGCTTGAGCGGGCGCATTTCACTGCCGCAGCAGGGGCATTTGAGTGGATCGCAGCCCCAGATGTCGAGAATGCGCTGGCGCCAATGGCGACGGTGCCTAAAACCTGAAAACGGAGACCTGAGACCTGAGTTGAGAGGAGGGTTGAGATTTGAAGGATGGGACTTGAGACCTGACTGTTTGCGTTGCCCTCGGGCTTTGTTGCTGTAGAGGCCGTAGTAGCGGAGGGTTTGGAAGCCTTTGGGCGGGACGTGTTCGTAGAGGGCGGCGACGAAGTCGGTGCCGGAGAAAAGCTCAAAGTTGCGCTTAGAGCAGTTCCATGAATTATAGACACACTGGTGAGAGCAGAATCTGGAGCAGCGCAAGGCGCTGGCCCAGGAGCGTATTGAAATACG
>JGI20154J14316_10000805_pt1 | contig 28285 bp, 27 predicted proteins | sample COG_04_FD_14316 | JGI IMG/M metagenome (IMG submission 14316)
AGAGTCTAGACAGAAAGAATCAAGATTATGCATAATTTTAAGAAACTGAAAATTTGGATTGAAAGTATGGAACTAGTTTTAGAATCCTACAAGATTACTAGAGGTTTTCCGAAATTTGAAACTTACGGATTGATGAGTCAAATGAATCGATGTGCAGTTTCTATCCCTTCAAATATTTCTGAGGGAACTAGCAAAAGCTCAAACAAACATTTTGCTAATTATTTAGAACACAGCCTAGGTTCAGCTTTTGAGTGGGAAACCCAATTAAATATCGCATTAAATCAAGATTACATTACAAAAGAACAATTTAAAAAATTAGAAGATAAAATAACGCAAATACAAAAAATGATCTCAAGTTTCAAATCTGGACTTAAATAGTCTTGACTCTTGGCTCTTGGATCTTTAATCTAATTGAAATATGGAAACAAACGACAAACAACTCTTAAGAGGAGGTCAATTCTTAGTAAAAGAAACAAACTGTGAAGACGTATTTACGCCTGAAGATTTTTCAGAAGAACAGCGTATGATGAAAGAAGCGGTTATGGAGTTTAATGACCGTGAAATCATACCCCACAAAGCACGTTTTGAGGCAAAAGATTTTGCTTTGACGGAAGAATGTATGCGTAAAGCTGGGGACCTTGGGTTTTTGAGTGTTGCAGTCCCTGAAGCCTATGGTGGCATGGGAATGGGGTTTGTCTCAACGGTACTAACCTGTGATTACATTTCTAGTGGGACAGGATCCTTCAGTACTGCTTTTGGCGCACATACAGGGATTGGAACGATGCCAATTACGTTATACGGCACTGACGAGCAAAAACAAAAATATGTTCCAAAATTAGCTTCTGGCGAATGGTTTGGTGCGTATTGCTTAACAGAACCTGGTGCGGGATCGGATGCCAATTCTGGTAAAACTACTGCTGAATTATCTGCTGACGGAAAATCCTACAAAATTAATGGACAAAAAATGTGGATCTCAAACGCAGGCTTCTGTAGTGTGATGATTGTTTTTGCGCGTATTGAAAATGATAAAAATATTACGGGCTTTATTGTAGAGTATAACGGCGAAACGCCTAATGGCATCACTCTAGGTGAAGAAGAACACAAATTAGGAATTCGCGCTTCATCTACCCGTCAAGTGTTTTTTAATGATACCGTTGTGCCAGTTGAAAACATGTTGGCCGGTCGTGGTGAAGGATTTAAAATCGCAATGAACTCTCTTAACGTAGGACGAATCAAATTAGCGGCTGCTTGTTTAGATTCTCAAAGACGTATTTTAAACATCGCTGTTAATTACGCCAAAGAGCGCAAGCAATTCAAAACACCGATTGCAGACTTTGGAGCCATTAAAGTAAAATTAGCGGAGATGGCTGCTAGTGCGTATGCCGGTGAATCTGCAACCTATAGAGCTGCAAAAAACATCGAAGATCGTATTGCCATGCGTGAAGCTGCAGGGAATACCCATCAAGAAGCTGAGCTAAAAGGCGTTGAAGAATATGCTATCGAATGTTCTATCTTAAAAGTAGCCGTTTCTGAGGATGTACAAAATTGTGCAGATGAAGGGATTCAAATTTTTGGAGGTATGGGATTCTCTGAGGAGACGCCTATGGAGTCTGCTTGGAGAGATGCTCGAATTGCACGAATCTATGAAGGAACCAATGAAATTAACAGAATGCTTTCTGTTGGTATGCTCGTAAAAAAAGCTATGAAAGGCCATGTGGATCTATTGGGGCCAGCGTCAAAAGTTCAAGAAGAACTTATGGGGATTCCTTCATTTGACACCCCTGATTATTCTGAATTATTTTCGGAGGAAAAAGAAATGATTAAGAAGTTGAAAAAGACATTTTTAATGGTTGCTGGTGGTGCGGTTCAAAAATATGGCCCTCAACTCGAAGACCATCAACAATTATTAATTGCAGCTGCAGATATCTTAATTGAAATTTATATGGCAGAATCTGCCATTTTACGAACTGAAAAAAACGTGAAACGAACGAGTCAAAAAGAGCAATCTGCACAAATTGCAATGGCAAAATTATATTTGTACCACGCTGTGGATACCGTTGAAGAAAAAGGAAAAGAAAGTATTATTTCTTTTGCTGAAGGCGATGAACAACGGATGATGCTGATGGGGCTTAAACGTTTTACAAAATATACAAACTATCCAGATATCGTAGATTTACGTATTGAAATTGCAGAAAAAGTAAAAGAAGAAAACAGCTATTGTTTTTAAATTTCTGTAATTATATTTAGTTAGAAAAACGTCTCAGGTAACTTTGGGGCGTTTTTTTTTGCAAAATATAGAGTCTTTAAGCGATCCATTTAAAAATTGTGTAACTTTATGAAAAAATTTCAATATGAATACCAAATCTTTATTTCTAATTCCTGTTTTACTTATCAGTATTTCAATACAAGGGCAGGTATTAAAACCTGAATCGCAGATATTTACACACCAAGACACGCTAAGAGGAAGTGTTACGCCAGAACGCGCTTGGTGGGATTTGAATTATTATCATTTGGATATTTCAGTCCATCCAGAGACAAAATCCATTCAAGGAAAAAACACCATTCGATATACCGTTCTTGAACCCTATCAAACCCTACAAATTGATTTACAAGCGCCTATGAAACTAACCAAAGCAGTTCAAGATGGTGAGGAATTAACAATTGTAAAAGATGGAAATGCGCACTTTATCACTTTAAAAAAACCACAAACTGTTAGTGGTAAATTAGAAGAAGTAGAAATTTTTTACGAAGGACAACCACGAGTAGCAGTCAGAGCGCCATGGGATGGTGGAATTTCTTGGAAAAAAGACGCAAACGGAAATGATTTTATTGCATCCTCATGTCAAGGCTTAGGTGCCAGTGTTTGGTGGCCAAACAAAGATCATATGTATGATGAAGTGGACAGTATGAAAATTAGTGTGAATGTTCCAAAACAGTTGATGAATATCTCTAACGGACGCTTAGAGTCTGTTGAAGAACAAGAAGATAACACGACAACTTACCATTGGGTGGTTACAAATCCCATTAACAATTATGGCGTAAACATCAATATTGGAGATTATGTTCATTTCTCAGAAATATATGAGGGTGAAAATGGCCCTTTAGATATGGATTACTATGTATTGAGGGATCATCTAGAAAAAGCTAAGGAACAATTCAAAGATGCACCCAAAATGATGAAAGCCTTTGAACACTGGTTTGGTCCCTACCCGTTTTATGAGGATAGTTTCAAATTGGTAGAAGTCCCTTATTTAGGGATGGAGCACCAGAGTTCTGTGACCTATGGCAATCAATTTAAACAAGGCTATCTAGGAAGGGATTTATCTAGAACTGGTTGGGGCTTGAAATTTGATTTCATCATCATTCACGAATCTGGTCACGAATGGTTTGCAAATAACATCACATATAAAGATGCTGCAGATATGTGGATTCATGAAGGGTTTACTGCCTATTCTGAAAACATATTTTTAGATTATCATTATGGAAGTGAAGCAGCGGCAGACTATGTCATTGGGACAAGAGCAAATATTCAAAATGACAAACCGATTATAGGAACTTATAATGTGAATTCTGAAGGCTCATCGGATATGTATTATAAAGGTGCTAATATGCTGCACACCTTACGGCAACTTATTCAGGATGATGAAAAGTGGCGGCGTCTTTTAAGAGGTTTAAATAAAACATTTTACCATCAGACCGTCACAACGTTGGATATTGAAACCTACATAAGTAAATTTTCTGGCTTGAATTTAACGGCCTTTTTTAATCAATACCTTCGTGATATTAGAGTGCCAAGTTTAGAGTATACTATAATAAAAAATCAACTTAAGTATCGCTGGATAAATGTGGTTGAAAATTTTGAAATGCCTATTGAAATAGAAGTCAACGGTAAAACACAATGGCTCTACCCAACTAACGAGTGGCAAAAAGCTAAAATCGATGCGGCCGAAATTAGTATTGATAGAGATTATTATATCACCCATAAACAACTAAATTAAAATCCAATCAAATGAAAAACTTACTCCCAATCCTACTTTTAGTAGTTAGTTTTAGTGCTACTACGCAAGATTTTTCAATGGAACTTCTTAAAAATAAAACCCCTCGAAACATCGGGCCAGGCGGCATGTCTGGTCGTGTCACCTCCATAGATGTGGTACATTCAAACCCAGATATTATGTATGTGGGGACTGCTTCTGGTGGCGTATGGAAATCGACCTCAGGAGGTGTCAAATGGGTTCCTATTTTTGAAAAAGAAGCCACGGCTTCTATTGGTGCTGTTGCGATTCAACAATCCAACCCTAGTGTTATTTGGGTAGGGACTGGCGAAGGAAATCCTCGTAACAGTCTCAATGGTGGTTATGGTATTTATAAGTCATTAGATGGTGGTAAAAATTGGATTTTAATGGGTTTAGAAAAAACACGTCATATCCATCGGGTGATTATAGACCCTACAAATCCAAATACGGTATATGCGGCAGCTATTGGATCGCCTTGGGGAGAACATCCCGAACGTGGTGTGTATAAAACGATCGATGGTGGGAAAACATGGGCTAAGATATTATATACGAATCAAAAAAGTGGAGCTGCAGATTTAGTAATGGATCCTCAAAATCCCAATAAATTGATTGCAGCCATGTGGGAACACAAACGCGACCCTTGGTTTTTTAGTTCTGGTGGCGAAGGCTCTGGATTATACAGCACCTATGATGGTGGCGACACATGGAAAAAAATAACGTCTGACGATGGACTTCCTGAAGGAAATTTAGGTCGAATTGGCATCGCCATTGCGCCTAGTAAACCCGATATAGTTTATGCCTTAGTCGAAGCCAAAAAAAATGCGCTATACAAAAGCACCGATGGTGGTATAAACTGGGAAATGGTAAGTGACAACATGGATGAAATAGGAAATCGCCCTTTTTATTATGCTGATATTTATGTGGATTCTCAAAACGAAAACCGATTGTTTTCAATTTTCACGTACGTCAATGTTAGTGATGATGGCGGAAAAAGTTTCACACAACTCATGCCTGCATACGGCGTTGATAATGGGATTCATCCCGATCATCATGCATGGTGGATACACCCGACTAATGGTAATTTCATGATTGATGGAAACGATGGTGGTATGAACATCACCAAAGATGGTGGAGAATCGTGGCGATTTATAGGAAATCTTCCGGTGGCACAATTTTATCATATTAATATAGATAACGAATTTCCGTATAATGTCTATGGAGGTATGCAAGACAATGGTTCTTGGAGAGGGCCTTCCTATGTGTGGCGCGCACAAGGAATTAGAAATTCATATTGGCAAGAAATAAGTTTTGGCGATGGATTTGACGTGATTCCAGATAGAGACGATTCTCAATATGGATGGACCATGAGTCAAGAAGGCTATGTAAGTCGCTATGACTGGAAAACGGGTAATAACTATATTGTACGCCCTACCCATCAGAATGCTGATGTGACACTACGGTTTAATTGGAATGCAGCGATCAATATAGATCCAAACTCAAATAATACACTGTATTTTGGAAGTCAGTTTGTACATAAATCAATAGATAAAGGCGATACGTGGACGGTCATTTCCCCTGATTTAACGACCAATGACTCTAACAAACTTCAACAGCATGAAAGTGGCGGATTGACAATGGATGCGACTGGTGCCGAAAACCACTGTACTATACTAGTTATCGAACCCTCAGAAGTTGAAACTGATATGCTTTGGGTAAGTACCGATGATGGACGTGTACACTATACACAAAATGGAGGGTTAGAATGGATAGAAGTCTCAAAAAATATTAAAGGCTTGCCAAAAGGGAGCTGGATTCCTCAAATTAAAGCTTCCAAAACTACCAAAGGCGAAGCCCTTTTAGTTGCCAACGATTACAGACGATTTAATTATACGCCTTATGTGTATCGCACAAAAAATTATGGTAAAACATGGGAGCGTATCGTTGATGAATCCGATGTAACCAGTTTTGCCTTGTCTATTATAGAAGATGTTGAGGAACCTAATTTATTATTTTTAGGGACGGATGATGGGCTTTATATGTCTATCGATAAAGGCAAAAAATGGTCCAAATGGACCGAAGGGTTTCCAACTGTTCCTGTAAAAGATTTAATAATTCATCCTAGAGAACATGACTTAGTCATTGGAACCTTTGGACGTGCGGCTTGGGTATTGGATGACATTCGCCCTTTGAGAGCGCTTGCGAAAAATCAAAACTTACTACAAAAAACGATTCATTTGTTTGATCCACCCATTGCCTATCAAGCAGCATACCAACAGCCTACGGGAAGTCGGTTTGGAGGAGATGCGTTATTTAATGGTGAAAACCGACGCAGCGGGGCACAACTTTCATATTTTCTAAAAGTTCAAGAAAAAGATTCGAAAGCAACTGATGAAAATGAGGATGACGATAAAGACGCAGAAACCGAAGATTCAACAACTGTAAAATGGGATTCTCTACAGCTTCAGTTATTTGATGGAGATCGTCTGATTCGAACTTTAAAACAAAAAGCACCTGAAGATAGTGGTGTTCATAAATGGCGATGGTATATGGATGAAAAAGGAATTGAACGTCCTTCTAAAACACTAAGCAAATCAAAAAGTGAGCCTTCAGGTGTACAGGTTTTTCCAGGTACATATCGGGCAGTTCTATCTTATGGTGACCAAAATTCTGAGACGGTCATAGAAGTACAAAACGATCCTCGAATTCCATATAATTCAACGGCAACACAAGAGGTTTACAACACCCTAAAAGGTTTTGAAACTCAACAAGAAATTACGGCAAGTGCCGTCAAACAACTTGTAGAAAGTAAAAAAATAGTGTCTGAATTTTCGGATAAATTAACAAAGAATAACAAAAAACTACATAAGGATGCCATTAAAAACTGCAAAGAGATCACCAAAAAAATAGACACTATTTTGGCACTCTATTTTGGTAAAGAGGATAAACGCCAAGGGATTACAAATGACCCAGAAGTGTCTGTTTTGGAACGCATTGGACTTGCCTCCTACTATACTGGGACACGGAAAAATGGGATTTCAAGCACCGAACGCACTCTTATTGAGCACGCTAAAGCAGCAATTAGAGACGCCTTAAAAACAACCAACACCTTTTTTGAAGACGAGTGGCCAACTTTTCAAATAGAAATGGAAGCTAAAGAACTGTCTCCATTTGAGATTATAAAAACATTCAAACTAAAAAATTAAATGCCGATTTTTATGCGGTTCCAATTTTTTAACTAACTTTCGAGTAACTAAACTTAAATAAAATGAAAAACACAATTCTATCTTTATTACTTATTTTCAGTGTATTAGCATGTAAAAATAAAGTAAAAAAAACAGAGTCAACAACAACAGAAACCTCTAATGCCGAACAAGAGGCCGTTGTAAATACGCGCACTTTATCTATCGTGCTAGGGTCAAAAAGCGAAAGTGCAGTCACTGGCAACGCAGAATTTACAGAAATTGATGGGATGGTTCAGATGACCGCTGTGATCAAAGGGCTTTCGGTAGGGTCTCATGCCATACATATTCATGAAAAAGCAGATTGTTCTTCAGTAGATGGTAAATCGGCTGGAGGGCACTGGAATCCTACAGCGCAACCACATGGAAAATGGGGTGCAGAAACGGGCTATCACAAAGGAGATATTGGAAATTTTACTGTTGAAAATACAGAAGCTGATACGATTGTCGAATTTAGTACAGACCAATGGTGTATTGGTTGCGGAGATGACAGAAAAGACATTCTAGGTAAAGGAGTTATTGTACATCAAGGAGTAGATGATTTTACGTCTCAACCTTCTGGCGCTGCTGGTAGCCGCGTAAGTTGTGGTGGAATTATTGAATAACTTAATTTTAAGATTCCCAATATAAGCTACTTAGTCTAAGTGGCTTTTTTTAATATACTATAAAATATTCTGTGCAATGAACCCATCTGCTAGCGGCTGGATTACTAAACTTTTACAACTACTTAAAACGAATCCAGAACAAAAATTTGAGTCGTTGGAGGAGTTGTATCCAAAACTCAGAGAGACCGGGTTTTTATATGGCAGTAATATGACTACGCTTGAGTATATAAAGGACAGCTCAGATTACACGAAAGAAGAACGTTGTAAAATAAATTTATTAATTGCTTTTTACGCTGTGCATTCTACCATTGGGTCGACAGATTCTTTTGAAAAAAGTCTGTTAGCGTTTTATAAAGAAATCACATTTCATAAACCTACACTCATAAATAATATTTTAGGAGATAGCCTAGAATCTGTTCTTCATAAACGTATAAACATTGATAGTAATTTTCTAACGAAAAACTTTAGTTTTTTTGTGACCAATGCGCTTCTTTTTATGGATGTCTTGGCCTATAAACAGTATCTAAAAGGTGAGAAAAATACAATCCATTATTTATCACAGTTCGAAAACTCCATAAGAACTATCGTAATTAGTGCTCTAGACTCTAAATCCATAAAAACATCCTATGATCGCAGCTTGATAAAACTTTTAGAATCTTCATTTCGATTTATGGATAACAATTCTTTGAGTTATAAATCAGTTCTGGATTTAGTTCCGGAAAAAATAGAAGCTTGTTATTATTTAGATTTGGCGTGTATGTCAACTTGGAATGCAGAAGGACTTGAGGTCCATGAGCAAAGTTTTTTAAACACACTGGGAGGCGATCTTAAAATTTCGAAGCAACAAATTGCAAAGTCTTTGGTTTCGGTAAACACCTTTTACGAAACTCACAAAAGCAAAATGGCATTGCTAAACTCCAAAAATATTGTTCAAAATTTTTATGATAATTCAAGTTTAATGGTACGTAAACTTATTTCGCGAAATAGTAAACGCTTATTTTTAGAATTAAAAGAAAGTAAAGATTTGGTGAAATTATTATCCCAATCTACTTTGAGAGATCTTACGGATGCAGAGCAAAAACAAATGCAAGAACAATTGTTAGATGTATTAAAATCGATTCCTAGTTTGGCAATTTTTATGTTGCCAGGCGGTGTAGTTTTATTACCCTTATTTGTGAAATTTATTCCTAAGTTATTGCCTTCTGCATTTGATGACAACAGAATAAATGATTAACTCATAAAAATACTACCTTTGAAGCATGGGATTAAACAACAATGATATTTTTAAAAAACTTAGAGTCGCTCATAAATTAAGAGATGACGATATTGTGAGAATTTGTGCTTTAAAAGATTTTAAGATCACCAAAAGTGAACTGAACGCCATTTTTAGAAATGAAACCCATCCAAAATATATGGAATGTGGGGATCAGTTTTTACGAAATTTTTTAGATGGGTTAATCATTCACTTACGAGGCCCAATGCCTCCAAAGCCTTCTAAGGTTTCTAAGGTTTCTATTGAGACTAAAAACAACTAAATATAAACACATGAAGATATCTGTGATACTGGGGTGTTTAGTAACACTTTTTTTGTGTTGTAAAGAATCCAACACCAAAAGTATAAAAGATTCAACGTATGTGGAAGCCTTAAATAAAAATCGTGAAAATCGCAGTGAAAATCGAATTAAATACTTGGAATTATCAGGTCTTTTTAAGTTGGATTCTACAACAAACACATTTGGAAGCGCTGATTCTAATACGTTTGTTTTAGCCGTTGAAACGATAGCACAAACCATTGGGCGCTTCGAATTATCAAAAGAAGGGCTTCAGTTTTATGCCGATAAAGACATCGAAGTAACAAATGGTCAAGGTGAAGAAATAGATTTTTTAACCCTTGCTATTGATGCGAACGGGAATTCAATTAAGCTCTATCACGAACAAATAAAGTGGCAGATTATTACACGTTCGGGTGCACTATACTTGAGAGTTTGGGATTCAAAAAATCCTGCTATAAAAGCCTTCAAAGGCTTTGATAGCTATGAAATTAANACTGATTTNATTTTGGAAGCAGCCTTTAGCTATTATGAACGCTCTCGAGTTGAATCAGTCGCTTCCAAGCTAGGCGTCAATGATGTCATGGTTTTTATTGGACAGCTCCAATTTAGTTTTAAAGGAGTTCCATACAGTTTAGAAATCGGGCAAGACGGATTTGTTATGGTAGGAGATTTAACTTCTGGAGAAACAACCTATGGTGGCGGGCGTTATATGTACCTTGAACTTCCAGAAGCAGATGGAACTATTACATTGGACTTTAATTATCTATATAATCCCCCCTGTGCTTATTCAGAATATACCACCTGTTTATTTCCACCAAGACAAAATCAACTAGGTTTTAAAATTTTAGCAGGAGAACTTCTTAAAAAAGGAGTTTAGTGTTATATAATTCACTATATTTAGTTACTAATTTTTGACCTAAACAATCCCATTTGAAATCAGTATCAGAACAAACTTTTGTAGCGCTTTTGGAGAAACACCAAAACATAGTGCATAAAATTTGTAGGCTTTATACCTATGATTCGGATGCGCATAAAGATTTGTTTCAAGAAATTACCATACAGTTATGGAAAGCCTATCCCAAATTTAGAGGCGAATCAAAGTTTAGCACTTGGATGTACCGCGTTGGTTTAAACACCTCTATTACTTTATATCGAAAATCACTACGTCGTGTCGAAAGTCAAAGTATTGAGTCCGTTGCCTATAAACTTTCTTATGAAGACTATGATGACACTAAGGACGAACAATTGAAACTGATTTATGCAGCAGTACACAAGTTAAATGATATCGAAAAAGGAATCGTTTTTTTGTATTTAGAAAATAAAAATTATAGAGAAATTAGTGAAACACTAGGGATTAGTGAAGTCAATGCACGTGTCCGCATGAATCGCATTAAAACAAAACTAAAAACCCAGTTAAATTCTTAAGTATGGATGAATTAGAACTATTAAAAAAAGACTGGGAGTCGTCTTCTAAAAACTATCCAGAATTAGATAAAGAAGCGCTTTACAAATTAATCAATAAACGGTCCTCATCGATTGTGAAATGGATTTTTATTATTAGTCTGTTAGAATTTGTATTATGGACATTGATTTCTATACTTTCGAATGATTCTGAAAGTTTAGAGAAATTAAAAAGTTACAATGTAGAGTATATAATATACCCTCTTGAGGGTTTAGGCTATATTGTTTTAGTCTATTTCTTTTATATTTTTTATAAAAACTATAAAAATATTTCAACGACCGAAGACACAAAAATGTTAATGGAGCGCATTTTAAAAACGCGTAAGACCGTCAAACACTATGTAATTTTTAATCTTGTTTTTGTCTATGTTTCTATAATAATTGGCGTGTGTCTTGAGTTAACAAACAACCCCGAAGTCCAAGCATTAGTTGTCGGAATTGAAACTGAAGGCACCAAAAATGTTGCTATATTTTATTTGATAGTGGTTGGGCTAAGTATTCTAGCAATGGCGCTTATCACAGCGGTTTTGTTAGGGTTTTATTACTTGATATATGGTCTTTTAATGAACCGTTTAAAAGCCAACTACAAAGATTTAAAAGAGCTGACCACAGATCCGTAATTTACCAAGAGCGTTTTTTGTTCAACGCTTCTTTTTCCAACAATTCTTCTTGAGGAATCACTTTCATAAAAGACGGGTGTTGTTCAATCGCATACTCGATCTTTTCTACGATTTGATCAATCGATTCGTTTTCATAATCAATTTCTAGAGGCGCTTTAATGTCCATAGTTTGAAGGATGTTCTTTTTCCTTACTCGGATTCCTTTTTTATCAAAGGACCGTCTGAATCCGTCTATAACAATTGGTACAACTATTGGCTTATAATGCTTAATAATATGAGCTGTTCCTTTTCGAATGGGTTTAAATGGTGTGGTCGTTCCTTGTGGAAATGTAATCACCCAACCATCATTTAAAGCGTTATTAATGTTTGAAATATCGCTCATTTTTACTTGTCGGTTTACATTTTCTCCAGAAGCGCGCCACGTACGTTCGATACTAATAGACCCCGCATAGGCAAATACTTTTGGAAGAAATCCTGATTTCATGGTTTCTTTAGCCGCCACAAAATATATATTAAGTTTCGGGTGCCACAGATAACCAACATTTTTAATATTGTCATCACGTCCACTTAGGGCTGCATTAAAGACGTGAAACATCGCCATCACATCCGCAAAATACGTTTGATGATTGGAAATAAATAGCACATTTGTCTCAGGTAAGTTTCGTAAAATATCAGAGCCTTCTATTTGCAGTTCATTAAAACCTCTATAGCGTCGGTGACTTAAGACTCCTGCAATGCGAATGATCCACTTTTTGAGAAATAAATACTGTCCAAAGATATTTTTTTTAAATAAACCCATTAAGATTTTGAAAATTTGTTGTGCAAACCTACGCTATTTTTTTTAAAATTAGATTTAACATTGATTTGATTTCTATCAGCATCATGGCGGTCGCGCCCCAAACAACATGGTCATTTAGCATAAATGCAGGCACTTTATACGTTACCCCTTCTGCAGCAGTGATTTCTGAAATAACCTCATAATCATCATTCAAAAAATCTGTTAAGGATACTTCGAGAACCGCCTCAACTTCGGACGCCTGTAGCGTAAACGTAAGATGTTCTTGCGCAATTCCTAAAAAAGGAGACACTAAAAAATTACTTGGCGGAATATAGGTCGGCGTGAGTTCACACATTACCGTAATTTTTTCTGAGCTTACACCAATCTCTTCCCAAGTCTCTCGTAGGGCTGTTGCTTCCATCGACACATCTTCAGGCTCAGGCTTTCCACCTGGAAATCCAATTTGTGCAGAATGAACGCCCTTGTAAGATTTTCGTAAAATTAAAACTAAAAGCGTTTCTCCAGTTTTACTAGGGTAAAATAATGCCAAAACAGCTGCAGGTTTTGCAGTCTTTCGTTCTTCTTTATAACGCTCAATTAATTGTTCTCGAAATGGAGGTGCCATTTTTAACTGCACCTCAACACCGGGTAAATTCAGTGTATTTAGTTTTGAAATTGCTTTTTCAAATGCTTTAAATCTCATATATTAGAGTTAAATAAATTAATACTATCCATGCGACTATTTATAGTGTTCGTTATAAGTTGTATTTTGGTGAGCTGTCAAGATAAGAAAACTAAAGAGAATACAGTGGCGCCAAAAAAAAGCGTTATCACATCCATCCCAAAAGAACCGATTGCTGAAGTTAAAAAATCTGATTTTTTATTGACAGATACGAATGTTATGGACTTTTTCTTAAGCTATGACAAAGCGCATAAAGAAAATACGGTGCGAATTACCACCGATTTTGGTGCTATTGACATTCTGCTGTTTGAGGCGACTAAATTTCACCGTTCAAATTTTATTTACCTCATAAAAAAACAGTATTTCGATGGAACACAGTTTTACAGAGTGATACAAAATTTCGTCATTCAAGGGGGAAATAGTGACGATCGAAAGACCTCAATAAAACGACAAAAAATCGGAAAATACTTACTTCCAAATGATTACGACAAAGGGTATAAACACAACCGTGGCATGGTCAGTATGCCAAGTAAAAACGTAGATAACCCTTACAAAAAAGCATCCCCTTTTGAGTTTTTTATTGTTCAGCAACAGGGTGGTGCTCATCATTTAGATGGCGATTATAGTATTTTTGGAAAAGTGATTCGCGGCATGGATGTCGTTGATAACATAGCTGCTGTTCCCACCGATGCGTCCGATTGGCCACTCCAAAATGTGTATATCCGAAAAATTGAAATCTTAAAATAAATTAAAATTAATTAGCGGTATAATTTAATTTAAGTACATTGTAAACATCACATTTAAACCCTCTAAAATCAAATACCATGAAATTTACTGTATCAAATTCATACTTCAAAATTTTTTGTTTGAGTATTACAACCCTAATTATCAGCTGTAAAGGAGACGTGAACACACAATCCGAAAACATCTTATTACAAGAATGGCAAGGCCCTTACGGAGGCGTTCCTGCTTTTGATAAAATGGCGGTAAATGATATTCAAGAAGCCGTTGAAATTGGCATGAAACTCAACCTTTCTGACATCGAAGCGATTGCAAATTCAACAGAAGCCGCCACTTTTGAAAACACCATTGCAGCCATGGAGCGCTCGGGTGCAGAATTAGACCGTGTTTTTTCGTATTATGGCATTATGAGTAGCAATATGTCCTCTCCTGAGTTCAGAGAAATTCAATCGGCTCTTGCGCCAAAATTATCTGAATTCTCTTCTAGTATCAGTCAAAATAAAGCGCTATTTAATCGTATAAAAACGGTCTATGAAGCATCTCAAACCACCCCTTTAGATGCCGACCAACAACGTGTGGTCGAACTTACGTATAATGGTTTTGCCATGCGTGGTGCCGAATTGAATCCAGAAAAAAAGGCGCGTTATGCAGCCATCGATAAAGAACTATCAACCCTCTATAACACCTTTTCAGATAATGTGCTTCATGATGAAGAAAACTACGTCACTTATTTAAATGCCGATCAGTTGGGTGGACTTTCTGAAGGGTTTGTGAAGTCTGCTGCCGCCATCGCCACAGAAAAAGAAAACGAAGGAAGTTATGCCATTACCAATACGCGTTCTTCAATGGATCCGTTTCTCACCTATTCTACAAACAGAGCTTTAAGAAAACAAGTCTGGACTAATTATTATGCACGAGGCGATAATGGAGACGACTACGACAATAACAGGATCATTGCTCAGATTTTAAAGTTACGCCGAGAACGCGTTGAACTGTTAGGGTATAAAAATTATGCCGAATGGCGTTTACAAGATCGCATGGCAAAAACGCCCGAAAATGCGTTAGCTTTAATGGAAGCGGTTTGGCCTGCCTCTATTGCACGTGTGCATGAGGAAGTTGCCGATATGCAAGCCGTTGCCAATGCGAACGGAGATTCTATTACGATTGAGCCGTGGGATTACCGTTACTATGCAGAAAAAGTACGTGTTGCTAAATATGATTTAAACAGTGATGAGGTGAAGCAATACCTTCAGCTTGATAAATTGACTGAGGCGATGTTTTATGTCGCAGGGCGTTTGTTTAATTATAATTTCAGGCCCGTTCCTGAAGGCAGTGTTCCTGTATTTCAAGAAGATGTAAACGTTTGGGAAGTAACTGATAAGGATTCTGGGGCACACATTGGACTTTGGTATTTAGATCCGTATGCGCGTCAAGGAAAACGTTCTGGCGCCTGGGCAACCACTTACCGAAGTCAAACGACCTTTGATGGTAAAAAAACCGTACTGGCTTCTAACAACTCCAACTTTGTGAAACCTGCAGAAGGTGAAGCTCTATTGGTGTCTTGGGACGATGCCACTACCTTTTTTCATGAATTTGGGCACGCCTTACACTTCTTTTCATCAAACGTAAAATACCCAACTTTAAACGGTGGTGTGAGAGATTATACGGAGTTTCAATCGCAGTTGTTAGAACGTTGGTTATCTACGGATGAAGTGATTAATCAATTTTTAGTACATCATGAAACTGGTGAAGTTATTCCAAAAGAATTAGTAGCGAAAATTAAAAAAGCAGCGACGTTTAACCAAGGGTTTGGAACTACCGAATATTTAGCGTCTGCATTAATGGACATGAAACTCCACCTTGCAGACCCCGAAAATATTGATATTGATGCCTTTGAACGCCAAACCTTAGCTGATCTTAAAATGCCATCTGAACTTCCAATGCGTCACCGCACGCCTCATTTTGGACACGTGTTTTCTGGAGAAGGTTATGCCACTGCTTACTATGGCTATATGTGGGCGGATGTGTTGACAGCAGATGCTTCTGAAGCGTTTCAAGAAGCACCAGGTGGGTTTTATGATAAAGACCTTGCTGACCGCTTGGTGAAGTATTTATTTGAACCCCGAAACTCTATGGATCCCGCGGAGGCCTACAAACTGTTTAGAGGCCGTGATGCCAAAATTGAAGCGCTGATGCGTGACCGTGGTTTTCCTGTGAACTAAAAAAATGATTTTTGATAAAAGCGTATTCGATTGGATACGCTTTTTTTTTGATTTTTCTAGCTAGCGTGTTGTTTAGGGAAGTTGATATGCATATCCTAATGAAAATACAACACCTCCAATATGGCTTTCACCAAATACTTCATTAAATTGAATAGCATTGAAACCATATGCAGCTCTTGCATCTATAGAAATTTCTCCTTTTTGATCAATTTTTTTACGCATGCCAAAACCTACAATACCTCCAAAATTTACGGTACGTAAATCATCTTTGATCGTTGTATTTGCAGTTAATGACTGTGGAGGTAATTGTACAAATGGCGGATTTCCACTTGGATTTGGAACTATAACAGGGTTATTAGCTTGAGAATCAAAATAAAATTGACTATTTCCATTTGTTATTTGATTAGCAGATAATAAAACACCTAAATAAGGTCCAATTTCACCATAAAAACGGAAATCATCTCCCCAACCAAACTTTACTAAAACTGGAATTTCTAGATAATTCAAATCAGATTCAGAGTCAAATGTTGCATACAATGGGTTTTCATCAGTAATCAATGGCATCCCAATAAATGGTAAAAATTGATTTAATTGATCCCTTAACTCAATTGCTGAAATTGGCTGCAAGCCCGCTCTTTTTCCTCCTCGTTGGGTGTAGTTAATTTCTGGCTGAATAGAAATCATATCAGTAATTTCAAATTCAAAGGTCAATCCAAAATCAATACCACTGGTTGATTCATAATTTTGAGCATAAATATTATCATTATTACTTGAAAGGTTTCCTAAGCTAAAACCAATTTTGGTGCCAATTTTAATAGGAGTTCTGTCCTCTTTTTCTTCAGTATTATTTTCTTGAGCGTCTGTATTGTAAATACTTACAAGAAATAAGAATAGGAGTGTTTTACATTTAATTAGGTTCGGGATTTTCATTTAAAAAAGGGGTTTTTATTTAAATTTCTTTCCAAATATAGTATTTTTATAAATACTACAATAATTACATATATATACCTGTTTCGTTAATCAAGGTTTATCATAATAATCCTTTGAGTTGGGAGATTTTGCAAAGCGGCTACATATAAAATTCCCTAGTTTCGACAGGATGGTTTGTGTTTGAACATCACTCGTACATTCACAGTACGCCATTTTTATCGGAAAAGGAATCCTCAGCTAGGGCGAGCTTCTTTTGCTCGTGACAGCTATCGTAAAAAGACAATAGTTGTTTGAAGTTGTTTAGCGGCATCTCGCCATAAGCACGCCGCCACAGCAACCTTTTCATTGGCATCACATTCAAAACTCCTAAAAAAATTGAGTGATTGCCTCAAAAAAAGTACCTTTGCTACTCATTCGGTAAAAAACAAAAAATGGCAAGAATTTTAACAGGCGTACAGAGTACAGGCACCCCGCACCTCGGAAATATTTTAGGGGCGATCATCCCTGCAATTGAAATGAGTAACGACCCAAAAAATGATTCTTATCTATTTATTGCCGATATGCATTCGCTGACTCAAATTAAGGATGCAAACACATTGCGTCAAAACACCTATGCTACCGCCGCCACTTGGTTGGCATTTGGCTTAGACATCCAAAAAACTGTCTTTTACCGACAAAGTGATGTGCCACAGGTTACGGAGTTGTCTTGGTACTTGAGTTGTTTTTTTCCGTTTTCACGCTTAGAATTAGCGCATAGCTTCAAGGATAAAGCAGACCGTTTGGAAGACGTTAATGGCGGTTTATTTTCCTATCCAATGTTGATGGCTGCCGATATTTTACTTTATGATGCCACTATTATTCCTGTGGGGAAAGACCAGCTCCAACATATTGAAATGACTAGAGATGTCGCCGCAAGAGTACATGCCAAGGTCGGAGATGTATTTGTTATGCCAGAAGCTAAAATTCAAAAAGAAAACATGCTTATTCCTGGGTTGGATGGACAAAAAATGAGCAAAAGTAAAGGCAATGTGATTGATATTTTTCAAACCGACAAAGCCTTGCGAAAACAAATCATGTCGATTCAAACCGATAGTACACCACTAGAGGAACCGAAAGATTGGGCAAGCTGTAACTGTTTTGCACTATACAGACTATTGGCTTCAGAGCCTCAATCGAACGCAATGAAACAAAATTATGAAACTGGAGGCTATGGGTATGGCCATGCCAAACAAGCGTTGTTTGAATTGGTTTGTGCGTTGTTTTCTGAACAACGAGCCCGTTACACATATTATATGTCAAACCTTGAGGAAATAGACCAAGCGTTAGCAGTAGGGGCTAAAAAAGCAGCCACCGTTGCAACTGGCGTCTTGGAGCGCGTTCGAGAAAAAATCGGCTACTAAACCAGCTCAAATTCTTTTCCGGGGAGCGGTCGACAAACGCCTTTCAATTCCAGATTCAATAATAGATACGCCGCTTTAGACGTTGGTATTTCGCAAGCTATGGCAATAACATCTAATACTGACTTGCCTTCATTTTTTAAATACTTAAAAATTATTTTTTCTTCTGAATCAAGTTCTACAAACAGCTTTTTTTGCACTACTTTCTTTTGAGTGTTTAAAGACCAATTTAAGATATATGGAATGTCGGCTGGATTAGAAACCAAATGAGCGTTTTTGGCTTTAATCAAATTATGACAGCCCTGACTTTGACTGTCTGTGATACGGCCTGGAAGTGCAAACACTTCTCTATTGTATCCAAACGCCATTGTGGCCGTTGCCAAACTCCCCCCTTTTTCGGCAGATTCAATCACGATGGTTGCTTCGCTCAAACCCGCTATGAGTCGATTACGTCTTAAAAAGTTAGAAGGATCCATGACAGCAGTGCTCCAAAAATCGGTGACAAATCCTCCTTGGTTTTCGATCAAATTTCGATATTTCAAGTGTTGCTTTGGATACGTGTTTTGAAGACCTTGCGCCATACACCCTACTGTTTTAAGTTGGTGTTTGAGTGCTGATTTATGTGCAGCAATATCCGTTCCATACGCAAACCCTGACACAATAATGGGATTAAAAACAGCGAGCGTTTCAATTATTTTTTCACATTGTGCAAGTCCATAAGTAGTAATTTTACGGGTGCCTACAACACTAATAATCGGTTGCTTTTCCCACTCTATGATTCCTTTTTGAAACAATACAATTGGGCCATCGATGCAGTGTTTTAGTTTAAAAGGATAGTCGGAATCCTCAAAATACAGCGCTTGAACAGCTTCTTTTTCCATGAAAGAAAGCTCTTTTTCAGCCGCTTTGAGGTAGGTAGATTGGCTGATGTTTTTGATCGTATGCGTGCCAATACCCTCAATTTTTAACAGACTGGATGTAGATTCTTTAAAAACAGCCTCGGGACTACCACAGTGATGAATGAGTTTTTTGGCCGTAATATCGCCAATATTAGGCACCGCCTGCAGGGCTAATGCATATAGGAGTTGAGGGGTTTTCATAGGTCTTCGTTTTTGAGTATTAGTAGGCAATACGTTTTCAAAAGTAATAAAAATTTTATTTGAATAATTGACCTCAGTTCAATAGCCAAAAGTCCAACTTAGTTCTAATTATTTTCTTGTAAATTTGTAATGAAAAAAAATCCACAATTAAACCAACAATGATAAAATCAGGAAATCCCGCACTTAGCAAAAAAACATTTGAAAACTTAAAATCTACTTCTGATGAAGTGATGACTCTTGATGGTGCTGTAAATAAAACTGCTATAAGCGTGGGCATTTTAGTAATTGCTGGCTATTATACCTACAGCAATGCCATTATGGATTATGTGCTAATTGGGTCTATTGGGGGATTTGTTCTCGCTATTATAACTATATTTAAAAAAGAATGGTCACCCATAACTGTACCAATTTATGCGGTTTTAGAAGGATTAGCACTTGGCGGAATTTCTAAAATGTATGCGAATGCATTTGAACCAGGCATTGTTCCTCAAGCTATTATGCTAACTTTAGGTATCTTATGTGCGCTATTATTTGCCTACAAAACAAAACTAATCAAAGCAACAGAAAATTTTAAATTAGGTGTATTTGCCGCAACAGCTGGTATTGGCGTTGTATACTTAATTAGTTTTTTAATGAGCATGTTTGGAAGTGGTGGTTTACCAGTTATGGACCCATCAAATGCCTCTATGTTAAGTATCGGGTTTTCGCTTTTTGTTGTTGGTATTGCTTCATTAAATTTAGTAATGGATTTTGACTTTATTGAAAAAGGGGTTGAAAACGGCGCTCCAAAATACATGGAATGGTATGGTGCTTTTGGGTTATTGGTCACACTGATATGGCTGTATCTTGAAATACTCAAATTACTTGCTAAACTTAGCTCCAGAAAGTAAAAAAATAAACGTCTAGAAGCGTGTGTTATAAACACGAAAATAAAACTTTGATATTATAAAAAAAATTCTAACTTTGAGGATATGCAACTAAGTCAGTACATAAGTGATTTGCTTTACCGCTATGAATGCGTAACACTCCCTAATTTTGGAGCTTTTTTATCGCACCCTGTATCGGCAAGGATTAATGAGGCTACAAATGATTTTTATCCACCACATAAACAGTTGTCATTTAATGTACAGCTTAAATCGAATGATGGTCTATTAGCTTCCTATATTTCTGATGTAGAAAATATTAGTTTTGAAGGGGCTACAAGTAAAATTGAGAATCAAGTTGCGCAGCTTAAAGCACAATTAGATAAAGGAGATACCGTCGAATTTAAACATATTGGAGCATTAACTTCCGAGGAAGGTAAGCTTCTATTTGTTCCGTCGGATAGTCTTAATTACAGGACCGACGCTTTCGGTTTGGCGCCTTTTGTGTCGCCATCTATTGAAAGACAAGCACATCAAGCAGTCATTCAAAAACTAGAAGCAAGTGGTGCCATAGCACTTAGTCCGAAACGATCTAAATCTTCTGTGTATTTTAAATATGCAGCCATCGCTGTGCTTGCACTTGGTTTAAGTGGGTCTATAGGCTCTAACGTCTACTTGAGTCAAATTGAAAAACAAAACACTATTGCGATTGAAACTGCCAATGCAACCCTAGACAGTAAAATACAAGAAGCGACTTTTGTAATTGACAACCCATTACCTGCAGTTATGGTTAGTTTGAAAAAACAGAGCGGCGATTTTCATATCGTAGCTGGTGCTTTTAGAGTGGAAGCAAATAGTTACCGCAAACTGCAGCAATTAAAATCTTTAGGGTATGACGCCCGTATAATTGGCGCCAACAAGTATGGCTTACATCAAGTTGTTTACGAAAGTTTCGAAACAAGAGAAGATGCTCAAAATGCATTATTTAAAATCAAAAAGACGCACAATCGCGCCGCATGGTTGTTGATTAAAGACTTACCATAATTCAATTTCACTTTTTCAAATCCTCAATTTGGTACATTCCTATGTACCTTATTCCCTTATAGACTCAAAACGTATGGAAACTAAACATCCACAAGACTCAAAAACCACCATGACCGACTTGGTATTACCAAGCGAAACTAATGCGATTCACACCTTATTTGGAGGTGAATTATTAGCACGAATGGACCGTGCCGCGAGCATTGCTGCACAACGCCACTCTGGAGAAATAGTAGTGACGGCATCTGTTAACCATGTGGCATTTAGACACGCTGTTCCGTTAGGGAGTATTGTGACCGTTGAAGCCAAGGTCTCTCGAGCATTTAAAAGCTCAATGGAGGTGTATATCGATGTTTGGGTAGATACTAAGACCTCTAAAGAATCTGTAAAAGTAAACGAGGCTATTTTTACTTTTGTGGCTGTAGACGACAAAGGAATTCCTGTCACCATCCCTCCATTGGTGCCAGAAACTAAAGAAGAAATTCTGCGTTTCGATGGGGCGCTTAGACGCAAACAATTAAGTTTAGTCTTAGCTGGAAAAATGAACGCTCAAGATGCTACAGAACTAAAAGCACTTTTTAGTTAAATTCCTACAAACGGTAAATCCACTGTGAAGGATTTTGTGTAGAACTGTCTTTATAAATTCCAAAACTAAGAATGGATTCGCCAGATGCTTTGTTGGTAATCACCTCTCCAATCACTTGCTTTGTGGTCACCTTATCCCCTTTGTTGACATAAAACTTTGAAAGGTTTTTGTAGACTGTAATATAGTTTCCATGTCGAATCATAATCGTGTTATTTCCGTTTTTTGGGGTCATAATTCCTTGTACAACGCCTTCAAATACGGCGCGTACCTGTCCCCCTTTACTCGTTGCTATTCGAACACCATTACTTTTGATCGTTAATGACGGATCGATTGGAGAGGGATTGTTTCCATACTTTAATTTAACGACGCCATTGACCACTGGCCAAGGGAGTTTTCCTTTGTTTGCTGTGAAATTCGCTGCTAAAATTTTCTGCTCTGGTGTCAACGAAAATACTTTTAGTTTAGAAGATTTTCCAGCTTTTTTGTTAGAAGCCGCAATTGCAGCTTGGATAATTTTTCTAATTTCTTTATCGATTTTATTTGATTCGCGTTGTTTGGTTTTTAACTGCGCCGTAAACTGTGTTAAATTACTTTTAATCTCTTTTATTAGAGATTTTTGTTGCTCAAGATCTTTGTCAAGAACAAATTTCGCTTTTTTATTATCTTCAATAAGTGTCTGCTTACTCTTTTTTTGAGTAAGTAATTCAATATTTAGCGCTTGCATTCTAGCGGTTTCCGTCTTAATTAATTCCGCCTGAAGTTGTTGATAATCTGCATATTGCTTTATGTACTGTAACCGTTTGTAAGCCTGTTGAAAATTTGTGGACGAGAGTAAAAACATGAGTTTACTTTGATCAGATCGACTCTTGTAAGACTTCACAATCATCTGAGCATAATCTGCTTTCAATGCTTTCAGTTTATCCCTTAGTTTAGAAATTTTAGTTTGATTACTGCTAATTTCACGCGTTAACAAATTGGCTTGCTGGTTGGTAATACTGATGAGGTTTTTCCTGACTTTAATTTTAAAATCTAAATCCTCCACAACCGATAGTACCGATTTTTGTTCTTTCTTACCCTCAAACAGCAACACGCCTATTTGCTGAATCTCACTTCTAAGTTCACGGCGGCGCTCTTCTAATTCTTTTTGTTTCTTACTTTGAGAAAAACCGCTAAAGTGCAGCATCAACATAAGAAGAAGGAGCGTAAAGGTAAAACGTGTATTGGTTAATTTCATTGTAATTCAATAGCTTTAAATCCTTTAGGTATCTTAAACGGAAATCGTAAAGGTTGATCCAAAATTACGGATTTTAAATTCAAATTTAAGGTCGTTTGCTCTTCCGTATTCGTTGCCTTGATAGATAGTTTTTCGGGGAGGACTAATCCCTTTACTTTTTGATAGGATTGATACTTGATTTTTAAGGTGTTCTGCTCCAGTGGTTGGTCGAGTTCCTGTGAATCTAATTTAAAATAAGTTGGGTTGATTACATATAATAAATCGAAAAGAGGATTTGATTTTTTAGGCGTTAACTTATAAGAATTCGGATCCTTTTGTTTTTTAAATTCTTTAGACTTTAGCTCAAAAACTGCTTCGCCTAGAAGTAAATTCTGAAGGTTTTCAAACTGAAGATCAATTCCTAAAAATGCACTGATGAGCGCATAATCGCCATCAAAATAGCTGTTGTCTAGTTTGTTATAGAAACGAACACGATCTGGAGTGATTTTGACACGGACCATGTTTAGAAAAGCATTGACCCAAATGGTGTTGTCATAGCCCATCCGAAGCGTCAAGGTGTGCGTTTCAGAGCGATCGCCTTGAACATATTCTACTTTCAAACGCCCTTGCAAGGTGGTGAATTTGGTCTCAAATTTATTGTGATTTTTTATGATTTGCTTCACAGACATATTTGAATCCAAGGTTCCAGACGACTGAAGTGTTTTCGTAGTTTTACAGCCAACCAAAAGAAGGCCTAAAATAATACTATAAATAAAGTGTTTCATTCTGATTGTTCTAATGCAATTGCTTTTTTATTAAACGCTTCGGATTTCTCAATATTATCTTGTTGCTTATAAGCAACGCTCAGCTGTCTGTAGAAATCGAGCTGAAGAGGTTTGTTGTCGAAAATATAATCCAAGCCTATCGTCAGATACTCAACTGCCATATCTAGCTTGTTTAGCTGTCTGTTTGCACTGCCATTAACGAGATATAAAATAGCTTGGGATGGGTATAACTCTATTTGATTTTCGGTGAAAAGAGCCGCCGTTTCAAATTGACTGGTTTCTAAATATAAAAGCGCTAAATTTTTAATAATTGAAAAGTTATTAGGGTCAAATTCTAAGGCTTTTGTATAATACGGGATCGCTTTTAGGAAGGCGTTTTGATTGTAATAATAATCGGCCCATTCTAAATCGGAACGGCTCGGCGCGTTGTCACTCACCGTATTCGTCACCTCTAACAATGCGGATTCATACGCTGGAAACGCACTTACAAAACGCATAAAATCATTCAATACTTTTACTTTAAGACTGGGCAGCACAACCGTACTGGTGGTCACAATTATCATGGACGCGATCGCCTTATCATAATCCTTATCATCTAAATAAAACTTATACAAAGCCACATGTACCAAATGCGATTTTGGGTGGTGTTTCAAGAACGCTTGCGCAGTTTCAAACGCTTCTTTTTTATGATCTAATTCGCTATAAGCATATATTAAATTTAGAAAATTAGTAGGCTCCTCGGGAGTTTCTGCCAATCGTTTTTTAAGGTGCGCAATGCGCTTGTCGTCAGCGCCACTTCGGTCGTATGCTTCATTTCGGATCTTGTCTCTAGATGAGCTTAACCCTAGCGAAGTATCTAGTTCATCCAAGACGTTTAAAGCATCCTCATAACGCCCGACTTCAAGGAAAAGATTCACTAAGTCTTGTTTATAATCCGGATGACGAGAAAGCAAGGGTTTAACGGCTATGATGGCATCTTCAAAACGATTTTGATCAACATATAAATGATACAGGCTTTCTTTATACCAAAAATTAGTCGTGTCTAATACGATGGCTTTTTGAAAATTGTATTCGGCATTATCATACTGTTGTAGCTTGAAATAGTTAGCGCCTAGTTCGTGAAAAACAACCGATTCTAAAGAGTCTATAGCCTTGCACAGTACTAGTTCCGCTATAGATTTGGAGTAATTTTCGAGTGCTTTTTGTTTAAGCGCTTCATAAAAATGAGTTTGAAATTTGACATGGGGAGAGTTTTCTGAGACCGACAACAGGCTGTCAGATACATTTTGTGCATATCCTCCCAACGAACTGATAAGGACGTAAAAAACCACCATACAATGTCGTGAGTGTTTCATTGTTTTCCAGTACTTCCAAAGCCGCCCTCGCCTCTTGCGGTTTCGTTAAGGTGTTCTACTTCGAGCCAATCGGCGCGCTCGTGTTTGGCAATCACTAATTGTGCAATACGTTCGCCATTTTCTATTTTAAAATCCGTATTCGATAAGTTCACTAAAATAACGCCTATTTCACCGCGGTAATCGGCATCTACCGTCCCGGGGCTGTTCAATACGGTTAACCCATGTTTTGCTGCCAATCCACTTCGTGGGCGCACTTGTGCTTCGTAGCCCACAGGAAGCTCTATAAACAATCCTGTTTTTATGATCGCACGTTCAAGAGGTTTTAAAATAACCGCTTCTGTACTATTAGCGCGAAGGTCCATGCCTGCAGAGGCGCCTGTTTCATATTCAGGAAGTTGGTGCGCTGATTTATTGATGATTTTAATGGTCATGTGATGGTTTTAAAAATTGTTTGATCGCCGTTTTTTCTTTAACCCAGATAATGAGTAATAGAAATCCTACCAGAGCAGCCCCTATGAAATACTGGGCTCTAAATTGATAAAACGACAGCGCTGATAAGCTAATGGCAAGCACTAAATAGGTGGCTATATTTTTTATATTATAGGGAATCGGATAGTGTTTGCGCCCAAAATAATACGACAAGACCGTCATGGAAAGGTAGGCAACCAAAGTCGCCACGGCAGACGCCATATAACTAAATGTGGATATAAATATAACATTGATGAGAAGCGTGACAACGGCCCCAAAAACAGATATATACGCCCCAAATTTGGTGCGGTCTGTGATTTTATACCACACAGATAAATTGTGATATATGCCAAGAAAAAGGTAGGCGAGTAATAAAATTGGCACCACTTTCATCGCCTCCCAGTAGGCCTCATTGGGGATGAGAATAATTTTAAGAACATCGACAAAAACGACGACGACAAGAAGAATGACGGCGCTACATATCACAAACACTTCCAGTATTTTCGCATAGTTTTTTGTAGCGTCTTTGGTTTTGGATTGACTAAAAAAGAAAGGTTCTATCCCGAGACGATAAGCGGTTGCAAACAACATCATAAAGAGCGCTAATTTGTAACAAGCAGAATACATGCCTATAGACGTTTTCGCAATGGACTCCGGAAGCAAACGTTCTAACAATACCCGGTCGAAGGTTTCATTGACGGAAAACGCAATTCCTGACACTAGGACTGGCAATGCATACCGCAGCATTTTTTTCCAAAGGGTGCTATCAATTTTATAGTTTATTTTAAAATAAAACGGTAAAAGAATCAGCAAGGTGACGCCACTTGCAAGAAGATTAGCAATAAAAATATAACTCACTTCAAAGTTAGCCACATAAATAGAATTCCAAATACTGTTGTCAACCGCGAGTGCTTGTAAATACAGCAGTAGAAATATGTTTAATCCGAGATTGACTACAACATTGGTAAGTTTAACCACAGAATATTTAATGGGTTTTCCCTGCGCTCTCAAGTAGGCAAAGGGAATAATAACCAACGCATCTAAAAATAAGGTCCAAACCACAAGTGTGATGTAATTGACATGGATGTGTGTGAGGTCTGCGATCCGTTGTTGAAACAACAAACCAAGGCCTAAAAAGCCTAAAGAGGTGAGGATTATTGACAATGAAGCTGTACTTAGAACCTTCTTTTTTTCTGATTCAGTATTGAAAAAACGAAAGAAAGCGGTTTCCATACCATAGGCAAGGATCACATTAAACAGTACAAAATAGGCAAATATTACGGAAACATCGCCATAATCTGACACGTTTTGTAGCACGGATTTGTCTGTGTGTAACCGCACTAAAATAAAACTTAACATACGAGGTACGACTGTTGCCAGGCCGTAAATGAAAGTTTGTTTGTATGCTGATTTTAGAACGCTCACGAGTCTCTATTTTATCCTATAAAAATACACATTTTAGCCAACAAACTATAATCGTTGTTTTAGACTATTCTGGAGGAGCGGATGGATAGGCAATATCGCGTTGTCTTTTTAAATTTGATATCTTATAATAGAAGCGTTTATTGTTGACTTGATAACTGATAACACACTCATTTTGAGTGAGGCTAAAAGGTGTTTTATCAATCCTTGGAGGCAGTTTATTGCGGTATTCGTCTTGTAGGTTGGAACTAAATATAATATCCTTTTTCCGGTTGGTGGAGTACTTAAATCGCCCAATGATAAGCTGGTCTCTAGTTTCTACAGCCGACTTTTCGCCTCTAAAATGAAGACTATCAATTATTATTTTAGGGGATTCTGTTATTGGTAAAAACACATTGATTCCGGCACCACCGCCTTCAATTCCCGCTACCCACGAATTGTAGTAGGGTTCAGAGATTTCTATGGGAGCCGTCGTCTGAAACTCTAGCAACGGTTCTTGTGCACTCTTACAATTAAAAAAACTTAAAAAAACGAGTCCTAAAATGAGGAGTGGCTTGAGCTTCATTTGGTTTGAATTTATGGTTATAAACATACGAATTTTTAATTGAGTTTGAAATTAAAGCCTAAAAATACGGCGACGCCTGAGGACGAGGTTTCATTGATTGTGATGTTTTGAGCGTTAAAATACGGCAGATGCAGCTGTAGGAACAATTTCTCTCTTAGTTTATAATTTGCCCCCGCACCGATGCTAAAGATGGTTAAGGCACTGTTTTCGATCTCGCCATAATTGCGGGTCAGATCTTCAAAACCAAAACCATAACCCAATTGCCCAAAGACATTGAATCTAGAGGTGTTGACGAAGTAATATTGAACCGAAGGCACAAACCCATAGGAGTTGATGCTAACGCCGCTATCATTCTTAAAAAACACATTATTGGAAGTGAAAAAACTCCCTTGAAAAGAAACGTTTTCTGAGACATGAAACTCCAAGCCTGTCTTGGCAATGACGCCAAAATCGTTGCTGTGTGAATTGGTTGTTGGAAACGGAGAGGCGGTGATGGAGAGTGAGATGTCTCCTTTTTTGTTTTGAGAAAAACTCGTGAGAGCTGTCATAACTAAAAGAAGTGATAGGAGGTGTTTTGTGTAGGTCATAAGATTTGATTTAAGTTGCTGGAGGTCAAACAAATTTTATGCCATAAAAAAAGCCT
>JGI20154J14316_10000808_pt1 | contig 28259 bp, 27 predicted proteins | sample COG_04_FD_14316 | JGI IMG/M metagenome (IMG submission 14316)
GAGTAAGAAACGTGGTGCAAAAAGCGGTACAGACCGTCTCATTACAAACCGATGACCAACAGCATTAACAACAACGCCCCCTGCCATAACAAAGGCAAGAGACGGGTCCCAAACCCCAAATATATCAAGAAATCCAGATATCTTTGAGGGGTCAAGCATACCAGCAATCGTTAGTCCCACGCCAAAAACAACACCAGAGATAAGGGCCATTATGATCTGCATCCTAGCCCCCTAACCCGCTATGCCTTATGACATAGACAGTGATAACCGCCATTGTCATAAAGGTGATAACGGCCACTAGTGAGCGGCCAGAAAAGCGCGCAAGACCGCAAATACCATGTCCTGACGTACAGCCCGAACCAAGCGCTGTGCCAATGCCAACAAGAAACGCGGCGCCATAAAAAAGCCAGCCATCACTTACCATTTCAGACGCAATGGGCGTACCGGTTATCGTATAGATGAGCAGGGGGCCAAGGAGTGTGCCGCCCAGAAATGCAAGCCGCCACAATTTTGGCTCACCTGCACTAAACAGGCCTGACAGAATGCCACTTACGCCCATGACGCGTCCCGTTGTTATCATCAGGAACAAGGCGGCTATGCCAATAAGAATACCGCCACCAAGAGACGCCAGCGGGGTAAAGCTATCCCAATTTATTATCATTTGCGTATATCCTGCAGGCCACTCACAGGTATCTTCAGATAGGTGTCACCATTTTCTTCGGCAGGTGGCATGTGCCCCGCTCGCATATTGACCTGAATTGACGGCAGGATCAGACGCGGCATACCCAATGTTGCATCGCGTTCCTGCCGCATTGCAACAAACTCATCTTCGGTTTTTCCGGCCAGATGGATATTGTGCTGTTTTTGTGTCCCGACATCTGTTTGCCATTCAACCGCGCGGCCACCCGGGCCATAATCATGGCACACAAAGATACGGGTTTCGTCGGGAAGCATCAGAATCTTCTGAATAGACTGATAAAGTACCCGCGCATCACCACCCGGAAAATCAGCCCGCGCCGTGCCGCCATCCGGCATGAAAAGCGTATCACCAACAAAGGCAGCATCGCCAACAACATGGACCATACAAGCAGGCGTATGCCCCGGTGTATGGATAGTATGCGCCTCAAGGGTGCCAATCTGATAAGTATCATTATCTGTGAACAGCTTATCGAACTGACTGCCATCTCTCTCGAATTCAGTGCCTGCATTGAATACTTTGCCGAATATTTTCTGAACTGAGGCAATTTCGGCTGATATGCCTATCTTCCCGCCAAGCGCATTCTGAAGATAGGGTGCCGCAGAAAGATGGTCAGCATGAACATGCGTTTCTATGAGCCATTCAACCTGCAATTCTTGCGCGCGCACAAATGCAACAATCTCGTCTGCCGAGCTAGTATCGATTGTGCCCGATGCCATATTAAAATCAAGCACGGCATCAATCACAGCACAGGCTTTTGTTGCCGGGTCGGTAACAATATAGCTCACTGTATTTGTATCTGAATCGAAAAACCCGTTAACGTTGGGACTATTTAACATCTGCTGTGCCATAAGATGATACCTCGCTTGGTCACGATGAGTTACCCATTATGCCATCAACGATAGGCGTGCGATAGCCTGAACAACACGCCTAGTCATCCCAGGTTTTTTCATTCGGCCGAAACCGAATGACAAGGCAGGCCACCGCGATCAGTAAAATAGCGCCTGCTTCAAAGAGGATATTTGTTGGCTCTGAGCCACTACCTTTGAGAATTATCAGCCGACTAAGCGCAGTCATCGCGATAAAAAGTGGCAATGTAATCGGAATTTTACTGCTTTTGTAGAATGCGCCCACCATTCCCAGAACCTCGGTATAGATAAACAAAAGAAGAAGGTCAGCAAGTGTCACAGTGCTACTGTCCCACATGAACTTCACTTCAACTAAAGAGGCAAAAAGGGTGGCAAGAGCAACAATGACAAGTAGCCCTTTTTCAGCAAAGAAAATCACTTTTTCAATTGATAAATTGCTCATACAGAAACCTTATCATAAGCTTATTGCCCAGTGCAAATCTGTTTCTTGCCAGCTATGGATGGCAACTTCCACAGCCCCCAAAATATCGCTAATCTTTATGGATAACTTTAATGATTGCTTTAGCGTCTTCCTCACTCAAATTTAATTGCTGGCGTAGCTGCTCAATCTTTTGATATTCATCTTCGGTAATAATACCATCATCAACCGCTTGCTTGATTTCTGCGGTAAAGATATTTTTCTTCCGACTCAGCTGGCTGGCAAAGGCACTGGCGATAATACCTGTCAGAAGAGCAACGGTGCAGACACCCATAAAGGCTGTAATCGCCCCAATCACCTTGCCAAAAGGTGTGATTGGCGCCACATCGCCATAGCCAACAGTTGTAAGCGTAATGAGGCTCCACCACATGCTTTCCGGAATTGAGGAAAAGGCAATCGGTTGCGCCTTATGCTCTGTTGCGTACATCAGGGCACTTGAGAAAAACAGCGATATAAAAAACAGATAGAGCGCGGCAAGAAACGAGCGCCTTTCCTCATAGACAGCGGACGTTAAATCTTCCAGTGCAGAGGAATAATTGGAAATCTTCAGAATTCTAAGCAGCCTGATAACACGTACCCAGCGCAAATCAATATTGCCAACAAAGAATGAAATGATGCTTGGCAGAATCGCAAGCAAATCAATCAGCCCGTTAAAGCTGAATATATATTCAAGCCTTCGGCCCGTCCCCGATGTAAAGCGGCTCGCATGACGCTCGGCACTTGCCCAGATACGAAGAAGATATTCACTAGCAAAAATAAGAACCGAAAAATATTCGAAATAGAGAAATTCTTGCCGGTATGTCGTGCTAACAGATTCAATTGATTCAAGGCTAACAGCCAGAATATTCAGCACAATAAGACCGCCAAGACACCGGTCTATGAGCTTGCTAAAATTATCGCCTTCTTGTGCCTGATCCAGAATTTCTAATACACGTTTTTTTGAAAAACTGCTCATGAACTAGCTACCACCCTGTTAGATACCGCCATACTCTAGCGTTCCCTAAGAGTGGTAAATTCATTTTTTGCTGTCAACCATGACATATTACTTCCCGCGCGTTCACCCGAAATGAACATGATTTTTCGCCCTTTTCCTCTACCTTTCGCGCCAACGCTGGGATTACTTGTCTGTGCCGACCACGGCTGAGCAATGTGCCCCTGAGGGCGCTTTGCCCGACCCAAGCGCGAAAAGTGGCGGCGCACGATAAGGGTCAAGAGGCGCAGATGACAGTGCATCTGCAACAAACACCGCCGCCATCATAACGAGGAGCAGAAGCACAGCGTGCCATCTGGTTATCATCATCGTCCCATCCCCAACCGATTCCGAATAGTAATGCCGGCGAATGAGCCAGCAAAAGCGCATAAAAACCAGACCCAGCCATGAAGTGAGCCTGTTGTAATACCACTAAAAAAAGCACCGACATTACAGCCAAATGCGAGCCGAGACGAATATCCCAACAGAAATCCTGCAACCACTGCACTCACCCATATTGTGGGTGTCAGTGTTTGCTGCGATGCCGTAAAACCGCCACGACAAAATGTAACAAAGGCAGCGCCCGCCATCAGGCCTAAATTAGTCAGCGAAGTCACATCGGTCAGAATACTGCTGGAAAGGCGCGTTTGATGCGCTGGAGCAGACCAAAAAGATGATGAAGAAACATCAGCTCCAACAGCAATCACTCCCTTCGCTGCCCAGAGCCCAAGACCATAAACAACACCCCATGGCTGGCCAGCAACAACAAGATGAAGCAGCGCCAGCGCCGCAATAATCAGAGCCGCACACCATAAGCGAGGCGGTACTGATAGCTTGGGTTTTTCTGCGATGAGGAGAGCAAGACCGCCAAGTACTCCCAAGCCGGCAAGCGTCAAAAGCAAGCCGTTTGTGCCACTAACTGTTATGACCGGAAGACTGCCAAGAGACGTCCACCAGCTTAGATGGAAAGAGCCAAGGAAGCTGCCTATTGCAAAAAAGGGTAGCGCCAGAATAGCGACTAAATTACCGCTGCCAGCATTAACAAGCGTGCCAGAACCACATCCCAGAAGAAGCTGCATGCATATCCCAAATACATAGGCTCCTGCTACCATCGCAAACCCAACCGGGGCATGCGCCCCCGTTAGCTCGGCTGGATGTCCCTCAAGCAACGGAAAGGCGATAAGAGCCACAAGAGCCATACTCAGTATCTGAGCAAGAAACCCGGACGGATTTCGGGCCAGAATAAGACGCCGCCACGGACCAGCAAAGCCAAAGCCGAGCCCCTCAAGGGTTGCTCCCATGCCGCCGCCAATTAACAGCAGCAGGCCAAAACGCGGACCGGCATTCGCCGCCACCGCGATTGATATAATCCCTAAACTAGTGGCACAGAGGCTAATACGAAAAGATCGCGACGCCAGTAATGGCGCCGCTTTTAGTGAAGATATCATGGGACAGCCCTAGTATTTTCCGGAAACCGTATTCCATAAATGACGCAAATGACCTGGCACATTCTCCATTTCTCCGCCGCGCGCTGACCAGCCAACAAGCGATTCTGGATAGAGCTTTACGCCCTCGATGCCGGCCAACTCACTAAGGGCAAACCAGTTGGTTGCCGCCCAATGTCCTGTATTACAGAAGGATACGATATTATCGCCTTGCTGAAACCCGTTTGAAGCCGCCAATTCAGGAACGATAGACTGGTTGATGAGCGTTGGCTCGTCCTTATTGAACCAGCTATTATGAACAAAATAGCGTGACTGCGGCAATGTTCCGGGACGGGTTGCGGCACTATGTTTTGCATTCCCCTGCCAAAAGGAAGCCGGCCGGGCATCAATAAGGTCAATGTCCCTGCCATCCCCAAGGGCGGTTGTAATATCTGAGGCTGTTGCCAACCATTCTGAGGAAAACACGGCGGTAAAATCAGAGGCTTCCTGCGCTGCGCCCGCGCCTGTCTCAATTGTTAAGCCAGCGCTTGTCCATGCATTCATGCCGCCATTTAAAATAGCGAGCTGCTGCACGCCGCTGGATTTTAACGTCCAGTAAACACGAGCCGCCGCGCCAAAATCAGTTTCGTTTCTGCCCTGATGGACAACCACAACAGGCCGCAAGGCGGTTACACCAAGCCCCTGAAATAAGTCGGTCAGATGCGCTTCGGTCACAAGAGCGCCTGGATTATCTTGGGGGCCGCGGAATAAATTATAAGGGGCATGGACAGCATTAGGGATATGCCCACTCTCAAAATGTGAGAGGCCCGTTTTTGCTGACTGTCCTGCCCTAATATCAATTATTAGGACAGCCGCGCTTGCGCGCTGCGTCTCAAGTGTTTGTGCATCAATAAGGGGGCCAAAGCCTGCCGCCTGCGATATCATCGGGAATAATGCCAAAAAGGCTCCCGCAACGAAATGTATCAGTTTCACTTTTGTAAGCCTTACTCCCCTACCGGGATTGGTTATGATTAGGATTAGCTACAGCAATAAATAGAATTTATTTTTAATAAATAAATAAAAAAACACGTAAAAAGGTATGTTTTTTACTTTATCTCATGTAATTAGAAATTATTTTTCTTATACCTATAAAAACAACGATATCATTACAGTCTTGACTGTTAAAAAAGGAGCCAAGCATCATGGACAAAAAAGATGGCGCATCAAAAGACAGGGAAATCATGGACCTGCTACAGCAGGATAGCTCACTGTCAGTTGGCGATATTGCCCGCAAAGTCGGCTTGTCGGTAACGCCTTGCTGGCGCCGCATCCAGAAACTTGAAGAGGCTGGTATAATCCGTGGACGCGTTGCCCTGCTGGATAAGGACAAGCTTGGCCTCGGGATGACTGTTTTTGTTGCGCTCAAAACAGACCAGCATAATGCTGAGTGGCTTGAAGAGTTTGCGCAGAAAATTTCATCCTACCCGGAAGTTGTTGAATTCTACCGGATGAGCGGCGAGGTTGATTATCTGCTGCGGGTCGTTGGCAAGGATATGGCCGCTTATGACCGATTTTACAAACGGCTCATCAGTGAGGTTTCGCTCACAGATGTCAGCTCATCCTTTGCTATGGAAGAAATCAAATACACAACCGCCCTTCCGCTTGAGGCGCGTTCTGAGCGTTAGTGTTGTTTAGTAATAATTCAGGTTTTTGGTGAAGAGGATCACCATATCTGGGCCTTTTTAGTGGCTGTATCATAGAGCACCGCGCCGCCGCTTTGCGGGGCTATTCCGGTTATTGCAGATATCACGACCTGATGGGTGACCATTAACACAAGATGATCTTTCGGAATTTTTGATAATTTTTCTGTTAGCAAATTAATGGTTTTCTGTTTGTCAGCATGGCCTTGAAAAAAAGAATTTAAGCCTTCAAATTCTTGCCATTCCCCCACCTTAAGATGCATCGCAGTCTCTTTACATCGACACCATTGGCTACTGAGAATTTCTGAAAAAACGATTCCCTCTGCCCTCATCTTCCTGCCGATATCTTCTGCCTGCTTACGACCAGCCTCACTTAAATTTCGCTGGGTAGTGCAATCTGTCATTATGAAATTATCAGGGTCGCCATAACCGGGCGCCAGCGCATGACGCAGAAAAACAACATTAGCGCCCTGATCATCATCGCGTGCTATTTGCAGGTCTGTTGCCTGAGACAGCGTTGGCACAATCACACATAAAATTATCAGAAAATTTTGTATCATTTATCCTAAAGCCTCTCCCAGCAGTGATAGCATTCCTCAAATAGCTAAGAGTTATACTAAAATATGATGCACAAAAAACAGTGAATTATTCACAGACGACGAAAACTCATATAAACCAAAATTAGGGCGCCCGAAAAGCGCTCGATATATCTGCTACATCCTTTTTACCACAAGGAAGGGGCTCTCCGGCGTGACATTACGCATGATTATCGGTTTCTGCTTTGCAGGCGTATTAGGCTTTCTTGTTGAAATATGCCTGATAAAAGCTGGAATATTTTTGGGGCTCGGCGCTATTATACCGCGCTTTGTATCCCTGCCAGCCGCGATAGCCGCAACGTTCCTGACAAACCGCTTTATCAGCTTCTCGAACTACAGCCCGGTCAGAGGCGCAGAAATCGTTGCCTATTTTCTTGCCATGCTTGTTGGCGCTAGCTTCAGTTTCATTCTTTATTCAAGCTTGATTATCATGGCAGTCAGAGTTGATCTGTCGCTTGCCATTGCAACCATCTGCACAGCTATCTTGAATTTTGTGATGAGTCGGAAGCTGTTAATGCAGAAAGACCGTTAGGAGAACGCTATCTCGATTTTAGCATCTGAGACAGATAGGCCAGCTTTTTCATCTCAAGGCGTTGCCGCGAAATACCATCAAGAATAAGCCCACTTAAAAGGCTCAAAATAGATAAAAGCCCCAAGCCAAGGCTGAGGAACGCTGTTGGAAAGCGCGATACCAAGCCAGTATCCAGATAGGCCAGCCAGACAGGATAGAACAAGCTTAACCCCACTACCCCGAAAATAATAGCGGCCACACCAAAGACGGTGAGAGGCCGGAAATCAACAATGAGCCTAATAATGCGAAGCCCGATACGGAAGCCGTCTTTGAATGTGCTTAATTTGCTCACAGACCCTTCTGGACGTTCAGAATAGGCCGTCGATAATTCTGCAACAGGCTGGCCTGTTGCCAATGCGTGGACCGTCATTTCCACCTCGATATCAAACCCTCGTGACATAATTGGCATCGACTTAACAAAAGCCCGAGAAAACACCCGGTAGCCAGACAAGACATCACTGAAGTTCCCGCCAAACAGACTGCGCAGTATGGTTGTAAAGGCGAAATTACCAAAACTATGGCCCGGACGATAGGTTTTTTGCCCAGAAACCGGTGTGCGCGTTCCCACAATCATTTCACATTTATTTTCAATAAGCGCTGTTATCAGCTGCGGCGCGGCACTGGCATCATAGGTAAGATCCCCGTCACTTAACACATACACATCTGCATCAACGGCGCTAAAAAGGCGGTTGACAGCATTGGCTTTGCCTTGCTTATGCTCGCTGAGGACAATGGCGCCTGCTGCGCTGGCCTGCTCTGCTGTTTTATCTTGTGATGCATTATCACAAACATAGATATCAGCATGCGGAAGATGCTGTGCAAAGGCTTTGATAACCTGCGCAATGGTTGCTTCTTCATTATAACAGGGCAGAATAACAGCAATCCGTAATGCGGATATTTCGGGCTGAGTAGACATCATCACTATTACCTCACCTGCGTCAGATTTTTTTCGAATACCTGCTTTATTTGCTCAGGCGCAGTGTGAATATATAGATGTTGATGTCCCTGAAGCCACCCCATTATGTCAGCTTCAGTCATCTGACTTTTCAAATCACTTCTTGTGAGAAGCGTAATATTCATATGCCGCTTCAGCATGAGAGACAATACATTACCATCCTTGCCACTGCCGATTAAATCAAGGAGCAGCAATCTTTCACCCCGTGGGTAGCGTTCTCTCAGGCTACGCCCCAGCATGACCATTTCTTTTGGTACACCCACCATGGGCAACACATAATCTGGCGCACTATGCACATAAACATGGTCGAACCCTTCTGCCCATTTTGCAAGCATGGCTGGCGTGATTTTTTCCCGCGTCCGGTTATTATCTACATAGGATGCCAGCATATGCGAGTCTAAATAAAACCGGATAACAGTCGCTTCGATACCATTGCCCAGCAGATCGAGTATCAGCAGTTTTTCACCCTTTTGATAAGAGCTTTTCATCATTTCTGCTGTCTCAATTAGAGACGGGTTGAGCCGCCGCGCAAGAGCAATCTTATCAGCAAAACTCACAACGACTATAAGGAAGGATAGAACAAGCCCGGCAGAAACTAATTGCTGGCGCATCAGAGGTTTACTGGTCAGTGCTCTGATAAAATAAAGTAGTAAAGCGCTCCACATGATCAAACCGGATGGCGCTATGTAACGGTTAAATGATGCGGCGCGCATAGCTTCATACTCTGTAAAGGCAACGCAATATGCCAGAATCTGAAATAGGGCTGTAAGCAGAAAAAAGCCAAGAGACAGTGGCAATAAGATAAATGTTCTGTCTTGTGCAGAACGACCCTTTATTACCCATAGAATAAGCATCACTATAATAATGATGGCCCCGAGAGCCGCATAGGGCCGCGCGGCCATTTGGAACCCAACACCTGCTAGAATATGATGAAGGACATCAAAATTCCAAAACTCTGCTGCTCTCACACCGAAAGAAGCCTTGATGTTCTGAGTGCTGACATAAGATGCCCATATAAGATGAAGACACAGCATTGGCAGAAGATACAATACTTGAATAACCGTCTTCTGGGCCAGCACGCCGCCCCTGATGGACCTAGCCTCCTTTATGTGTTCGATAACACTATAAAGCCAGAACAGACCCAACATCATAACAGAAAAATAAAGCCCGCTTTGTTTGAGAATAATCGGCGCAACAAAGAGACAAATAAGAACCGGGTCTAATGAGACAGAGGCGTGAAAAAACCGCCCCTTCTGAAGCGCATCTAGCCCAAGTGCAAAAAACAAATGGACCATTACAATAACGTAAATCGGGTCTGCATAGCTGCTCACAATTAGGGTGTTACTTAACAGCGCCGCCCATAAAATTATAAGCCAACTGAAACATCCCATTCCAATGAGGGATTCATGAAATAAGGCGCGGCGCTCAAGAAAAACGCTAAGCCAGCGCGGTATCCATAATAGAAGAGTGCTCGCAAAAAAGATGTTAAAGACACCCTGAATAGTGATATTAAAGCTACCCAAAACGCCATCCACCCAAGCATGTAGAAGAGCACGTGCATATGGATAGCTTGGGTGGGCATGGTTCAGAACAACGCTATCGGCGGTTGGCAGATGGCCTTCGCGGATCAAATATTGAGCTGAGACAAGCCAATGGGTGAAATCATCCCATAATGGTTCATTCACAACCAGCGCCAATAAAATCAGCGGGCTTACTAGGACAAGTGCAACGGCCATATAAAGGCTATCTTGGGTGAAAATATGTCGACTGCGCCAGAGCCCGAAACAAGCAAGAACAGCCATCAGGATGAGGGGTGCGTAAACAGACAAGCCCGGATAAAGATAAGAGCCAACAACAAATAGGCCATAAATAACAGTAAGGCCCAATAATGACAGAACGGGTCGCGGGGCTGCAGGGCCAAAAACGGCGCGCCCGGAGAGAGCCAATGCCCAGAAAATCACCAAACTGACAGCCAGAATAGTAAGTTCTGTTTGCGCTAAGGCGCGAAACCCCTCGAGTTTCGTATCGTCTAACATTTTAGTCCCTTTTAGGTTTCTGTGGGCACCTTATTGATCTGTATTAATAGAGAGCCAGACGGCTTGTGGGAAGACATTAATCTGCCATGAGCCCCTAACAGAACGGCACGCGTCAGCCTCAAAAAATTTAAGGCTTTGCGACAGGGTACTTCTTTTTTGCCAGAATCTTAACACGGCATCGTTCCCCGTTTTTCCCTTTTTTGGATAATTTGCTAGCCAGATATTTCGTCACATCATGATATTTCGCTCTTTTGGAAAGAGTTAAGACCGCACCATACATCCCTGCCCAAAGAGTAAAATATTTCAATATAATAGCATAGAAAGATAAGAAACAACCCTCAAGGAAACATCATATTAGCCCTACATAATGCTCGCAAAAAGGGGCTGAAATCGAAAAATATCTTGGTTCTTTGCCAAAGTTTGTGGAAGGGTAGATAGACCAACTCATAAATTTATAAAAAAATAATGGGGAGCGACTATGAAACTTCAGAAAAAAATAGCGGCTAGTCTTGTTACTGGTCTTCTTGTGATTGGGGCATCAAGTGCGAATGCCTTTGAGTGTAAAGTAAAAGATGCAGAAATGGCAAAGCCCGGTGGCTTTCCAGACAGAGCGCTTACTATGATTGTACCTTACGGCCCAGCCGGAGGGTCGGGTCAGGTTGCTTCAGCCATGGCTGAAGCCGTCACATCCCTTACAGGCGTTTCTATTAACCGCGACCATAAATCAGGTGGTTCGGGCACTGTCGGCATGACAGCCTATATGGCAGCACCAGCCGATGGATACTCAGTGATGGAGCATATTGATGATGCAGCATCTGCCCATGCGCTTGATTCGAGCCGTCCAAATCCGGCGACTGATCTTATCCCTCTTGTAATCTCACAAGTAACGTTCTCTCAGATTTATATCAGAACCGAAGAGACACGCTTTACTGACTGGGATTCGTTTGTTGCCTGGGTGAAAGCTCAAAAAGGCAAAGCAACAATTGCTAACGTGTCTAAAGAAGGCTCAATGGAACGTGTGACCATGAGCTTTTTAACAGACGCAACAGGTATGGAAATCCAACAAATTTCCTTTGATAAAGGTGCCCCACGTTATGGCGCACTTCTTGGTGGTCAGGTTGATGCACTTTATGAACAGCCGGGCGATGTTCGGAAATTCTTAGACTCAGGTGACTTCAAACCTATTCTCACCATCTTCAATGAACGCCCAGGTGTCTTTGCAGATGTTCCGACCCACAGAGAAAAGGGTATGGATTTCGAACCACTGCTTAGGTTCCGTGGCTTCTATGTGCATAAAGACGCACCAGCTGACAGGGTAGAATGGCTAAAATGGGCCTTCCAACGCGGTTATTGTGAAGATAGCTATCAGGCATTTAACGAGAAGAAGTTTATGACTGTAATTGACAGCTATCGTGATACAGCCGGAGCCATTGAGCTTATCAATACGACTATCCCGCAATATCGCGATGTGTATAAAAACATGGGTCTTGACGTAAAATAACGTCTGAACATACACATATTTTATAAAGGAGGGCGGACCGTTAAATAAGCGTTCCGCCCTCTTATCCCAAAACCAAAGTCACATCCATCTAGCTAAGAGCATTATTCATGAAAATGGGGAACCTTAAGAATTCTCATCTGATTGAAGGCACTATCTGGCTCACTATTGTGCTGGTCTTTTTCGCCTTCACTTATGATTTTAACCAACCGATTGAGATTTATAAATTTGGGGCAACAGGCTGGCCCCGAGTTATTTTAGGTATTTTGTTATTTGTGACCCTTGGCAATCTCTTTCATCAATACAGGTTTGGCTCGGCCGCCCAGTCAGGACGTGTCGGCATTTCTGATGACGATGATGAGGCTGATGGGACAACATCCATAGGGGCTGTCCTGAAGATTATTGCTGTTCTTGGGACACCCTTTTTATATGCGCTCTCGTTAAAGCCTGCCGGGTTTTACTTTGCGACACCTTTTTTCATCGTGTTTATCATTCTACTTTTTGGAGAACGACGCCCGCGCTGGATAATCAGTATAACGCTGCTTATCTACGCGCTTCTCCTGTTCCTGTTTATGATGGTTTTGAATGCACCATTACCGCAAGGTAATGTCTCACCATTTTATGACTATAGTGCCTTTATTCTCCGAATGAACTCACAATTCCAGCAGCTGGATTTATGGTAGGAAGACAATGATAGAAAATTTCCTTCTCGGGAGCAGTGCTCTTTTCGGTGACCCCTATACACTTGCTATTTTTGTTTTTGGGGTATTAGGCGGCATGTTATTTGGGGCGATTCCGGGCGTAAGCATGCTAACGCTCGCTGCCATTTTGTTGCCCTTCACGGCAAGCCTGACACCGGCACAGGGCGTGATGCTATTTGCGGTTATTTATTGTACAGGCACCTATGGCGGCGCAATTACTGCCATTTTATTCAATATCCCAGGAGCGCCTGAAAACGCGCCAACAGCCTTTGATGGCTATCCCATGACACGCAAAGGACTAGCCGGCAAGGCAGTAGGCGCCGCAGTGCTCTGTTCTGCTATTGGCGGTGTTGCATCAGCCTTGGTGATGATGGCAGCAACTGAGCCGCTCGCAAAATGGGCGATACGCAATATTGGGCCACCGGAAATATTTGCTCTGGTGTTTTTTGGTTTGGCTGTTGCGTCTTCTGTTGGCGGGCGAACAATCTGGAAAGGGTGGATGTCTGTTGCATTGGGCCTTATCATTGCCACCATTGGACAGGATCCGGTTGGCGGGATTGACCGCTTTAATTTCGGCTTTTCCGATTTGGCCGCGGGCATTGCCTTTGTTCCTGCTATTCTCGGATTTTTTGCCGTTTCAGAAATCTTTGTACAGGCTGAAAAAACTGCCAGAGGGCGCTATGAAGCGCCGCCAGTGAATATGGAATTCCCCTCATTTTTTGAATTGTGGCAGCAGAAAATTGCTGTTATCCGTTCAGTGTTTGTTGGGTTTTTCTGCGGCATCCTTCCCGGCATTGGCGCGACACTTGCTGCCTTTATGGGCTATGGCGAAGCTGTGCGCTGGTCAAAGAATAAAGAGTCATTCGGAAAAGGAAATATCGAAGGCGTTATTTCATCTGAGACAGCCAATAATGCAGCAACAGGTGCTGCTATGATCCCGCTGCTCGCCCTTGGGCTTCCGGGCGGCGCTCTTACCGCCATGATGGTTGCTGTATTCCAGATGCATGACCTAGAACCAGGACCGCTGGTCTTCTATAACTCGCCAGACCTTATCTGGGTTGTTTTTGCTGCGATGTTTTATGCCAATCTGTCTATTCTCTTCATTGGCATCCTTGAAACAAAAACAATTCTGTATTTATTGAAAATTCCGTTCCAGTTCCTTGCGCCTCTGATCCTGCTTCTGGCAAGTATCGGCTCCTATATTGGCCGGGGTCTGGTTCTGGATGTCATGGTGATGTTCGGTGCCGGCATTATTGGATTCCTGCTGCGACGTTCAGGCTATTCCATCCCCGGGATTGTGCTTGGCATTATTCTGGGAAAAATTGGCGAACAGAATTTCGCACAAGGCATGCAGATGGTTCATTATGACCTGTTTGATTACTTATCACGCCCCGTTTGTCTTATCCTGATTATTGCTGGCACATTGACGCTTGCAAGCGGGTTACACAAAGCGTTTAAGGCAAACCCTGCCTAAGCCATCTAACTAAAGAAGTGAACCATATGACTGATGATAGCGGCATTGCTGAAATTGACAAAACCGTTGCTTTAGCGCGCATTGCTCAAGCGCGCTATGAGGAAATGGGTAGTCAGGCCCTGTTTGATAAAGCCTGTCAGGCTGTCGCCTGGGCCTTGATGGAGCCGGAACGAAACCAGACACTGGCAGAAATGGCAGTTGCTGAAACGGGTCTTGGCCGTGTTGAAGACAAGGTTCGCAAAAATCATAATAAGACATTAGGGCTGATGCGTGATCTTAAACATGTCACCAGCTTTGGGCATGTTGGCGATGATCCGAAAACAGGTCTTTCAACCTATCTCCGGCCGAAAGGCGTTATTGCAGCGATTGTACCCTCAACAAACCCGCTTGCAACACCGACTAATAATATCATCAACGCATTGAAAACAGGGAATGCGATTATCATCGCACCTAGTCCAAAAGGGGTAAAACCAGCTCTTGCCCTGCTTCGTCATATTCACAAAGCCCTTGCCGCATTGGGGCTACCAGACAATCTGGTGCAGATGTCACCTGCCCCGCCATCCAAGCCTAAAACCCAACGGCTGATGCAGTCTGCCGATCTTGTTGTTGTGACCGGCTCTCAGAGCAATGTGCGCGCTGGATATTCATCTGGCACACCTGCGCTTGGTGTGGGTGCTGGTAATGTTGTTACGATTATTGATGAAACAGCCGATATTGATGATGCTGCGGCCAAGATTGCCGCCTCAAAAATCTTTGATAATGCCACATCATGTAGCTCGGAAAATGCCGTGATTGCTGTTGATAGCGTTTATGATGAGGTTGTTGCGGCGCTCGGACGGCATGGTGGATACCTGCTTGATAAAGCCGGAGCAGATAAGCTCCAATCCATTCATTGGCATGATGGAAAAATGACAACAACATTGCTGGCGCAGGATATTGAGACTGTTCTGGAGGCAATGGGCTTAACAGCCACCGCGCCAGATGGGACAAGCTTCCTTGTTGCGCCGCAGGAGCATATTAGCGCTGATATCCCGATGACGGGGGAGAAGATGGCGCGCTTTCTTGCACTCTATAGAGCCTCTGATTTTGAAGACGCCAAGGCAAAGGCAGTGGCGATACAGACTATTCAGGGAGCTGGCCATTCTCTTGGCCTTCATTCCACTGATGATAGCCGTGCCCATGCGCTTGCGATGGAGGCACGGACCTGCCGTGTGATTGTTAATCAGGCTCATTGCTTTGCCAATGGCGGGTTTTTTAATAATGGCATGCCGTTTTCTCTCTCGATGGGATGTGGGAGCTGGGGTGGTAATTCAATCGATGAAAACCTGAACTGGACGCATTTTGTGAACCACGTGAAGATTGTGCGCGTAATCCCAGAGCGGAAACCTGAACTGGACGAGATTTTTTCTGATTACTGGGCTGAGTTTGGCAAATGAGCGGTTCTCTTCGTGACCAGCTTGAACAGAATGCAGCAGCATCACCTGATGCTATTTGGCTCACCAGCCCTGAAACCGGCCAGCAGATTAGCTGGAAAGAAGCCCTTTCTCAGGCCCAAACCATTGCAGCACATCTAAAAGCCTTGGGAACAGAAGAAGGTGCATCCATTGCGATTGCCTCTCATAATAGCATAGGCGCTTGCCTTGCCATTGCCGGCATCACCTATGGCGGCTACCTTGCAACCCCGCTTAATCTGGTCGCAGGGGCAAAGGTAATGTCCTATGTGCTGAACCATTGCAAAGCTAATGTTATTTTCTGTGCGCCCGATAATCATGACCTCATCAAAGATGTTCTGAGGACGACTGAGCTTTCACCTCTTATCATCAGTCTGCCGCCAGAAGGACAGCCTGTCTGGCCAGAGGGATATAGCGGTACGGCTGCAGAACACACCCCCTCGCCGCAGAAACAAACGCCCGGCATCTTGATGTATACCTCCGGCACCACAGGTAATCCAAAAGGCGTTGTTCTAAGCCATGGAAATTTACTGGCGGCTGGCAGAAACCCTGTTGAGGCCCATCATATCACGTCAAAAGATACCGGCCTTTGCGTATTGCCTATCTATCATATTAACGGATTATGCGTGACCGTCATGGGCACTCTGGTATCTACCAGCCAGCTTATTATCCCCTATAAATTTTCAGTCTCGACTTTCTGGCAACAGGTTTATGACCATAAGGTGAGCTGGTTTAGTGCGGTACCGACTTTGTTTGCCTATCTATTAAATGACGAAACCGAGCCAGTGCTTGACCGGGCACGGCTGCGCTTTTCGCGTTCCGCCTCGGCGCCTTTATCGCCTGAAATTCACCGCCGGTTTGAAGCCCGGTTTGGGATTCCGATTATTGAAACAATGGGGCTAACCGAAACAGGTGCACAAATCCTATCAAACCCCATGCCGCCACAAGAACGCAAAATAGGCTCACCCGGCATTGCTGTGGGAAATGAAATCATTATTGCAGATGAAAATTTACACGCCCTTGCCGCAGGCATGTCTGGCGAGATACTGGTGCGCGGCGAAAATGTTATGCAGGAATATCTGCATCAGCCCGATGAAACCGCAAAGACGATTACGAGCGATGGCTGGCTGCGGACAGGCGATATTGGCCATATGGATGATGATGGATATGTGTTTGTTACCGGCCGGATAAAAGAGCTTATCATCAAGGGCGGGGAGAATATTGCACCGCGTGAAATTGATGAAGTGCTGCTAGAGCATGATGTTATTCTAGAAGCAGCAGCCTTTGCTGTGCCGTGCGAGAATTATGGCCAAAGGGTTGAGGCATGTATTCGCTTTAAGCCCGGAAAGGCGGCTGATGTTTCAGCTCTTCTTGATCATTGCCGGGACCGGCTTGGTAAGTTCAAATGTCCCGATAATATTCATATTCTTGATGACCTGCCAAAAGGGCCATCTGGTAAAGTTCAACGATTAAAGCTGTTTGGTCTGGTGTATCAGGAAACGTAATAATGGATGTGTTTTATGAAACCTTTCTGCCGGCAGGCATTGAGCCGGCAGAAATGGTTCTTGTTGCGGGTATTTTTTTCATAGCGGCTCTCATTAAGGGGTTTCTGGGTATTGGTCTTCCTGCTGCTGCGATGGCGTTTCTGACCCTTATCATGGAGCCAACAACTGCTATATCACTGATGATTTTGCCGATTGTTTTCACAAACTTCGTCCAGTTCAACCGGTCTGAAAATAGGCGGCAAATAGCGATAAAATATAAATGGTTTGCCGCGGCCATTATGACTAGCATCTTTGTTACGTCATTATTCATCACGTCTTTTCCTACCGCCATGCTAACGGTTGCCATTGGCTGTGCCATGGTGGCCTTCTCCGTCAATTTGTTGTTCCGCATCCCGCTTCCGATTTCTGATGCGCTTGGATGGCAGGTAGGTGTTGGCCTATTTTCAGGCATCTTGGGCGGGCTAAGTTCTATTTGGTCGCCGCCTGTTGCGATGTACCTTCTGGCTCGAAATACACCCAAAGAGGAATTTATTGGCGCAACAGGGTTTCTGTTTCTTGCCGGCTGCATCCCCCTTACTATCGGGCTCATCATTTCTGGTGTTGTCACCAGCGAAACACTTTTGCAGTCACTTGTTGGGCTTTTTGTGGTGATGTGTGGCTTTCGGGTAGGAGAGATCCTACGGCGTTATGTATCGCATGAGTTATTCCGTACTTTTGTGCTGACGGCTTTCTTACTAATGGGCGGACGGCTTATCGCAACCGGTCTATTATAGGGCCAGATATGTTTGTTATAATATAGCAAGGAAAATGCTAGGTTAGCATAATCCATGGGAGCGCCGCCTTATGGCACAGCCAAAAATTATTGTTATCGGTGCTGGCATCTGCGGCGTATCAACCGCTATCTGGTTGCAACGATATGGCTATCAGGTCATTCTGATGGATAGGGGCGAGCCGGGTATGGGCGCGTCTTACGGTAATGCTGGCTTAATTGCACAATGGGCGGTCGTGCCCATGACAACACCCGCTCTCTGGGGCAATCTACCCTCTCTTCTATTTAATCCCAAAAGCACCTTTTCTCTGAAATGGGGTTATATGCCGCGTCTTGTTCCGTGGTTAGCAAAGTTTCTATCACAAGCAACCGATGCCAAGGCGCGCCAGACAGTCTCGCACCTGATGCCTCTTTTGTCTGATGCTGTAGACCAGCATAAAGCCTTGAGCAGCGGCACGCCTGTCGCGCAGTGGGTAGTGGATAGCAAAATCAGCTATGTCTACCGCTCACAAGCAGGTTTTGAACAAGACGCTTATAGCTGGGCATTACGCCGAGAGGTGGGGCTTGTGCCAACCATCCTAACCGGCGCGCAGGTTGCAGAAGAGGAGCCAATTCTGGGTCCGACAATGCAATNTATGGCTGTTCTGGAAGGNCAGGGTCACATTCTAAATCCTGGACAATATGTCAAAGAACTATGCGCCTATTTTGTCCATGGCGGCGGAACCTTCATTCAAGCAGAGGTCCAGGATTTTAAAAAATCTAATGGCAAAATAACAGCCATTCACACTGACCAGGGTGAGTTTGAATGTGACAATGCTGTTGTGACATCAGGCATTTGGTCAAAGCCGCTCATGAAGCGCCTTGGCTTGTCTGTTCCGCTAGAGGCTGAGCGCGGCTATCATGTTGTTTATAAAAATGCATCGATATTACCAAAAAATCCGATGCTCGCCGCAGGGAAATTTGGCATCACCCCCATGGGAGGGAACCTGCGCTGTGCCGGAACAGTGGAGTTAGGCGGCATTGAGTATGGCCCGTCAAAAAGACCAATTGCGCTGATAAAATCCTTTGTTAAGGATGCCTTCCCCGAGCTGCATTATGACGGCACCGAAGAATGGATGGGGTTTCGTCCCTCTACGACAGATAGCCTGCCGCTGATTGGCCAGATTGCACAGAGCGGTATCTATACAGCCTTTGGCCATCAGCATATCGGGTTAACATCGGGGCCAAAATCAGGCCGCATGATTGCTGATATGATTGATGGTAGGGTCAGCAATAGTGATACCTCGGCTTTTGACCCTGCGCGGTTTATGTAACCTAGCGTCAGTAATAACAAGACTACCCTTGCACCATGATTTTGTTTTCGCCTTATCACTGCGTAAACTGTTTCATTTCATCTTCGATAATATCTGCGATAAGCGCGCAATCAGCTTCCGTGAATGTCAGTGGCACACGCATATCAAGTGTCTTCTCCAGCACCTTCAACGTAGTGGGCAGAACCGGAATATCATCAATATAACGCCAGCTATCATAACGGCTTGTGAACGCTTTTGGCTCGTCATCGCCAAACCATTTAAGCTCTACACCGCGCGCTGCACAGGCGGCAACAAAGGCAGGTATGCTTTGTTTTGCAACCACCTCAGCACGAAACTGAATGGAAGAGCCAACATATTCTTCAGCTTGCTTACGCCGCGGAATAGTCACGCCTTCCATAGACGATAATCGTGCATGTAATTTATCATAGAGCAGATTCCAGCGCGCCAGATTCTTTTCTATTTCTGGCAATTGTGCCCGCAACATAGCCGCCCGCATCTGGTCCATCCTGCCTGAATAGTTAGGTGAATGAAGCCGGATTTTCTGAAACACCTCCTCTGCTGGAATTGCGCCATGACGGCCATACAGCATATAGGAGCCTGACGAAACAACAGCACGCGCGGCTATTTCAGGATCATTTGTTGTCAGGAATCCGCCTTCACCAGAATTCATATGCTTGTATGTCTGGGTTGAAAAAGTTGCAACAGTGCCAAAGTTACCGGACCTAATCCCGCGCCATTTGGCGCCCATCGTATGAGCGCAATCTTCAATAAGGCAGATATTATAGGCGTTACAAATTTCTACCACACGGTCCATATCGGCAATATGGCCGCGCATATGAGACAAAAGGAGAACCTTTGCGCCACTCACCTTTGCTTTGGCGTCTAGGTCATCACAATCTATATGGTAATTCTCGTCAATATCTACCAGCACTGGGACAGCGCCCACATTATGGATAGCGCCCGGGACAGGGGCTAGCGTGTAGGCGTTTGCCAGAACCTTGTCACCCGGCACAACACCGCATACACGCAATGCCAGTTGGATAGCATAGCCGCCAGAGCTACAGGCCAGACAATAATCAGCACCCTGCCAGATCGCATATTCCCTCTCAAGGCAACTAGCCTCGCTTGCCTCATCGCCTGCAAGATTATAGCGGTGGAGCCTACCACTTCTCATAATCTCCACAGCGCGTTCAATGCCAGCTTCTGGAATTGATTCTTGCTGGGTAAACGGTTTTGTAAAAACATGCTTGCTCATCTGGTCTCCTCTTGCTCACCCCGCCCATTTAGCCAAGGATAAACCGCACCATACATTTATGGCGTAATTTTGAGCGCGTTTCGTGATGGTGTAAATGATAGATAACTTCACCGCAGGTAAAGCACACTGATTGCCATTCTTCGCCCGCATCATCAAAATAGGTTTTAACAGCTGACTTTTTTGCGTGGCAACTTGTGCAGATAATCTCATGATAAGGTTTTTGTGACTGTTCCATTAACGGCTCGTCCTTCAGCATATGCCTGCACCCCCCTCTTCTTAACCCTACTCTTAAGGATGAGGCCTTGCCTCTATTGCGGTGAATAGGATTGACGAAACTCTCTATCTCAATACTATTCTAACCGACGCGCATATAGCAATGTTAAGGTCGTTAGGATTAGCAGTAGATGTTTGCACTTCCGTTAAAGAATTTTCTGGATCGTCATAATATATATTACGGATGGGTGATGGCCTTTCTGGCTTTTATTACGATTACCTTTACCTCAGCTGCGTTGAGCATCCCTCAAGTTCTTATTCTGCCAATGACAACTTCTTTTGGATGGCAGATTTCTGATGTCACCACTGCGATTGGCGTAATGTTTCTCATCCTTGCCTTGTTTGCGCCATTTGGCGGCGCGTTAATGCTGAGGCTTGGGATTACGAAGGTTGCTGTTACATCCTGCACACTCATTATCTTGGGCCTCATCCTTACGGTGAATGCAACCCAGACATGGCATCTGTATTTCAGTATCGGCGTATGTCTTGGCATAGCCTCTGGCATCCTTGGGCTAGGGCTTGCGGCGACTGTTGCAACAAGATGGTTCGAGACAAGGCGGGGTCTTGTTGTCGGGATACTCACATCAGCTTTTGCTGCAGGTCAATTAGCATTTGTGCCCATAACAGCCTGGCTTACGACCCGTTTCGAATGGCAGTTTTCAATTCTTCCTATTCTCATCGGGGCCTGTTTATGTGCCGTGCTTTTCTTTCTGTTTGGTAAAAACTGGCCATCAGATTTGGATGTTCCCCCCTATGGCTCGGATGAGCTGTTTATGCCGCCTAACTCATCAAAAGATAATCCCTTCCTGACCAGCATATCTTGCCTGATAGAGGCGATAAAGCATCCGGCTTTCTGGGTTCTTGCGATAACATTTTTTATCTGCGGGCTGACGTCCAATGGTCTGATCTCACAGCACTTCATTCCATTTTGCTCTGATAATAATATTGGCATAGTTGTAGCCTCATCATATCTTGCAGTGATGGGTATTTTTAATTTCATTGGCACAATGAGTTCAGGCTGGCTGTCTGATAGGTATGATAATTATAAGTTGCTTGCTTTCTATTACGGATTTCGCGGCCTATCTCTTCTCTATCTTCCGTATAGCGAGCTTGATGTTTTTGCTCTATCACTTTGGGCAATTTTCTTCGGTCTGGATTTTATTGCAACGGTTCCCCCGACAGTACGGCTCACGGGAAAATTCTTCGGGCCAGTCAAAGGGCCTGTTATTTTTGGATGGATTTTTGCCTCCCACCAGATAGGCGCAGCTATCGCAGCCTATGGTGCTGGAGAAGCACGAGACGCAATCATGACCTATGGGCCGATATTCTTCACCGCCGGTCTGATCTGCTTTATGGCAACAGCCCTGATTATCCTGTTTCGGGCAAGCACCCTCTCAACGCGAAGCTACTCACAATAATAGCGAGCCGTTACATCAGGGTCCTAATCGGTGGCATCAGTTGCTGAGAGGGCTGTATAGGTTGCTGTTATCCCCTCTTCTACGCTGATAGAGGGGTAATCAGGCAGATAGGCACGCAAGGGTCCGTCATCTAAATCTGCTGGAAACGGAAACTCACCTCCCGAACAGCTTATCTCGGCCTGCGGTGCAAGTTGTTTCAAAATTTCAAGACCAGCCTCTATCGTCTCACAACTGCCATTTAAGTCGAAAACAGGCGCGCCTGTCCCATCCTGACTAACAGCTGCAATAAACGCCGCCGCAGCCTCGCCTGCATAAAGCCAGCTATAATTGCCGCGATACGGTATATCAAAAGACGTACCGCTCACCGCTGCTTCGATAGCGGCAGTATTTTTAGAACTCATCCCCTGATCGCGCCCTAATCCATAAACAACATTGGGCCGGAGCCCAACAGACGGCACCTGCCAGTCTTTCCAATAAACAAAGGCCGAATGCTCATTGGCAACTTTGTAAACGCCATAAAGTGTTTCTGAGAAGTCGCCGCCCGGTGGCAATCCATGAGCTGCAACTGACGATGCATAGACAACGCGTTTCAGGCCTAATTCTCGTGCTGTCTGCAGAACGTTAATGGTTCCCTCAACATTCACGCGCGCGCCCAGAGCTGGATTGGCAGCACAGAATGGAACTTGTAAACCAGCAAGATGGATAATGGCTTGCAAATCATGTTTTTTAGCCAGCGCGTGAACTGAGTCAAAATCTGTTACATCGCAGCATTCCCAGATAACATCGGCCGCCGCATCAGCGCCCATGACAAGGCTTGCCCGCCGCCTATCCACAGACAGGTCCGATGCAATCACCTCTACGCCAGAAGCAGTGAGGCTCGCCACAACCCAAGCGCCTATGCAACCGCTTGCTCCTGTCACAAGGACGGCGCCTGAAAACCGGTCTTTAGGGATAGTAAAGCGACTAATAAGCGTGTTCATCTGTTTGTTCCTTTGAGATTTTTAACGGGACCAAAAGTGCCACTGTAACGGTAAATACGGTCCACATTATTCAACCCTACCGAAAATGCCAGAAAATCCAAACAGAAACTGTCTGCGTCTTATAACAGGCAGATCAAGTTTCCGTGAGGGGGCAAGGGCCCCAGCCCATAACCATCTGCGCCGCATACAATACCAAACAGCCTCACAAGCAAAGGCGTCACTCTGTATCACATCACTTAAAAGCTATATATGAGCCAGCATATAATAAGCGGCCCAAAGGCACTGAGTGATTTATGAATTAGTGATATAGTAGATTAGGTGTTGATATGGGCAGTTTTTATGCTTAACTTTTCTTGTGTTAAATTATCTTAATCTCTTAATATTCAGCTCATAATATTATTTTTTTAATCGTTATTGATTGTTAATCGCAGGATCTTTGATTTGTCACCTTCCGAAGAAGAATTTCCAACCAGAACATGGGCTGCCGGTCAGGTCATTTATGATTTTGAAACGCCGTCGTTTCATTGCTATTTCATTATTGAAGGTAGTGTGAATATTTTCAGCCCAAGGGGTCTTAAATTAAACACAATAGGGAAATCTGAAATTTTTGGTGAAGCATCCCTTTTGTTGGATAAAAAGCGTTCAGTTATGGCCAAATCGGGCGACGCTGGCGTCAAGGTTCTAGAAATATCAAAAGATTATCTTCTCGAGCTACAGAAGAGTTCACCTGTGTTATCAGCTATTCTGCGAAATGTTCACCTTAGACTGCAAGATTCTAATAAACAAAGTACAGAATATGCTGCACATGTGGAAAGTTTATTGAAAATCGCATCAGGCCAAGGTCAGAACAATCAGTTGATCTTGGAGAGGTTAGACGTCATTAAAAACAAGCTATCTGACGATTTTCGCATAGATTAGTGTCCATCTCCGTGTGTCACTCATCGGCCAATGAATTAAAACAACCAATCAACCATTGACCGCTCCCAGCTATTCTTCCGCAGCATATTCCTTATCAATTTTCCGCGCAATTTCGATCAAGCAACTATGTTTGAGAAAGGTCTGTATGATCTTGGAAGCTAGTTCAGCTCCAATCTGGGTAGCAGGCACACCAAAATGACTAAAGGCGTGCCAATTAAAGCGCTCAAACTGTTCAGCCACCATATTGTCTACCACGAATCTAAGAATAAGCCTTAGAACGCAAAAAAGGCGCACACCCTAAGGTATACGCCTGTAAATTTTATAATTTGGTATTTGGTTGCGGGGGCAGGCAACCGCCGTTACTTGCACCTTAATTATGTAGTGATTTAATTAGCTATTTAACAGCCACCCAACCAATCCTTTGGTCAATTAAGGTGGCAAACTTATCAATGGACGCCCGCGCCGAATGCACTCGGTTGATTGGGAGACTCAGTATCTTCAAAGCCGATAGCAACGCCACATGCCAGCATCAAATCGTCGGGTGCGCCGGTCGCTGCGCGTACATTTTTATGAAAAAACGTCCAATAGCCTTGGGCAATCCTTCGACCAGCTGACGAAGTGCCGCCTTGCTTGCTTTGTATCTTCAAACAATGTCACCATGTTGGCGGAGATTGCTCCTTGCTGTGATACTAAAGCATCTGGCTATTGATGGTGGACCATGAGGGAGGTCTAGATGAAACGGGGAATGATTTCAGCGCCGCAACCAGAAGCTGTCGACGCGGCCGCGGATATGTTTGCACTAGGCGGCAACGCCGTTGATGCAGCAGTCGCGTGTGCCTTTGTGCAAGGTGTCGTTGACCCTTTAATGTGTGGCATCGCTGGCTTTGGGAGCATGCAGCTCTATTTGCCAGCAAACAATACTCACGAATGCATTGATTTTCACGGACGGGCGCCAATTGCGGCAACCGCCTCCATGTGGGAGGACCTAATTGAGGGCGAAACCCGTGATGGATTTGGTTTTATTTTGAAAGGCCGAGTAAATGAGATCGGCTACCAATCTATAACAGTGCCGGGTAGCCTCAAGGCATATTATGAAGCACATCAAGATTATGGACGGCTGGAATGGAAGACCATTATTAAACCGGCAATCAACTATGCCAGCAATGGTTGGGTGGTGCGCCCACATGTCCATTACTGGTGGTCAATGCGCGATCACCTTGGCCGTATCCCAAACCCTGAACGCATTGAATTTTCAAGAAGCGGAAAATCCCTTTACTGTGACGAACATGGTAGACCCAAACAAGTAGGCGCAAAGGTTGTGAACGAAGACTTAGCATCAACGCTTATGCGGATCGCTGACAGCGGTGCTGATACTTTCTACACGGGGGAGATTGCTCAAGAAATTGCTAAGGATATGTCCGCTAATGGCGCTCTTTTGTCACTTGAGGATCTTAAGAATTACAATACTACGCGATCGAAGCCTTTATGGGGAAACTATCGTGGATATGACCTCTCGACTAACAACCCACCTGGTGGTGGCATTATGCTTGTGGAGATGTTGAACATTTTGGAAAATTTTGATTTACGTAGCATGGGCCATAATACGTCCGAATATATTCGCGTAGTCTGCGAAACAATGAAACGTGCCACCAATGATAAGGATAACCTTGTTGGCGACCCAAATTTTATAGATGTTCCCCTTGCCCATCTCACGAGCAAAACTTACGCGGAGGAACAGGCGCATGCGATAAAAAATGGCGACTTTACAGATGTGCAAAGGCTAACATCTTTTGCAGAGGCAAAAGACACAACTCATATATCGGTGGTCGACACAGATGGAAACGCGGTTTCGATGACCCACTCTTTGGGCATGCCCTCAGGAGTGATAACGCCTGGGTTAGGCTTCATGTACAATGGATGTATGGGTGTTTTTGATCCAAGGCCGGGACGGGCCGGGTCTATTTCTCCAGGCAAGGGACGGTTCTCATCAATTTGCCCCTCTATTCTCTTCCGAGATGGACAGCCTTGTATGGTAATCGGCGCACCTGGTGGCACGCAAATCGCAATGGGCGTCCTACAAGCCATCTTAAATGTAATTGATTTTGATATGAGTATGGTTGAGGCTGTTTCTGCACCCCGTTTCTCATCAACCAGCAACCTTATTGATGTTAGCAACCGCATCTCTCGCCATGTGACCCGTCCGCTTGAACAAATGGGATATCAGGTCATACGTAGTCCATACGGGTTTGGATTTGGTGCTGTTCATGGCATGAATTTAGTGGGAGGAAAATGGCAAGGCGCTGCCGACCCTGGCCATGACGGGATGGTGGTTGAAATTTAATAAAAACGGCCCCCCTTCAAGCCAAAGTCTAGGATGCACGAACAACAACGACTGCCGGTGCCCAAAACCACCGATAATTGCAGTTTGAAAATAGAGTTAAACGCGGCAATCATTTGGCCCACAAAAAAAGCCACCTCATATCTGAGGCGGCTAGATATCTGTTGTAAAATGATAGTCTTGGGTCGCGGGGGCCGCATTTACTCAAGACCCTAAAATTAGTTCTTGGGTATGAGGTCGTTGCGGGGGCAGAATTTACTCAAGACCCTACAGTTAGTTCTTGGGTATGAGGCTGTTGCGGAACTCGCAACCGCCGTTCGTTGCACCTTGGTTACACCGTGATATTTTGACTGTTTATGCCTGTAGGTTTATCAAAATACGGGCAATGAGCCAGTGTTGCATAACAGCAAAGCCACGCATAACTGGTTAAACTACGTCGATCACACAGGCTGGAAACAATTCTTCGGGCGCAACAAGGCGGGCAGCTAAATATTGCTCAATTGAGTATCTGCAGGCAGCCTCTAGTTCTTTTTGGTTTTGCGCATAGCCATATGGCCAATAATCCGAGCCCATCGCAGACATAGTTGTCTCCATCGCTTCGTTCAGCCAAGGCAGGGACAGCCTGTTGGCAGATCCAAGCCAGACCTCACGCAGATCTTGCATTGCAATATCACGCGCCTCGGTAAATGCGCCCAATAACGCAACCGGAAGATCAGGGTTTTCATCAACCAGTGACTTGCGCACAGCAATGAGGTGCATGATTGGGAAAAAACCTGTTTTTTTATGATATGCCCGTTCAGCTGAGCCAAAATCTTTGACGATACGAACAATCTCGGGATTGCCGTCAAGGAAAGCTTTGGGAGGGTTGGGCGCAAGCAACGCATCTATATCACCACGAAGCAAGAGATCCTGCAGCGTTTCCCCATCCCTGATTGGCTCGACAACCATACCTTCGGGCAGGTCAAGTGATAATCGCTCATGCCGTACCCCGGTATCTAGCGCACCTGTGCGCCAATGGATGCCGGCCGGGCTAACCCCGTATTCATCAGATAGCAGGCCACGCATCCATAACGCAGCAGTCATTTGGTACTCTGGCACACCGATGCGTTTCCCTGCCAAATCTGCAAGTGTTTCAACACCACTTCCAGCGCGCGCATAAAATCCATTGTGGCGGAACGATCTGCTAACAAAGGCCGGTATTGCGGTGTAAGCACTCTCACCGCGCGATACTTGCAAAATATAGCTTGAGATCGATAGCTCCGTGATGTCGAAACGCGCCTCTTGAACAGCGATCGGAAAGAGTTTGCCAGTTGGCAAAATGTGACTTTCAAATTCTACTTCAGGGATAGAAACCCGCCCCTCATGCAGTGGCATACATCTGTCATGATCCCAGGTTGCAAGTGTCAGCCGCATATATTTATCCCCCACGTTATTACATCAGATTTAATGATCTTGTATTCGTTGGTAAAACCTAATGGTACGCTAACCAGATTCATGTGGCTGCACAGTTCGCAAAATTGGACTTATGACAATTCTTTTAGCATTGTAAGCAGTCCTGATAATTGAACTATAGATATAGACTCCAACCAAAAGAAGGATAGTCGAGGTGGCAGAAAAAGAAACACGAAAAATATCTGATCTCATTCGTGAACGATTTGCCGAGCCGAACAATATTGGCATAGACCGTTTGTCAATTGGAACCCATGCAACGCAGCTTGAACACCGCTCTCACCGTCGCTTCAAAAACACTACGATTACCGAAGAAACCCTGCAGCTTTTATATGCTTGCGCCCTATCAGCACCTAGCAAATCTGACCTGCAGCAAACTGCGATCATCCACCTAGAGGAGCCTGTCGCAAGGGACTTTATCCAGCGTAGCATTCCATCAATGCCATGGATTTCCTCAGCGCCAGTATTTCTTTTGTTTTGTGGGGACAGTCGGCGTATTCGGGATATTTGTGAATTTCATAATACCAGCTTTGCACATGATCCGCTGGATGCGCTTGTAAATGCTGTGGCGGACACTGCGATTGTTTTGCAGAATTTTATAATTGCCGCTGAAGCAGAAGG
>JGI20154J14316_10000817_pt1 | contig 28132 bp, 21 predicted proteins | sample COG_04_FD_14316 | JGI IMG/M metagenome (IMG submission 14316)
CGCGCCACAGAGAATCCCTACTGGACCGGAGTCTGGGATACCGCCAATCCAAACGCCACGCCACGTTGGATGGTGTCGTGGCAAGATCAAAGCACGCCAACCTCGGCACCGCCTATAAAACTACTTAGTGTAGGGACGATCCTGAACGACCCAAACCAACACGTGGAAGTACCAGCCATCGAAATTAATGGGCTAAGCAGCAATACAATCGATGAAATAGCATGGTGGGTTAGCGATGAGGGCGTTAAGGCGAGTGTCGGACAAGTCGATCATGCAGGCGATTTAAACGTAGGATTTGTAAACGAGTTTTTTCCCAACGGCTTACCTGAGCGTGAACAGAAGCAATTGCTCAAGCAAATCTCGCCGCGAAGGGTAAACACCACGTCACTACTCGGTTCACAGATACCTCTTACTCCAAGAGAAATCGAAGACATACGCTCAGCAGATGTTTTACAGAAGGTGGTCGAAGCGAATGAGGAAATCGTAAAGCTTCTTTCTCATCGCCAGCTAGGCATAATCGAAGAGATCGAAAGGACACTGTTGGAACAGAATTTTCATAACACGACGTATCTCTCGAAAGGCGTATTTACAGATACAAAACTTGGCGGATTGAAACGGGATCTTACTGATCAATCCTACTCGGACAGTTCAGGCGCTTTAAATATTGGCGATCCGCTAAAATCATTCTTATGGAATCAATCGCCTGATGCCTCGGGCAACTTGGATTTAATTGGCCTTGAAGAAGCAGTTTTTGATAATTTGCAAGTTGGTGATATTGTGAATTCAACTCCCCCAGTCATAACCGAATTCTATTTATATTTCGCAATATCCGGACAGTCCAAAAACTCATCAACTGCTAGAGCATTCTTGAGCTTTGAAGCAGAACTATGGTCTCCATATGGATTCAGGCACAACTTCCAGGGAGCTTCGAGTTCCACGACTCCGGAGTTATTTGTGGAAATTGAAGGGCTACCAGATGTGAGCCTATCTTTCTATGATAAAGATACTGAGAAGTTTACGAGCTCATCGACACTTTCTTTCAATAGCATCAGCCCGTCCTTCGAGTTAGACCTGACCGACACCCACAAGGCTGGGGAGATTAGAAAAACGACTGGAATTTGGCCAGCGAATGCTAGTTCAAACAAAAAGAACTTTTACTACACTAATGATTGGCAATGGGTTGTCGATGACCCCGCCTACAACTTAAATCACCGATCTGTTAGTTTTCCATTAGGTGATTCGATCCGTTATGTTTCTTCGAATTCGACTTTAACCGTTACAATCAAAAATTCGGATGGCGACATATTACAAAGAATCGGGAATATCCCCTATGGAAGTATAAACACGGACTTCGGATTTTATGAAGACACCCCGACCGGATTAAGCAGTAACGATGCACCGATAAGTTTTTATTACCGATTGATCGATGACCGTTTTGGACTAGAAAAATTGCTCACCGAAATTGACCCGAGATCCATCAACCTGGATGCGTCAGACATTCCTAATTTTGAACTACTCGACATCAATGATGTAGACGGGGACGATCAAGGCGACGCTGACATTAGGAATCTAGCGGCATTCTCGAACACTGATTTATTCCATGGTCAGATAAACAATAATTACTATCGGCTTTTTGATGTACCTTCTGCCATTCCTTATTCACTTGGAGTTTTGCAGCACTTGCAGATTAATGGTCGCCGACCTTTTTCCATCGGAAACCCTTGGGGCGAAACGCTCAACGAGGTCTTTGACCGCTTCATGATTTCAGGAATCCCACAGGATAGCGCATCAAACTATTGGTCGCCGACCCTAAACCAAGAAGAGAACCCTCTCCCAAACCCCTACATTGAATTAACCAGCGCATACGGAAAATTCCCAACCATTAACGACGTCAATGAATCACGTTCCACTCGCTACATTCTTAACAAAGGGAATTTTAATATAAATTCCACTTCAGTTAAAGCGTGGGAGGCGATTCTATCAGGTAACTTCATCTACGACTGGGACTACACCATAAACAAGGGAACTAGTTCCGAGATCACAAGCAGCCGACTAAACTTAGAAGCGGCGTTCTTTCGCTTGCCTTTCTCTGGGCACCTCAGAACCAATGGCTTTGGTAGCTGGAGCTTTCCTTTTGAAGATTTTGAGAATGAGATTTCATTGGGAGATGATTACCCACTGCTCACTAACGCAGAAATGGAATTCAGCTTTAAGGATGAAAACGCGACAAATCCCATTCGCAACTGGCGTCCTAGTTTAGGGCTGGGGCACAGAGAATTAGCGAATTCAACTGTGAGTGATATAGCTAATAGAATTGTAGAGAACTTAAAATTAAAAACACGGCCCTTCATTTCTATAGAAGAGTTTATTACCAGTGGCCTGATTCAAGTGAGCATAGACGAAACTTCTGTGAATACAGTCACCGCCGGCACTACTTACAAAGCTGCTGCTGAAGATGAAAAAATTCCAAGAAATGCGACAGCTTACTTGAGCCAAGCGGATATAATTTCTGCACTCGCACCAAAGATATCTCCCAGATCCGACACGTTCAAGATTAGAGCCTATGCCAGATCTAAAGGTGCCGTGACCAACCTTGTTGATAGTATCGCTATTTGCGAAGCGATCATACAAAGAGTTCCTGATCGCATGGATGGGGACGTTGCCTTAGCAATGCAAAATGCGGATGGCCTTGGCAGAAAGTTTATTATTGAGAATATCGCATGGTTAAATTTGTCAGATTTATAACCGTTTTAGTACTGTTTGGCTCGTCTTCTCTTCATTCAGAGAAAGCTGAGAGCATCTCCTTCGACTTTAGAGTTTTTGGAATAGGTAAAGATAACTATGAAGGCCTATTCTACTTCAACGGTTCCGACTTCGCGCCTTTGCAATTTCACCGAACACATCGATCTGTTAAGAAATATAGTTACCGTGGCACACTTCCCTTCGGGATATTTGTGCGTAATCCGAATCATGATCCCGATGAGCCGAACTCTGCTGAATTTGTAAGGATTGCTAAATCCGCTCCCATATTGGCCAAGGATCAACTTATTGTTTTAGCCGCTGATCCGAACAACCGAGATAGCTTGGATGTGCAAAGACGGTTTATGCTTTTTCATCTGGATGACTCTTTGGATACCTTCGGTCGCAACACTATAGTCCTGTTAAACGCGACTGGTGCGAATTTGTTTGGAAGGGTCGATGGTAAAGATATGAGCCTGCCTATGGGTAACTCTGACCCTATTCCGTATAAACCAACTTCCGGCAAATCAACGACACGCATCGCATTTGCGCTTGCCACGAAAGATGGTGCTCGGCTCGTCATGTCGAATGACCTCGAACTGTCGAATAACAGACGAGTCATCATTATCCTTGAACCTCCCAGAAGAGAGAATTCTTTTCGTGTGGCAGTTAGAGTGCTGTCGGAATCGATCTTCCCTGAAGAAGCAGAAGATAACTAGACACTAACTATATTAGACTTCTCCTACAGCCCCTGAAACTTCGCCCAGAGGTGGCTGAAGGACCAGGCGAAATCGCGGGGGCGTTCTTTGAGCCAGTTGTTGAGGTGCTTAATCTCGATCCATTGGCCTTCGCTGACTTCGATCGGGTCGAGCACAAAGGGGCCTTCGGCGCGGCAGGTGTAGACCCAGACGAATTCGTAGCCGGTCTGCTTGCAGGGCGCTTCTTTGAAAACGCGTTCCAAACCTTCGGGTTCATAGAGGCCGATCTCCTCGCCGAGTTCGCGGCGGGCGGCGGTATCGTAATCCTCGCCGCTATCGACGTGCCCGGAGCAGGAGCTAACCCACTTGCCGGGCGCGGTGTCTTTGGTCATCGAACGGCGTTGTAGATAGAGCTGCCCGGCTTCGTTGAAGACGAAGACATGGACGGCTCGGTGGAAGAGCTGTTCGCGATGGACAATCGAGCGCGACTCTTGCCCGAGCACATGATCATGTGCATCCACGATGTCGAAGAGTTCGTTATTGGGCTGTGTGGAGGTCATTGAAGTAGTCATTAAGGCTATACGCAGGAACCGTGCCTTCCCACTACGAGGACGCGAGCGATATTTTGTGATATATTTGTCAACAATTCACACAAAGCCGTTTCGCTTTGCCTAGTCTCGCATCTTGAACATCCACGGGATCACGCCGGCATTCACCTTCACCTCATCCAGTCTGAGCGAACTGACCCACTCGCCGTCCTCGAAGGACTCGACTTGTCTCGCTATCGGCATGCCGTATTCGCGGAAATAATCCTGATAGACGAGGCTATTGACCTCGCCCGTGCGCAGATCCGTATTGACGGCCTTGATCTCGAGGTAGGTGCGGATATCAATGAAATAATCTACCTGGTAGTCCGTATCGAGCGTAACGCGAATTTGATAGCAGATCGTCCCCTCGACTGGAATGGTATCAATGTACTCGATCGTTTTGCCGATTGCGAAGGGATAGAGTAAGTGACTCCCGAAGTGGGCACTATGTTTAAAGCGGCGCGCCTCATCTGCCGGCATAGGCTCGGCTTTCCTGTTCGCTCTGGGAAATTCTCGCCACGCTGTCTCACCATCGTAGCCGAGTACCCATTCCCGCTGATTGTCACGCATAGACACCTTAATGAGGTCCGGCTTCTTCAGAAAGGCGTTCAGTTCAAACTCCCCCTCTTTCAGGAGTAGGTTCCCGGAAACCTTGAGACTGGAAATTTTCTCCCAGTCTTCGGGCCCGCCGAGCCCTTCGATGTAGTAACGCGTCAGGATTTTGGCCAAACGCCCTCTGCCGAGATCGGGCATGGATGTCTGACGCAGGATAACATTGATCTGGTCAGCGGGCATTTCCAAGCGGACGCTTGCGCTTTCCTCCGAATCCGTGCCGAATAACGCCGCATTCAGTCCGAGAATACCAGATAGGTATAAAATGTACCATTTATAAATCATCGTAGTCGTTTTGTTAACACGGGTTGGTCTGTCTGGAGCAAGGTTTGTTCCCAGGCGGACGCTTTCCACGGTGCAAGTTTCTTTAAGCGACGAAAAAAGTGGACTTGGCCATGGGATGCAGGCAGTCATCAAACCTGACATATGGCCGTGTTCAACTACAAAGCACGCGACGATCAAGGCAGAATCGTCAGCGGCTCGATCGAGGCAGCGGAGCGCCGCCTTGCCATGCAGCGCTTGCAGGCGCAGGGGCTGACTCCCCTGACACTTAAAGAGGGCCTATCCAGCACACTTTCGGCCCTGGCCAGACTGAGCGAGCGGGCGAGGGCCTTCCGTAGTTCGCGCAGCAACAAGGGAGCGACGGAAGCCAATGTCCGATCGCGAGGCGCCAAGCGTGAAGGCGTCGGCCTGACCGTCCTGAAGCGGCTCATGGAGCTGCACAGCTCAGGCCTCCCGGTAGGTGACTCCATTCGCATTCTGAGCCAGCGCCTGAGCGACAAAGAACAACGGGGCATCGTGCAGACGCTCTGGCGGGATCTAAGCGAAGGCTCCACACTCGCCAGTGCGATGTCGCGCCAACCGCGCTATTTCCCAGGTTCGATCAGCTATGTCATCGAAGCAGGCGAAGCCACCGGTAACCTCGCACCCATCCTGCGCAAAGTCATCGATTACCTAGAGGAGAAGGAGGCGATCCGTAAAAAGATGATTGCGAGCATGATCTACCCGGCCTTCATCTGCACGGTGGCGATTGGCGTGGTGGTTTTATTTATGACGGTGCTGCTCCCTCAAATTCAAGGCATGCTCGACCGTCTCGGAGGCGAAATGACCTGGAGCGCCCGTATCCTGATCGACGGTTCCTCGCTCATCGCGAAACTAGGACCCTTTGCACTGATTGGATTGATTCTCGTTGGCCTTGGGTTTCAACAATGGCGGCGTTCCGAGTCGGGACTCCGCCGTTCCGAGGCCTGGCTTCTGAAGATACCGCTGATCGGTAAAATATTCTTTTACGGTGATTTGTTTCAAGTCGGTAATTTGATCAGCACGCTCCTAGAGAGCGGCATCAATACCACGGAAACACTGCGCCTGACTGAACGCACCGTGAAGAACACCGAACTGAGAGAGCGCTTCAATACAGCGCGTGGCCAGGTCAACGAGGGACTCTCTATTGCTCAGGCCTTTCAGCGTAATCACTTTATGCCTGATCTCGCAGTAGATATACTTACCGTCGGCGAGAACACGGGCAATCTCGCGCACAGTATGAACGAGATCACCAAGGGCTTCCGTAATGAGTTGACCGACCGGTTGACCCGTCTGACTGCGCTCGTTTCGACCGGTGCGCTGATCTGCGCCTTTGTTTTAGTCGCTCTGATCGCTGTGGGCATCGTGACCAGCGTCTTCCAAGTCAGCCGCACACTCTCCTAGGTTGGCCACTAGGCCTGGACCGGCAGNCTAAAAGACATGGTCGTGCCCTCCCCGACCCGACTCTCGGCCCAGACAGTTCCACCATGGAGCTGAACGATGTGCTTTACAATGCTCAAGCCGAGTCCGGTGCCGCCCGTTTCACGCGAGCGCCCTTTGTCCACTCGGTAGAAACGCTCGAAAAGATGCGGCAGATCCTTCTCCGGTATCCCAGGTCCGTCGTCGATGACAGAGCAACGCACCATCCCCGAGCCTGGCTCCAGAACGGCTACGAGGCGGAGCTCCGTAAAGTCCGGCGCATAGCGGAAGACATTCTCGATAAAATTATCCAAGACTTGGTGTATGCGGTAGCGATCGAATAAGACCGTTCCGATTCCCTCATCCACTTCTACGACAAGCGTTTGTGTCGCAGAGTCCAGTCGTGGACGGTAGTTTTCGGCAACTTCATCGAGGAGTGGAGCGATGGGTTGTCCAATGGGTTCGATCTGATCAGGCCGCGATTCCAAGCGGGAGAGCGTCAGTAAGTCTTCCACCAATACATGGAGACGCTCTGCATTATTGAGAATTTTCTCCGTAAAACGGAGACGCGCCCTCGGATCAAGCGTCGCCTCGTCATCAATCAGGGTTTCCGCAAAGCCTTTGATAATTGTAAGTGGCGTGCGCAACTCGTGCGAAACATTGGCCACGAATTCGCGGCGCATGACCTCCAATCCCTTCAACTGGGTAATATCGTGTAAGACCAGAAGCGTGGACGTGGCGCCTTTCGTCCCGACCGCCTTCACTTTCGCACAGGACGCTTCAAACCAGAATGTTCCACTATCGTGCTCGATCCGGATCTGACTAGCCTCCGTCCGTTCCGCCTTCGTGGCGGCCTCCAACAACTCTAAGAGAGTCAACGAACGTAGGACGCCTTCGAGACGCAGCCCCTTGATGGCACGGCCATCGCGAAACAGTGTCTCGGCGGCGCGATTCGCATACTCTATGACGCGATCTTCACTGAAAACGATCACGACTTCCTGAACCGCACCCAGCATCGCCTCCACTTGACTCGAATAGCCCTCCGTCTGCGCCGAGGCTGCTTTGTGCGCATCCATCAACGCGTTGAGGGAATTAACCAGCCCGAAGGCTCCAATCTTTTGTAAAGTCTCCGCCGAATCCTCCGGCAGCAGACGACGCTCCGAACGAACCGCCGCATCCATCTCGCGCAGCAAGCGACGCAGGCGCATAATGTGACGGAGCAGTGCGACTGAAACCGCGAAAAGTAGAATAGAGAGTAACCAGAGCATTAAATATCGACCGCACGGTAGCCTACTCCGCGCACAGTCTCAATCAAATGTGCATAAGGTCCCAACTTTTCCCTGACTCGGCGCACGTGGGTGTCCACCGTGCGCGTTTCAATATCAGTGTCGTAGTGCCAGACGTTGACTAATAAATGCTCGCGGGATTGCACACGCCCTTTCCGCTCCATCAGGAGTTTGAGCAATCGGAACTCCGTCGCGGTGAGAACGACCGACTCATTATCCACCGTCAATTGGTGCAGGTCTTCATCAATTATCACACCCGCGATCTGGATGCGCGTCTGCACAGAAGTCACTAGCGAGGCACTCGACCGGTTCAGCATATTGCCAATTCTTAGCATTAACTCCTTGGCATTAAACGGCTTAGATATATAGTCATCGGCCCCGGTTTCCAAACCCTTGACACGATCATCCGCTTCGCCACGGGCGCTAAGAAAGATAATGGGGACATGCTTCATCGATGGATCAGAACGGACGATACGGCAAAGTTGTAATCCATTCAATTCCGGCATCATAATGTCCAAGACCATCAGATCCGGCTCAAATTCCCTCACTTTGGCGACGAACTCAAGTGGATCATTCAAGACCTGGACGCGGTAGCCTTCTTGCTCGAGTTTATATTCGAGCAACTCAGTGACGTCTGGTTCGTCATCCAAAACTAAAATGCGGTGCACTTTCTGAACGCTCATTGTGGTATGATGGTGGGTAATTTGTCGTCAACTGACAACATAAGTGTAAGCTTTTAATAACAGCGGCTGATCGCTATCTCGCCCCAGCCCAATGTCCAAGCGATACGCGTCAATGCTTAAAGAAAGCAGTGCGGGCTCGACTGCAGGATTTAACCTAGGAGGCACACGGATGTTTCAAGAATTAAACAAATGCCCCATACTTATCGCGCCTTGAGTCCGAGCCTCGCCTCCAAGTGAACCATTAAGATGCTAATGTCGGCCGGATTCACTCCGCTGATACGACTCGCCTGCCCCAGGGTACGAGGCATGATTGCGATCAGCTTCTGCGCGCTCTCGCTGCGCAGACCTTTAACTGCTGAGAAATCAAAGCCCTCCGGCAATTTAATCTTGTCGATATGCTTCAGCTTTTCGATCTGCTTCTGCTCACGCTCCAAATATCCCTTGAAAACGACCCGATAGTGCACCTCATCACGAACCTCCTTCGACTCAGCTTGAAGCGCGTCCGGAAAATCGGCTTGCGAGTGTGAACGGCGTAGATGGAGCGCATAGCTCTCCCCTTCCCTGCGCTCATTCTCGAGACGATCCGTCCACTCAAGCACCTTCGAAGCCTTCTCCTTTATTCTTGTAACACGCTCATTACCAACAAGTTGAAGCCTTTCTATCGCGTCCATGAGTCGCAATTCCGCACTTGGATGATTGAAGAGCAAGCGGTGTTCCGCCCGACTGGAAAACATGCGGTATGGCTCCTTCGTTCCCTTCGTAACCAAGTCATCAATCAAGACACCCAGATACGCTTCATGCCGCTTCAAGACCAGCGGCTCCCCTCCCCTCAGCTTCTGTACTGCATTGACTCCCGCAATCAACCCCTGCCCGGCCGCTTCCTCATATCCCGAGGTGCCGTTGATCTGACCAGCGAAAAAAAGGTTCTCGACCTTTTTCGATTCGAGTGTGGGAAACAACTGCGTAGGCGGCGCGAAATCATACTCCACCGCGTAGGCTGGGCGCAGCATGTGGACGTTCTTCAGACCATCAATGCTGCGCAACATATCCAGCTGCACCTCAAAGGGCAGACTAGTCGAAAGGCCATTGATATACCATTCATTCGTGTTCCGCCCCTCCGGCTCCAGAAAGAGCATGTGCCGCTCCTTATCCGCGAAGCGAACGAACTTATCCTCGATACTCGGGCAGTAACGCGGCCCCGTGCCTTCGATCTGCCCGGAATACATCGGGGACTGGTGTAAGTTGTCCGTGACCACCTGGCGCGTCTCCGCGCCTGTGTAAGTCATCCAACAAGACACTTGATCCCGACCAGGTAGCCAACCCAATTTCCGCTGACCCGAATGATCTACGTGGAACAATGCGTGGTTTGATTCTGACGACTCTTGGCCTGAATGTTCCACGTGGAACACATTCTCAATGCCCCTGGTATCGTAGAAAGCAAAGAGTGTGGGCTCAGGATCGCCCTTTTGTTCCTCCAGAAGCTCAAAATCGATACTACTGCCGAGGATTCGTGCGGGCGTGCCGGTTTTCAGTCGCTCCAACTCGATTCCTGCTTCAAGAAAGGACCCCGAGAGTCCTTCGGCGGAAAAATCTCCCATGCGCCCGCCTTTATTCTGATTCTTACCGACGTGCATGAGTCCGCGGAGAAAGGTTCCCGTCGTCACAATCACGGTCTTCGCGTAGAATTCGACATCGAGATTGGTGCGCACGCCGACCACGCGGTCGCCCTCATAAATAAGCCCCTGGACCATCGCTTGAAAGAGGTCGAGCCTAGCCTGGAGCTCAAGGACATGCTTCATCCGGAATTGATAGGCCTTCTTATCGCATTGTGCTCGCGGTGCCTGCACTGCGGGCCCCTTTGAGGCGTTGAGCAGGCGGAACTGGATTGCGGTGGTGTCTGTATTAATGGCCATTTCGCCACCCAAGGCGTCAATCTCGCGAACCATGTGCCCCTTAGCCTGACCGCCAATGGCAGGATTACAGCTCATTTGGGCAACCGTATCCAAGTTGCCGGTCAACATGAGGGTATCCGCGCCGAGGCGCGACGCGGCGAGGGCGGCTTCGCAACCGGCGTGTCCCGCACCACAGACGATTACGTCATACGGCTGGTGTTTACCAAATTTTAATCCGCCACTCATTTTCCGATACAAAATTGCTTAAATAAACTGTCTAGCATGCGCTCATTATCAACTCGGCCAACGACTTGTCCGATATGCTCGACCGCATCGCGCAGATCTGCGGCAATCAGCTCTGAAAGCTCGCCGTCCTTCAACTTGGAAGACGCTAGTTCCAAAGCATCCACCGCTTTACCCAGCGAAGCGGCGTGCCGGGCATTAACGACAACTCCATCGTTTTGCGGTTGCGACAAACTAGCGTCAATCGACTGGAGCCAGGCATCGCGTAGTTCCGCCAAGCCCTTGCGCTGGAGGAGGGACATCGGCACGTGTCGTAAATCCGGCAGGAAATCTGCGTGCGATTGAGCTGCGGGCAGGTCTGTTTTATTCTCGATAATGATGGTATTGATCGGCGTCATCCGGCTCAATAAGGAACTGGGCAGGGTGGGGGAGGGCGTCGCCGCATCCAGCACCAGTAAGAAAAAATCTGCCGTCTCGGCTTGCTCAATCGTGTGTTCGATACCGATCTTCTCAATCGCATCACCTGCCTCGTGCAGGCCTGCCGTATCCAAAATTTCGATACGCCATGGACCTACCATCATAAATGCCGAAATGTAATCACGCGTAGTGCCTGGAATATCACTGACTATCGACCTATCCGCCCCAGTCAGCGCATTAATCAGACTACTTTTACCAACGTTGGGCTCACCGATGATCAGCGTTTTGATACCCTCATGGAGCAGGGCGGAGTAGCGCTGTGTTTCGATCAGATCCTGCATCTCGGAGATGAGCTGCCTGAGCTCGGAGGCGGGCCCGGCTTGATCTTCGCCCGGCAGGTCCTCTTCTGGGAAATCGATGTAGGCCTCTAGATGCGCCATCACACTGAGCAGCCGCTCAGTGAGCTCGCTCATTTTACGACCGACTGAGCCATGCAGCTGACGCTGCGCCACTTGCAAGCTTCGATCGGAGCGCGCGCGAATGAGATCAGAAACGGCCTCAGCCTGGCTCAAATCCATACGCCCATTGAGGAAGGCGGTGCGGGTGAACTCCCCAGGCTCGGCAGCGCGACAACCGCGTGCCATAAGATCTGCGAGGATTTTCTGCACAATAAGCGGGTTGCCATGTGGCGCGACCTCCAACATAGATTCGCCCGTAAAAGATTGGCCTTCAGTAAAATACGTAATTAAGCACTCATCCAATAGATCCCCTTTGATATCGAGATACTTCGCAAAGTGGGCAAAGCGTTTGCGTAAGGGCTGGCTGCGACCGGAGATCGCTTGCCCCAAATCGGCACAGTCGGGCCCACTCAGACGAATCAACGCAATGGCGGATTCGCCCGCAGGCGTGGAGAGAGCTACGATAGTGTCAGCGGCAGGCATGGAACCCGCTAAATTCACCGAATTGGCCTTGGCGTCAAGTGAGTACGACGGAGCGCGATGCGCCACGCCTGTATCGGCATGTCACCTCTGGACCGACGGGCCCAACTCGTTACGCCCCTACGATGCCGAAGGCGTCAAGCCGCTGAGCACCGATTTGGTAAAGCGATTTAACTTGGCTTTGACAAATGCCTCCACCTCGGGGGCATTATCTTCAATAAGTGGAGTCAGATCCATTGCGAACCAGAGTTGATCGACCACATCCACAGAGTGGGAGTCATAGAAAGTCGCATTCGCGCGGCGTCGCCCGAGGACGGCCTTGCCATAGTCCTTGCCCCCCGCTATTTGTGACACAAAGCAGGCGTTGAGTCTTCCAGCGAGTTCAGGATGTCCGCTCACATCGAGCGCCACCTTGTCCTCGGGCTCGAGCCAATCGAGATCCCGCCAGACTTCACAACCGTAGACTTGCTTCGGGCGGGAGTAGGGCGGCACACGGCGCAGCGCCTCTATGACGGCGTGGAAGACGGCAACATGGCTAGCGTGCTTGTCCGCGGGGTTGTGGGTGTAGAGCACTTCGGGCTGCGTCATAAGTAGAAGCTGCTCCAGCGCATCGACTAGTTCACCGCGTGATACGGGGTCTTTAATCGCAGCACTGGGCAAACCAAGCTGCGCCATGTAGCTGTAGTGGCCAATCCTAGCTGCGTGGCGCTGCTCCTCGGCGCGGATCGCTTGCATTTCGTTGTCTGTCTTATCCGCGAAGGCGCCACTGCGGGCACTACCAGCACCGTCGGTGCAGGTGATCCCACTAAACCAAGCTCCGTCTTGCTGGTAGCAGCTGGCGATGCCGTGAAAGGCCATAAACTCGAGGTCATCCTGATGGGCTCCGATGCCAAGATGAGAGGTGCGGGCCTGCGCTTCGGCGGGGCTGACTTCGTCGGGAATATAAAGGTCGAACATCAGTGCACGGTAGCGCGGGCGCGTCCTGTGCCGCAAGAAAGTTTGCTCTTCACCACCGGTAAAACCATCCTGAGTAATACAGGGTGCTGCGCTACCTTGACTTTAGTTGAGTCGAGGCAAAGCATCACCTAATGGCACATTTTACGATTGGACAGCGCTGGATCAGCGAAACAGAGCCAGAGCTCGGACTCGGCATCCTAGAATCCGTCTCCCGGCATCAAATCCGACTACTCTTCCCCGCCTCCTGCGAAGCGAGGCTCTATGCCCCGGCCAATGCGCCGATCAAGCGCGTAGAGTTTAGAGCGGGCGACACCATCCACTCGCAAAAGGGCGATGTCGTTGTGATCGAAGAAGTCACAGTGGAGGAGGGAATCATCACTTACATTGGCGGCGGAATCGAGATCCTGGAGATGGATCTGGCCGACACGATCAGTTTCAGCAAACCAGAAGACAGGCTCATCGGCGGGCAGATCGATCAATCATCCGCCTTTAATCTCCGCTACGAAGCTATTGGGCGGCAGGCGCAGGCCAAGCAATCTGACGTGGCGGGCTTCGTCGGCGGGCGCATCGATCTGATCCCGCACCAGCTCTACATCGCCTCAGAGGTCTCGAACCGCTACATGCCACGCGTCCTGCTGGCCGACGAAGTGGGGCTTGGTAAGACGATCGAGGCCTGCCTCATCCTGCATCGACTCCACCTCACGGGGCGCGCCGAGCGTATCCTCATTATTCTCCCAGAATCGCTGGTGCATCAGTGGTTTATCGAGCTTCTGCGGCGCTTCAACCTCTGGTTCACACTGATCGATGCAGAACATTGCGCATCCGTCACCGCGATCGATGCGGAAGCCAACCCCTTCAACGAGGAGCAGTTGGTTATCTGCAGCATCAAGACTCTACTGGAAAGCCCCCGCTGGGCGGCCTGTGCGTTCGCCACAAAATGGGATATGCTCGTGGTCGACGAAGCGCACCATTTGGAATGGACCCCCGAAGCGACCAGCCCGGAGTATCAGCTGGTCGAAGGACTCACTCAAAAAAGTCATGGCCTGCTGCTGCTCACCGCCACTCCCGAACAGTTGGGCGCGGAGGGGCATTTCGCCCGCTTGCGCCTGCTGGACCCCGAGCGCTATCCGGATCTGGATAAATTCCGCGAAGAACAGTCGGGCTACTCTGAGGTGGCGGCTGTGGCTAATAAGCTTGTCGCCCGTGAGAAATTGACCGCAAAAGATACGAAATACCTGCGCGGCGTCTTCGCAGAGTTCAGCGACGACGTATTCAAAGCCCGGATGAAAGATCAGGCCGCCATCCTGGAAGAGCTGGTGGATCGCCATGGCACAGGGCGTGTCATTTTCCGCAACTCGCGCGATTCCCTGACTGGCTTCCCGAAACGTCAGGGGCTCCCCTGCGAATTGAAGCCGCGCGCCAAACTGTCGAAGGCAGATCTCGATGCCCGTTTACTTCGAGAGTTCGACCTCGAAGCTCTGACCTCAACAGAGAATCCGGAGCCCTACGACTTCCGGCATGGGCCACGTATTCTCTGGCTGGCTGAACTTTTGCAAAAGCTCGGCGAGGACGAAAAATTGCTCCTCATCTGCCGCAGCCGCGAGAAAGTGCAGGCCATATATGACGCACTGCTTGAAGAGATCAACGTCAAGGCTGCGCTCTTTCACGAAGATCTCACGCTGCTGCAGCGCGACCGCAACGCCGCCTGGTTCGCTGAAGCCGACGGCGCCAAAATACTGCTCTGCTCGGAAATCGGGAGCGAGGGGCGCAACTTTCAGTTCGCCCACCACCTAGTGCTCTTTGACCTGCCGCTCAATCCTGAGCTACTGGAGCAGCGGATCGGTCGGCTCGACCGCATCGGACAGACGGAAACCATCCAGATCCACATGCCCTACCTGCAGCACAGTTGGACGGAACTCCTCATGCGTTGGCACCATGAAGGGCTCACGGGAGTGGAGCATTCCCTAAAAGGCGGTTATGCATACCTCGACAAGTTCGGCGAATGGATCCGCTCGCTAGGTCCACGCTACCATATCGCGGATGCTAAAACGCTGGCCGAAGCTGAGCAGCTGATCGAAGCGAGCAAGACCTTCCGCAGCGACCTCGAAAGCAAGCTAAGCCAAGGACAGGATCGGCTCATCGCACTGAACTCCTTTCGTGAAGAAGCCTCAGCCGAGCTCGTCAGCCACATACGCAGCCTTGATGCCGACCGCACCCTCGACCAGTTCATGAACCGGATCTTCGACCACTTCGGCGTGACGGTCGAAGACATCGACTCGCGCACCTTCCACCTCGAACCGGGGCAACTCTTCACCGACTCTTTTCCCGGATTGCCAGAGGAGGGCATGACCGTGACCTGCGATCGCAGCCGGGCGCTCGGGCGTGAAGACATCGGCTTCCTCACGTGGGATCACCCCATGGTGCGCGGCGCGATCGACCTCACCCTCAGCTCGGAAAAGGGCAACAGCTCCATCGTCGTCTGGAAGGACCCCAGCGTGGAGGCACCCGCTATTTTGATCGAAGCCATCTACGTGCTCGAAAGTGTGGCGCCGCCCCGACTCCACGTGGATCGCTTCCTTCCGCCCACACCCATACGCGTGCTTGTCGACCTGAACGGCGAAGACCGCAGTGACGAGTTCGCCCACGACTTCATCAACAAATACTGTGGCGACGAAGAGGCCTTCCGCCTTAAACAAGATCCCGCACTGCTGCAGGCGCTCGTGCCCGAGATGCTGCGCGCCGCCAAGGGGCACGCGCGTGCACGAAAGTCCGAACGCTTACAGGCGGCCATGACCGAAGCCCACGAGCGACTCGATGGCGAGGCCACTCGACTGAAGGAATTGCGAAAAGTGAACCCCAACGTGCGCGTAGAAGAGATCAAAATCGCCGAAAATGTCATCGCCGACGTCACACGGCACATCGCTAAGGCCCACCTGCGTTTGGATGCGGTGCGCCTGATTTTGGGCGAGCCAGGTTAGAACTACGATCCTAGCGCGATCAGATCGCACCGAGAAAAAGGGCGGCTAACATAACCATAATCTATGCGAATCAATAACAACACTTAAACTAGTATCAAAGCGTGGTTTGGTCTTTAAAAGAGCTCTTTTTGCGGTGCCGGAGGTGTCGGCTCAGCAGCCGCCTCTTCATCTTCATCATGAAGATGGCGGGGGGCGCGTTTTACTTTTTCACTTAGACTGGTCTCGCACTCGGCCACAATGCTGTCACATATGCCGCGCACATGCATGCGCAGCCACTTCGAGGTCGTGCTTTTCTCCGTGTAGTCAGCAGGCCCGTAGGCGTGAATGCGGCCCGCGTGGAGGAGGGCGTCGTTCTGGGCGAACTCGGCCTCGCTCTCGGGATTGAAGACGGCGTAGGCTTTGCCGCCGTTGCTTTTAACCACGGAAAAGACCGGCACATCACTCGGCCCGTCGGCCGTGTAGATCATCCGATCCATCGGGATGCGGCGGTCGACCCGATCCATCGACGCATTGACGTCGATCTGCGGGTTCTTGTTACTGCCCTTGTTGATTTCGAAGATGTAGCGAGTCTTGATTGTGTTATCGACGATTGTCCCGATCTGGCTGATCTCAAACTCCATCTGGAGAGGCAGCTCGTCTTGGCTGGAATAATTTGGGGGTAGGGGGGCCTCGATGAATTCGCAGCCGAAGATGCCATCCACATAGGGGGCAATCATACTACCCTTAATCATCTCCGCCAGACCCGTGCTAATGATGTAATGCTCCAGCTTGATGTTGTGCTTCACATACTCGGGGCGCGAATCGGCTACCGCCTGGAGCCGCGTGAAAAGATGCGGCAAACCCGGGTAGAAACGCAGATCCTTGCCCAGTTCGCGGAGGCGGGCATTGGTCAACCCCTTGAGGCAACCGTTTTTCACATAGCTGATCAAATGGTTGAGGTAGATCGTATCGTGGGAGACGCGCGTCCCGCGCTGCGCATAGATGCCGGGAAGCGCATTGACCTCTTTCCAAAAATGCTCCTCGTCGATCCCAAAGGCCTTAAAGATCGGTGCCTGCATATAGCCGGGAATGAGCGTCTTATCGAAATCCCAGATACAGGCGACGATGTTTTGGCGATGAAGGTTCTTTTTCGTCATTGCAGGTAGAACTCGACTGTTGTGAGCTATGCCATTCACTGCAACGCATAATTAAAGACCGATGCACAAGATACCCAACATAGCACCTTTCCGCGAAAAGCTCAACGAACTCAACGAGCAGATGGCCGACCCTGATTTTTATTCCGACCAGCGCCGCGCCGCCGAAGTCTCCCGAGAGCAGATGCGCCTCAGTACACTTGTCGAAAAATTCGAGGCTTACCATAGCACGGTTCAGCAGCTCGAAGAAAACGAGGCCATGGCCGAAGACGAATCCATGGAAGCCGAACTCCGGGAAATGGCCGCCGATGAACTGGAGCCACTCGCTGCCAAGCGTGATCAGCTAGCCAACGATGTGCTCCGCTTCATGATCCCGCCCGATGCCACCGACAGCCGGAACTCCGTCATGGAAATCCGTGGGGGCGCCGGCGGCGATGAGGCCAACATCTTCGCCGGCGATCTGTTCCGCATGTATAGCCGCTACGCGGAAACACGTGGTTGGCGGGTCGAAGTCATGAGCTCCAGCCCGGCCGACGTGGGTGGGTTTAAGGAGATTATTTTTCAAATGTCCGGAGAGGACGCCTACAAGTATCTTAAATTTGAGAGTGGCGTGCACCGCGTGCAGCGCGTGCCCGCGACCGAAACCCAAGGGCGCATCCACACCTCCACTGCGACCGTCGCCGTACTCCCCGAAGCCGAAGAAGTCGATATCGAGATCAACCCGAACGACCTTGAAATCTCTACTATGCGTGCCAGCGGGGCAGGGGGGCAACACGTCAACACGACCGACTCCGCTGTCATGATGGTGCACAAGCCGACTGGTGTCACCGTCTACTGCGCCGACGAACGCTCTCAAATCAAAAACCGGGCCAAGGCGCTCACCGTCATGCGCTCCCGCCTGCTCAAGGCGAAGGAAGATGAGGAGCACGCCAAATACGCCGCCGAGCGTAAAGGCCAAATCGGCACGGGCGACCGCTCCGAACGCATCCGGACCTACAACTATCCACAGGGCCGCCTGACCGACCACCGCATCGGGCTCAGCCTCTCCCTGCCCACAGTGGTCGACGGTGACCTCGACGACCTCATCAACGCCCTGCAAAACTTCGACTACGAAGCCCGCATCGAGAATTTACTGAAGAAGCAGAAGGCTTGACAAACCCCGTGCATTCGTGCAATCGTGCAAAATGAATGTAACTATCAAAATAGACGACGCACTTTGCAAAGAAGCGAGGCATCGTGCTGTCGATGCGGATCTCTCGCTTTCGGGATGGGTCGCTAAGGTGTTGGCGAAGGAATTGTCTGAAGCCGATAAGAGGGGGCAAACTCTAGTCGAGGCGATTGGCATGGACGACGAAAGGGATCTGATGGAATTTATCCCTGACCGCAAAATGGATCTCGACCGCCCAATTGAATTTCCCTGATGTCATTTTTACTGGATACCAACGTAATTTCGGAGGTTCGGCGGCGCTCAGCAGCGCCACAAGTCGTTGAATGGCAAAAGTCCAACCCGGTCTCGGCCTACACGGTGAGCGTCGTTAGTTTAATGGAGATTAGGAATGGGGCCGAAAGAGTTCGCACAAAGGATATCGCGTTCGCCGAGAAATTAGAAAATTGGTATACCAATCGCCTCCTTCCGACCTACCATGGACGGATTCTGCCAGTCACTCTTCGAATTTGCGAGGTAAGAGCGACCTTTCCACAAAACCGAATGCTTCCCCCGTTGGATGCGATTTTAGCCGCCACTGCCAAATATCACCGACTCACGATCGCCACCCGTAACACCAAAGACTTTGAAGGACTGGGTATCGAACTGGTCAATCCTTGGGAGTTCGCTCTCTAGCGCGCCATGCTGACCGTCCGAGAAATCAAAGCGCGCACCGAGACCTTTTTTACCCAGAAAGGGGTGCCGAACCCGAAGCTCGATACAGACATCCTCATCGCGCACTCGCTCGGGCTGAAGCGCCTCGATCTCTATCTGGACTTGGATCGTCCACTCACGGAGGCCCAGCTCGACGCCCTGCGCCCTCTGGTCAAACGCCGCGCCGCCCGCGAGCCGCTGCAATACATCATCGGCACGACGGAGTTCTATGGGCTCACGCTTAAAGTCGACGCCCGCGCTCTCATCCCGCGTCATGAGACGGAGGAGCTGGTCGACCACACCATCGGGCGGCTGGCTGAAGCGCCGAAGCGTATCCTCGATCTGGGCACCGGCAGTGGGGCGCTGGCCCTGGCTCTGGCCTTCAAATACGGGGACGCTGAAGTCACCGCCGTGGATCAAAGCGCGGAAGCCCTCGCTCTGGCCGCCGAAAACGCGGAGGCGCTTGGCTTGAGGGGGCGGATATCCTTCCTCGAAGGCAGTTGGTTCGACCCACTGCCCGTAGGCGTGCGTTTCGACCTCATCGTCAGCAACCCCCCCTACCTGACTGAAGGTGAGATGCAGACCGCCGAGCCCGAAGTGGTCGGCCACGAACCGCACAGCGCCCTCGTCTCCGGCAACGAGGGGATGGATGACCTGCGGATCCTCCTGGAACAGGCCAAAACCTACCTCGTCGAGGGCGGGCTCCTCGCCATGGAAACGGGCATCGCTCAGTACGACGCGCTCAAGGAACTGGCCGCTGCCAACGGCCTGACTGGCGAAAGCCTCGAAGACCTGAGCGAGCGGCCCCGGTTCTTTTTCGCTTCGTAAATCCCGTAGCGAACTTGCGAGAGCAAGGTCGAGGATCGACGGGGCAACCACGTCCCGGGTCGACGCGACTGTCGTCGCATCGCTACGCCCGCGAAGCGTCCTTTTCGCGCGGCAGATTCACCTCCGTCCATTCCAAGAATTGTGACGCCGCCGCGTAGGCGGTCTGCACAGGTTGGCCACCGGCTTGGCGGACTTGATCTTCCTCAAAGGTCTCGAATACCCGCACCAGTACCTGCACCGGAGCGTCTTTTAAATAATCCAAGGCCACCTGCGCATCGCGTGTGCGCCGCATCGAGCAAAAGACAACCTTCGCCTCCCTGCAGTGGGCCCGATCCAAAGTGCGCAGGTCAGAGCCGTCACCTTGCACGCAGGGTATGCCCTGCGTGATCAGCTGCCGGATGACACCGGCGTCCTCGTCGACTACCACCATCGCTACCCCGCGCTCCTTGAGTGAGCGCACCGTGCGGGGTCCAGCCCGGCCGTAGCCGAGTAAGACAGCATGATCCTTCATCGCCGCACAGGCCGACTCACCCTTACGGTAGCGCGGGTGCCACTTCACCAAGCGCAATGCCACACTCTCGCGAGAAAGCAGGGGCGTCAACGCCATCGTGCTCACCGTAATCAGAGCGATCATAGAAAACAACTCGGGTGTGATCTGCCCCGAAGCCACGCCCGTCAGTGCCAGCAGCAGCGAAAACTCGCTGGTCTGCGAAAGCAGCAGCCCGGTCTCCACCGCCGCACGACTCGAATAGCCCACCACCTCCGCAACAATCGCCACCAATAAAACCGTGACCACGATCAGCACCGCGATGAAGATCAGACTGTGCCCGACCATCCCCCAATCCGGCATGGTCAAAAAGATGCCCGCGCTGATAAAAAACAAAGCAAGGAAAAAGCCGGACAGAGAGCCAAGCATTCCGCGAACCAAGCCATTCATCGGGAAAGCCGATATGGCAAACCCGCCGACAAAGGCACCCACTAGAAACGGTAATTCCAGCAAGTAGGCCATCGACGAAAACGCAAAGAGGATGGCCAGCGCACCCAGCATGAGCTCCTCGTCATCAAGCTTCAGCCGTTTGACTACAAAGGGCACCATCCAGCGGTGGAAGGCCACCGCCAAGAACCCCAGCGCGATCGCGTTAGCCACAGCGTTACAGATCGCGAGCCAACCTTCAGGCGACTTCAGCAGCGCCACCATGATGATCACAATAAAGATATCTTGTAGCAACAACACACCAAGCACGAGCCGCCCGTAAGGCTCAAACATCTGTCGCCGTTGTTGTAAATGCCGCACCACCACGAGGGTGGAGCTCGCCGATAGCGCACAGCCAAGATAGAGCGCAGTCGTCCAGCCGTAGCCGAGGAAGACTGCCGTCAGCACACCACACATCCCAAGCGTGAAAAATTGCGACACCGCGAGGATCGTGACCGCGCGGCTGCGCCCGCGCATCCGTCGCGGACTGAGCTCAACACCCGCCGTAAAGACGAGCACTGCCAGCCCGATCTCGATCATTTCACTGATCAACTCGGCCGGAATCTCAACCGCCTGATAGCCGGCCAAGGCGTTCAACCCCGCACCCGAAAGAAGCAGCAACGGAATCGCAGGTAATCGAAAAAACTTGGATAGCCCAAAAGCGATCGCGGCCGCGAGCAGTAGTATAGCCAGAGCCGTCATAGCGGATTGACCTCCTCCTCGCCGTCGGACTGGTGCAGCGCGTCGAAGAGCGCGAGTTGCGCGCGCACTGCATCGACCGCCGGCATAAACATATAGGCGGTATCCAGCTCCAGTAAGTCGTCGACCACCGAGATATCAAATGCGTGTATCGCACAAGGCACGCCCGCCGAACGGCAACGGTAGGCGAGTAAGTGATTCGTGTCTTCGATTTGCAAAGCCGAGATCACAAGTCGTGCTTTGGGCAGGCTAATCTCTTCGACCATTGACTCGTATTCCACGTTGCCAATCAAGGTCGTCGCCGCGCCTAAGCCTTCGAGCTTCCTCGGATCCGTGTCGATCGCCAGTACCGTTTCGCCGCGCAAGGTGAGTTGCTTAACCAACTCACGCCCTAGTGCGTTCATGCCCACCACGATCACGTGCCCCTCATAGGAGTGGAGCACCTCCACGTCCGGCTCTTGCTTGGCTTTGAAAAACGTGAGCAGGTGAAAACGCTGGAAAAACTCATACAGCAGTTCGCTATAAATAATCAGATACGAGGAAATCGCAATGGTCAGAATACCCACCAACCCGCCGAGCGAGACGACCGTGCTTTCGATCAGTCCAGCAGCGGCACCCAAGCCCAAGAGGATAAAAGCGAACTCGCTGACCTGTCCGCTGGCCACTGCCGTCTGAAAAGCCGTGTATTCGCTGTAGCGCAGGCGGTTCAAAATCGTGAACACGATGAGCGGTTTCGCGAGGATCACGAACACGCTCAAGCCCAGAACGTATTTCCAAATCTCGCCCAGCACCGAGAGATCCATCTTGATCCCCAGCGTGACGAGAAAGACGGCCACGAAGAAGGTCATCAGCGGGTGCAATCGGCGATGCAGATCCTCATGGATCGGAAGCTGGGCAATGGCAATGCCCGCAAGGAATGCGCCGATCTCCACCGAGAGGTGGAACTGATGCGCCAGTAGCACTACGAGGAAACACCAACAAAGCGCCCAGATAAAGACCGTGTCCGGCGAGCGCGCCGCCCAAGCGAAGGGCCGTGGCAAGGCATAACGGGCGGCCAGCAGCGAGACGAAGAGCAGGACCAACATGCCACCGAAGGCCATGCCCAGACCTTGGGCCATCGCCGACAGGTCGATGCTTTCGCCCGAGCCGAGGCCACTGAGAATCGTCAGCCCAATGATGACCACGATGTCCTGCGCCAAAAAGAGCGAGATAGCGATCCGCCCGAAGAGCCGCCCCGTGGCACCTTTTTGGTCGAGCAACTTGATCACCACAACCGTGCTGCTGAACGTCACCGTCGCGGCGAGGAAGACGGACTCCATGAGCCCGAAACCCATTAAAGTCGCGATGCCAAAGCCGCCGGCTAAGGTAAGGAGCACCTGTAAACCACCCAAAATAAAGGCCACCCGCCCAAGGTCTTTGATCTTTTGCAGACTCAACTCCAAGCCGACCAGGAAGAGGAGAAGGGCGATGCCCAGTTCCGAAATGAGTTCCAGCGAATGATCCAGCTCCACGACCCCAAAAACCGGCCCCAGAGCCATCCCCGCGAGGATGTACGCCACGATCGAAGGCATTTTTATGAGCTTCCCCAGGAAAGCAAAGACCGCTGCAGTCACGACCATAAAGCCCAGATCAAGCAGGAGTGTGAGTTCGTGAGCGTGCATCAATGCAAAAGTTTTAGAAAGTCCAAGCGGCGAAGCAATCACGAAGCCTAGATGCCTGTTCCGCAGGTCCTACACTTCCGACGACCGTCCCAGGCTGAAGCTAGGCCACAAGCAATAGCTACTCGAGCGCTCCGCCTTCTTCTAAATCAAATAAATACCCTGTGTATTTATTTGATGCCTAAAGATGCTCTCGTTGATGCAGCTGCCAAGCAGAAGCTCGACCCCACCTAAACCTTATCTTGCAGTCCGCTGCCGTCTTGGGCCGTCACACCTTGAATTCGCTCCAAAGCTTCGCCGATCAGGTAGATCGAGCCCGTGAGCACGATCGTATCACCCGGCTGGCCGACCTCGCAGCGATCTGGCGCGGGGAAGAGCGCGGCCAACTCCGTTTCAACGGCGTCGCGCTGCAGGCAGCTTTTTAGAAATGCCGTCGGCGTAGCGCGATCTTGCTTGGGCATGACGAGGTAAAGCTCGGCCGCATGCCGGGAAACTACTGGCATGAGACTCTTGGCGCGATCTTCACCCAAAGTGCCGGCGATGATAATCGGTGAGCGACCTTCGTTCGCAACGAGCGTCTGCAAGTTCTTGTCCAGTTCGGCCACACCTTCCGGATTGTGGCTGGCATCGAGGATCAATGTACGCCCATCAACTTGCAGCTTCTGCCAGCGACCCGCCCAGTCGACGTTGTGTAGTGCAGCGGTGGATCGGATCGGGAAGCGCGCTTGCAAGATCTCAGTCGCATAGACGGCGAGCGCCGCATTCCAGCGCTGGAAGTCGCCTTCAAGATTCGTCTCCGGGAGTGCCGCGGTATCGGGAAAACGCTCAGAGAGCGCATAAAGCTTCGAACCGCGCTCCTGTGCGACTTGGCGAATGACCGCCTCGGCTTCGACCGGAAGTTTGCCCATCAACACTGGCTTGCCCGCCTTGATGATGCCGGCCTTCTCACCCGCGATCGCGGCGAGGGTGTCACCCAGCATCTCCGTATGGTCCAGGCTGATCGTGGTGATAATCGAGAGTTCAGGGTCGACGACATTGGTCGCATCCAAGCGCCCGCCGAGGCCGGTCTCAATGCAGGCGATCTCGACCGACTCTGCTGCAAAACGGAGGAAGGCCATCGCCGTGATAAACTCGAAGAAAGTGGGGTGCAGATCGGAGTCGTCTTTACCCAGCTCGGCGGCGATGGGCTTGAGCTGCTCGGTGTAGCGAACGACCTCTTCCGCAGAAAGAATCTGGCGGTTGACCTGCGCTCGCTCGCCTAAGTGCACGAGGTGAGGGGAGCTGAAAAAGCCGACTTTATACCCGTTTTCCCGGTAGAGTGCTTCAAGCATAGCGCAGACCGAGCCTTTGCCGTTAGTGCCGGCCACGTGAATGACGGGGAACGTACGCTCGGGATGCCCCAGCGCCTCGACCAGTAGGCGCATCCGGTCGATGCCGTACTTCGAGCCGCGGTTTTTCAGCGCGTAGAGATAGTCCAGGGTCTCGGTGTAGGTAGACATATGTGTATTCCTATTTTCACAACCGCTTCGCTAGAGGGCGCTGCGCGCTAGTCGAGGGAGCCAAAACATGTATCATTGCAAATATCATCTCCCTATTCTCGCCCGAAGGGCTCTCTAGCGAAGCGGTTGTAAACACCTGCCGAAACTAGGCCGTCTGTTTAGCACCATACAAAGCGCGCATCAAGTTGATCATACGGTTGCGCATTTCACCACGGGGGATAATCATATCGACGAGGCCGTGCTCCAGGAGGAACTCTGAAGTTTGGAAACCTGCAGGCAAGTCTTGCTGGGTCGTCTCTTTAATCACACGCGGACCTGCGAATCCAATCAATGCTTCCGGCTCGGCGATGATCACATCACCTAGCGACGCGTAGCTGGCCATCACGCCGGCCATGGTCGGATTGGTCAAAATAGAGAAGTAGGGGAGGCCGGCCTCGCTTAGTTTGGCCAGCGCGGCACTGGTCTTGGCCAGCTGCATGAGGCTGAGGATACCCTCCTGCATGCGGGCGCCACCCGATGCGGAGACGATGATGACCGGGCATTGCTTCTCAACGCCGCGCTCGATCGCACGGGTGATTTTTTCACCCGCCGCCGAGCCGAGGCTGGCCGCCATAAAACGGAAATCCATCACCGCGATGCTCACAGGGATTCCGCCCATGACGCCCATGCCGGAGATGACGGTGTCGGTCTCCTTGGTCTTGGCCTGGTTCTGCTTCAGCTTCTCCGGATAAGAGGACGTGGCGTTAAACTCCAGCGGGTCGAGCGAATGGACGCCCGTGTCCATTTCTTCGAAGCTGTCTTCGTCCAACATCGAGGCGATACGGTCGCGCGCCTTCAGCGGGAAATGGTAGCCGCTGCTCGGCACCACCATGAGGTTTTCTTTCAACACTCGGTTGTAGATGATCTCGCCGGTCTTTGGGCACTTCGTCCAAAGATCCTTGGGGATATCTTTTTTCTTAACGGTGACTGTCGAATACTGTGGTTTTCCGAAAAGTGCCATGAGAGTGAAGAGTAGGTAAGTGGGAAGTGGAGAGTTGAATCAGCCGTGACCAAGGGTGGCCACTTTGAGTCGAGTGACACCTGCTTCGCGGAGGACGGCGGCGCAGGCGTTGAGCGTCGAGCCAGTGGTAAAAACGTCGTCGACGAGGATGTATGTTTGATCGAGGATTACAACGGCATCGTCTGCCAAAGCAAAGGCATTTTTTACATTTTGGTGACGGGCAGCTCGGCTCAGGCGGGTCTGGGTTTGAGTGTAGACCGTCCGGACCAGGAGGTTTTGGCAGGATTTCGCGCCCGTGGCCGCGCACAGGGCTCCGGCGATACGCTCGCTTTGGTTGAAGCCCCGCTCGCGCAGCTTCGTGGCATGGAGCGGCACGGGCACGAGGATCGCCCCTTCGAAATAGGCCCTGTAGTATAAAGAGCGCTCCAGCATCGCCTCAATATCCCGTAAAACGTAAAAGCCTGCCTTATACTTCAGCTCGTGGATGAGGGAACGGGCCGGGCCTTTGGCCAAAAAGAGGGTTTTGCCCTCCTCAAAGATCGGATCCAACTCCGTGCAGTGGGGACAGACTTTCGGTCCCGCCAACATGCCGAAAAACGGATAGCCGCAGGTCGTACATGTCGGCGCCTTGGAAAGGAAAAGCTCACGGCTGCACGCCCGGCAAAGGAAGTCATAATCCGAATGCTCAACCGCATCGCCGCAATGTACACAACTACTTGGGAAAAACACATCGAGCAGATGATTTCCGAGAAGCTTAAACATGGGGCCAGCTTCGCCGATCGCCATCCGTAGGTCAAGCTACAGCAATACTCAACTGTTCTTCCATCTCCAGTCTCACGATTACCCCATGGCGCCCGACGAGCATTCTTCATTGTTCACCAAGTCAGGAAGCGCATCCCACTCTTTACATAACTCGGGTAATCGTTAGAACATTCTTCCATGAACCGACTTCCACTCTATCTTGTCTCGGCCTTCAGCGTGTTCGCGTTGGCTTTCACTGGTTGCCAAACTGCTCCCACGCAGGTCGACAAAGGCTCCTCCGCGATGCCTCAAGCCGCGTCCAGTCAAACGGATTTGTATGCCGATAACGTATCCAATGGCAATCCAAGCCATGTGGCACCGGCTGTTCAGGGCGGCTCCGACGTCATTTTTAAAAGCCATCAAGTCGAAGTGACTAAGCGCGTGCTCGAACCGGCCTCCGTTGGTGGCATGTTCAAATACCGCATCACCATCGAAGCGCTCGATGACGTGAATAACGTGCGACTCACCGAATCCATTCCCACTGGTATCGAGTTCAGCTCCGCCATTCCAGCCGCCGCCCTCGCTGATGGCAACGCCAGCTGGAGCTTTCCATCCATGCGCAAGGGTGATCGCCAGGATGTCGACATCACGGTCAAGCCCATTGCTGAAGGCGATCATCAAATGTGCTCTATCGTTACCGTCGACAATGCCATCTGTCTGGATTTCTTCGCTGGGCAGCCCAAGCTCGAAGCTGTTAAGAAAGGCCCTACCTCTGTCGAACTTGGCGAGGAAGCTTCTTGGACCGTCACAGTCACGAATAACGGCTCCGCCATTGCTCCTAATGTTGTCGTCACAGATACCTTGCCCGATGCCTTTTCCTCGACTAGCAATCTCCGCCAACCCGTTGGCGACCTCGCCCCTGGTGAGACCAAAAGCGTGACCTACACCGCCAAAGCAGTCAAAAAAGGCGAATTTAGTAACCGCGCCGTCGCCTCTTATGCGGGTGGACCATTCGGTGGCCCTGGTTCCAGCCCCGTCGCGAGTTCGCCCATCACCGTTGTCCAATCCGGTATTCGCGTCCGCAAGAGCGGCCCAACCGAGGCTTATGTCTTCAAACCTGTCGCCTTCGATATCACGATCGAAAACACCGGCGACACAGACCTGAAAAACGTCCGCATCACCGACATCCTGCCCAAGGATAGCTCCATTGCTGACAACGGTGGCGGCCGCGTCAGCGGGGACGCCATTGGCTGGATGATCCCCAATCTCCCCGCTGGTTCCAGCCAGCTGATCCGCACCGAGATCGCCGCCACCCGCAAGGGAGAGTCGACCAACACAGTCAAAATCCTCAGCGAAAACGGCCTTGAGGCCAGCGACAGCGTGACCACCAACTGGCTCGCCGTCCCCGGCGTGACTGTCTCCATCACCGATAGCAAGGACCCCGTCCGCGTCCGTGAGGCCACCGTCTACAGCATCCAGGTGCGCAACCAAGGTGAGTTCGAGCCCGTCAGCGGCACTGTGACCGTGACCTTTAACGACTCCATCAAGCCCACCGCCGTCGCCGGCGATGCCCAGGGCACGATCAACGGCCAGACCGTGACCTTCCCCCGCACCACCTTGGAGCCAGGTAAGGACATCAACCTCAGCATCACCGCCGAGGGCGCCAAGATCGGCCCCGGGCGCGCGATCATGAACTTCAGCGCCGACTTCCTCAGCGATCCAATCATCAGCCAGGAAACGACCAACGTTTACTAAGGAGAAAGCCTCCCCGCCAGCGGGGAGGCTTTTTAGTTGTTTCACTCCGTCCTCATTCTTGATTCACAAAGAATCCAGCGGACTCCGCACGCCGACCCCTGGCTTCTGCATCACATGCGTGTAGATTTGTGTCGTTTCGACAGAGACATGCCCGAGTAGATCCTGCACCGTGCGTATATCTGCCCCACCTTCGAGCATATGCGTCGCAAAACTGTGCCGTAACACATGCGGCGTTACTC
>JGI20154J14316_10000824_pt1 | contig 27979 bp, 19 predicted proteins | sample COG_04_FD_14316 | JGI IMG/M metagenome (IMG submission 14316)
TGTCCACTTAAACTGAGGGGGGGGGTTACGACAATCACGCCGGGCCGCGCTGTCAGCCAAACCACGAGTATATCGCGACCTCAGCCTTTTATCACGACCCAAAGTGACCGGTCATCAACCGGCCATTCTGTTTGTGTTAATTTAATCTGACTTGGGTTATAAGTGCACCACCCAGTTTTCGATCGGCGCTTAGCTGACGTATCAACTCTCAATTACATCTCAATCACATTGCAATCACATTGCAATCACATTTTAAGGACGCTCATGATTCGTTTGACCACCGGCTTGTTATTGTCATTTCTTGTCTTCTTTGGTGCCTCAACTTCGGTCACAGCAAAAGACCCCTTCGACCTGAGCGTCGATATTCCGCACCAGGTATTCACCCTCGATAACGGTCTGACAGTCATTGTCCATGAAGATCACAAGGCCCCTATCGTCGCCGTCAATATCTGGTATCACGTGGGCTCAAAGAATGAAGTCAAAGGCAAAACCGGGTTCGCCCATTTGTTTGAGCATCTGATGTTCAACGGCAGCGAAAATTATGACGATGACTATTTCCGCGCCACTGAAAAGCTGGGCGCCACCACCCAGAACGGGACTACCAGCTGGGACAGGACCAACTATTTTCAGAATGTACCTGTCAGCGCCTTGGATGCCATACTCTGGCTAGAGTCTGACCGTATGGGCAACCTGCTGGGCGCCATCACCCAGGAAAAACTCGACGAGCAACGGGGCGTGGTTCAAAACGAAAAACGCCAAGGCCAAAATCGACCCTATGGCAAGGCTGCAGAAATTCAATACAGTAGTATTTACCCGCCTAATCATCCCTACTCCTGGACCACAATCGGCTCTATGGACGACCTCAATGCGGCGGTGCTGGACGATGTGCATGCCTGGTTCAAACAATACTATGGCGCTGCGAATACGGTATTGGTGATTGCCGGCGATATCGAAACCGAAGCTGTGATGGCCAAGGTCAAGCACTACTTCGGCGCCATACCACCGGGACCACCCTTAACCAAAAATGTCCAATGGGTCGCGAAGTTAACCGGGACTCAGAAGCAGGTCAGTTACGACCGCGTACCCCAGACCATGCTGTTAAAGTCCTGGAACATCGAAGGTACTCTAAGCCAGGATACGGCTTATCTGGGAATGGTAGGCGCGGCGCTCTCCGCCGGAAAAAATTCTCGCTTGTACAAGCGCCTGGCCTATGATCAACAACTCGTGTCTTCTGTTGACGCCTACGTCTCAGTTGGAGAGATCGCTGGCACCTTTGAGATCTCAGCGATGATTATCCCTGGCGTCGATGAAGCGCTGGTTGATCGCATCATCGACGAGGAACTCGCTCGTTTCCTCAAAACCGGGCCCACCAAAAAAGAACTGGCTCGAATCAAGGCCCAGTCGGTCAGCAGCTTCGTACGGGGGATGGAAAAGATCGGAGGATTCGGCGGCAAGTCTGACATTCTCGCCAGTAATTTCACCTACAGCGGCGACCCTGAATTTTACAAGCAAAAATTGAACTGGACGAAAAATGCCACCGCCAAAGACCTGCAGCGCGTCGCGAACAAATGGCTCAGCGATGGACTTTACCAGCTTGAAATCAGGCCATTTCCGCAACTCAGCGCGACCAACGACACAGTGGACCGAGGTCAGATTCCAGAACCCACTCAACCGCCGCTAGCGCAGCTTGATGAATTTGAGCGTGCGGAACTGCCGAACGGGCTAAAAGTCATCGTCGCCAAACGCGACACTGTTCCGGTCATCAGCATGCAGTTGTCTTTGGATGCGGGTTACGCGTCGGATCAATTCAGTACACCGGGCACTGCAAAGTTAGCAATGAATATGCTGGATGAAGGTACCCTTTCGATGGATGCCCTGGCTATCAATGAGCGCCTGATGTTACTGGGTGCAAATGTCAGTAGCGGCTCGAATCTTGACACCTCCTTCGTCGTTTTCTCGACCCTGAAGACCACATTGGACGATGCCTTGCCGATCTTCACTGATGTGGTGCTCAATCCAGCCTTTCCTGGCACAGAACTCGAACGTCTGCGTACCCAGCAAATGACGGGGATCCAATCAGAGCAGACCAATCCACAATCCATGGGTCTGCGGGTCTTTCCACAGCTGATTTATGGCCAGGGGCATGCGTATAGCAACTCACTCACCGGCTCTGGCACCCTCGACTCTGTCGGCACCATCGACCTCGATACCCTTAAGGCCTTCCATCGCACCTGGTTCAAGCCGAATCACGCAACCTTGATTGTAGTGGGCGACATCACCATGGCAGAGATCCTGCCACGGCTTAAAAAGCACTTTTCTGACTGGCAACCAGGGGATATTCCGGTCAAAAATATCGATCTCGTCAGCAAACCCGCGAGCACGAAAATTTATCTCGTCAACCGACCTGACTCACCGCAATCCTTTCTGTTCGCTAGCCAGGTCGCGACGCCCAAGGCCAACCCCGATGAAATCGCCACCGAAGTCATGAATGATATTCTCGGCGGCATGGCCACATCACGGGTCAACATGAATCTGCGAGAAGACAAACACTGGTCTTATGGCGCTTATACGGGTCTGGTCAGCGCCCGCGGCCAGCGAACCTTTTATGTCATGACCAGCGTTCAGACTGACAAAACCAGCGAGTCGGTCCAGGAAGTCATGGGCGAACTGTCCCGCTATGTCGGCAATCAGCCTGCTACTGCCGAAGAACTGGATAAGGTCATCCTGAATAACACACTGTCACTCACCGGCAGATGGGAGACCGCTGGTTCGGTACTGGGTAGCATCTCGCAAATTGTTCAGTACGGCTTGCCTGATGATTACTTTCGCCACTATGCTCAGGCTGTCGCCACATTAGAATTGCCCGAGGTGCAACGGGTCGCTAACAAGCTGATTGATCCCAACGCGATGGTTTGGGTAGTCGTCGGCGATCAAGCGCAGATTGAAACGGGCTTGAACGCTTTGGGATACGGCAACGTCATCCTGATCGATGCCGATGGTAACAAGCTCTGAGCCATGGCTGCGTTCCAGCACGGTGAATACTGTCGACTTTTATGGCCCGTGAACAAACTTAAGGGTTTGTTCACGGGCCAGGCACCGATATCACCACCCTGAAACTGGCGCGCTTTAGTGTGGCCGCCGATTATCTGCTGGGCCTTCAGAATATTACCAAAGACCGCCTTCGTCGCAATATCAACGCGGGTATTATTCAATTCAAACGCACCGATGATCCAGAGCAAGACAACAACACCTGACAGCGAGATGCCGGCGATACCCCGATCTACGCGTTTTCGTTTCGAGCCAGCCATTGACGTCGACGATGCACGCCAGCATCTTCCCTAGCGATGCGGGTTACGTTTATAGTGCTCTTCTTTTATTTTGGGTTATGCGTCGATGCCCCTTCATGTTCAGCCAATAGCTTGTAGTAACCTACCATGAGCCTGGATCGTTATCGGGAAAACCTACGTGAGTTGTCTGACCAACTCATTGCCATTCAGAAGCCGATCCGAATTCTCGACAGTATCAAATGGTCTCGCGGCATCGAGGCCAAGTTCCTGGCCGACAAGCGTGGTGGTTTACCGGTATTACCCGAAAACTACTATGCGGCACTACCCCTGAAGTACAACCCCGAGCAACTCACCCTTGAACTGGTTCAATTGCGTCAACGAATCCGCTCGATTCTCGGCAAGAACGATGGCCTCGGTAACATATTGGCCGAATCCGTCGGCCAATATGAACGGGTGATCGAAATGCTAATGGCACGGGGCACCAAAGCTTTTGCAAGCCACTCGAAAGCACTTTATGGCTCAGCGTTTGACCACCTTCGTGGAGATCGCCGGACCCTGAACGAACTGGGCCAGCAGCTCTCGTCTATTTTCACCCTCCCTGCTGCTGCTCGCCTTAGTCACGACTATCCTCAAGACTACAGCGCAGAAGATGCGGTGCAGCGCTTGAGCGATGCTTTGAATGGTTACTTTGGTCGCGACAAGGTCAAGGTGATACTCAGCGACGGCATCGTTTCCGATGCCGCTGCCGGTTCCGATTACATCAAGCTAAACGACAGCAAGCGCTTTTCTGCGCAGGAGCTTCGCGTGTTTGAAGTCCACGAAGGCTGGGTCCATGTAGGCACAACGTTAAATGGTAAACACCAACCTTGGGCGACGTGGCTGGCAGTTGGCTCGCCCAGGGTGACCGCCAGCCAAGAGGGCCTAGCCGTACTACTCGAGACCCTAACATTTTCCTCATTTCCGCAACGGGCCCGCAAGATCAGCGAACGCGTGCAGGCAGTATCGATGGCGGAGCAAGGTGCCGACTTTCGACAGATTTTCGACCATTTTGTGGCTCAAGGTCTACCTCGCGAAGATAGCTATCAACTCACCCAACGGGTTTTCCGTGGCGGCGATCCGCGGGGCGGCAGCTATTTCACCAAAGACATCTCTTATGTTCGGGGTATTGTCGAGAACATCAATTTCATTCGCAGTGCAATACTCTCAGACGTACCGCAGGTGATCCCGCTGCTGTTTGTCGGTAAGGTCACGCTGGACGATATACCCATACTGTACGAACATATGCTCGAGGGCACCGTGGTGGCGCCTCGCTATCTGCCACCGATGTTTGCTGACATCAACGGTCTCTATGTCTGGTTTGGTTTTTCCAGCAGTCTCGGCTTGGTCGATTTAGGTAGGATGCAGAGGCACTTTGAAAAGCTGTTTACCAACCTGAAACCTCAAACGGGGGCTTCGCCAAGCTAGATCCAGGCGGTTATGTCGAAGAAAGTGTTTCCAGACAAACAATGTAACTGCCAGCCCTTCAAGGTAGACCGCTTCAAGGAAGGCTCTTTCAACGACCGGCTTACCGGGCCATCAGCACCAATACCTGAAACGGCTCGCCTTTGACTTCAAGACGCACGATTAAATCTTGTTTGCCATCGGCGTTCAGGTCGGCTACTTGAATACGTTCCGGCTGCGTTGGCATTGGCGCATTCACCTCGATGGCATCCTTGCTGAATAGACTCTCGCTTGCAATGCCGGGGTATATCAGCAATCCGTCCTCACCATCCTGAACTAACAAGTCAGCCAGACCATCACCGGAAACATCCGCCATTAACACTGAGGGGAAGAATACATCGCCCGTAGACAGGCTGAAAGTCGCCTTAATATTGCGCACGACATTGGGTTTGAGCGGATAACGACCATTGCGCATTTGGTAAAAGCCAAGATCAATCCGAATTGAACCCGTCAACAGTGCGCGGACGATTTTTCCGACACCCAACTCAACGGAGGAGACAATAATGTCTATTTGACCATCATTGTTAAGGTCCTGCTCTTCCATATTGAATTGGATGCCAGGCGATTCGATCACTGAATCAGGCACCATTGAATAGGTTGCTAGCGCGGTTTCACTCGCCAACCCATTATAGAAAGCATAAGTAGTTTGCTTCTTAAAAACACCTTCACTTTTGACCGCCAGCGTCACTAACTCCGCATAATGATCGCCATCCAGATCTCTCAATTGAAACAAGGCTTTCTTCACGACATTAGACTGATCCTCGCCACCCATTCGCATCGAAATACCCTCGTAACCCTCAGCGTCGAATTGCACCTCAGTCGAAAATGGCTGTCCTTGAGAATCGAACAGACCGTCGCGTTGCAAGTAAACGATAAAATTCTGCTCTAACCAAAATGCCAGATCTCGCTGGCCATCACCATTCATGTCAGTGTGATAGACTTTTCGCGCTTTGTACCAGGGATGATTATTATAAGAAATTTCCATAATCGGTGGCGCACGCATCAGCACCGGTTTTGTGAAGCCACCGTCTATCTGCTGGATTGAGACTTGATAACCCTCGAAGTCCGGGACAATGAAGTCATCGAAACCGTCATCATTAAGGTCGCGCATGAGATCAAAGGTGGGCAGCTCTTTGTCAGCCACCGTATTGTAGATCGATGCATAGGTCACCAGTGTTCGGCTTCGGCCCGTCACCGGGTCAAACATAGTGCCATTGGTCGCTGTGAAAAACATCAGCACATCTCGACCCTGCCACCGACCCATATCGACGAAAATCACGTCTTTTGGCACTTCATGCTGAACAAATGCCGTCTCTTCGAACTGGCCTTCGATCTGCCGATACAAACTCATGTGCCGAACATTATCCTCACGGATCTGAAACACAACCAAGTCGGCCTGAGTTGCATTCGATAGCCGACCATAAAGCACGGTTTGGCTCAGCGCACTGCCAGTATTGAGCGTCGAGCGTTGGAACTGACCCACTTGTGCCTGACCTGACAATATCGGTGAGGCGAATTGTTCAGCTCCGGCGAGCGGCAATTGAAACGAAGCCAATGCCAATAACCAACTGAGGACGAGCCGCGCTTTACTCACCAAACTCATAACCGTGATAGCTGGCGATCGCCAAGCCGGCAGCAACGCTGGTAAAGGGATCATGTTCGGTTACCTGCCCGGGAAAGCGCAGATCAAGCAGACGCCGCACCGCGGCAATTTGAGACGAACCGCCGGTACGAATGACCACATCGATATCACTCACTTGGCAATTGGCGCGAGCCAGTACCGTATCAATAATTTCGTCTATCTGCCTCAGCATCCCGCCCATCATCGACTCGAACTGGGATCGCGTGAAAGGAATGAGAATATCCAGTTCAGGGATATCGACTACAGTCTCTTCCACTTCGGATAAGTTGGCTTTCGCCAGCTTAATGGCCTGAAAAACGATATAGCTATAATTGTGGGTAATCAGATCGTCTAAGCGCTGAAACTTTTCAGCGGCTGCTCCACCCTGTTGAATGACCTCCACCAACTTGGCCTTGTAATGGCTTTGATTCAGGGTGTAAGTCACTGCCCAATTCAGCAGTTTATCGGCGTATTCATCGAAGGGAAACTCACCTTTGACCATTTGACCGTCACGCTTTCGCGACCAAGTTTCACCCTTGCCGAGCAGGGGAAACAGCAATTGAGAAAATATTAATTGATCGATATGGTCACCACCTAGAGACATGCCGGCGGTGGATAACACCTTAAATTTCAGTCCGGTGAATTCAACAATACTCAGATCGAGGGTGCCGCCGCCAAAATCTACTGCCAGGACTCTACCCGACGAGGACTTGGCACCCGCCTGCAAGAAACTCAAGGTCGCGGCGACCGGCTCTGGATAAAATGTAATCTGCTTAAAGCCTGCATAACTGCTGGCTTCCTTTAATCGCGCCAGACCTAGCTCGTTACGGTGGGCGTCTTGACCTTCAAACACGACAGGATGACCAAAGTGCACGTCGCCCAGCGGTGCCGGCAGATCGCGCTCTAAGGTTTGACGAATGTGGAGTAACACCGGCGTGATCAACGCAACCACGCGAAACGGCCGATCAAACACCATCAGGCGCTTTACCGAAGGATTCCCCAACAGGCGTTTGACGCCGCGAAATAATCGTCCTGGCATGCCACGGTCAATATTCGCCTGACCATAAACATTGGCAGTCGCAATTTCAGGACTGGACAGGGGATCGTCTGGGTCACTTTCGTTAACCAGCATATCGCTCTTGCCGACAATTTCTGGTGTCAGCTCGACAATGCGATCACGATTTTCCTCGATATACTGCTGAACCGCCGCATTACCAATCTTCGACCGCAGCTCTCGGTCAAGGTGGGTTGCAGTGGGCATAATCGCATCCTCAGGGTCTAGCCTGACTAATCTTACACGCTCTCCATCATACCAGGCGGCCGCCGAGTTTGAGGTTCCGAAATCTATGCCAACACCNATCATAAGCTATTGATTATTAAGTAGTTAAAAGATGGTTCGAGAATTTTTCAGTTGGCAATTAACGCACATTTCGAGACCCTTTCCAACCAGAATCTTGTCTGTTGAAAATTCAACCACAGACTATGTTCCATGCGCACCAGCAGTAGCAGTGAGATACTGTTTTCGAAAACCTGAACGGGTCCACTACGCAAAAACCTTGATGCTGGGTTACCATGGCTAGCAAATCGTCGATGGCAAGAGCAGAGAGAGAACCGATGAAAATAGGCATTTCCGTAGCCAGCGCTTACAACGTCGCCGATGTTCGCCAAGGCGCTCGCCAGATGATTGACAGAACCCGCGCCGCTGCACGGGCGAACCTTGATTCACTGTTTGTCGGTGATCACCACGTCGTGCCAACACCCTACTATCAAAACACACCCATGATGGGACGCATGTTAGCCGACTGGCACAATCGGCCGGCGGGCGTTCTCCTCCTGCTGCCCCTGTGGAATCCCGTATTGGCCGCAGAGCAAGTCGCGACGCTGGCCTGCATCAATCAAGATCGATTCATTCTACAGTGCGGACTCGGCCGCGATGAACGTCAATTCAAGGCCATGGGGGCCAATATCCGCAACAGGCCTTCGGCGTTTGAACAATCCTTAACCAGCATGCGGGCCTTATGGCGGGGAGAATCTGTGTCGTTGGACGGCCGCTGGAAATTTCAAGCCGCCAAAATTTCACCACTCCCTCCAGAGCCCATCGAAGTTTGGATCGGCGCATCGGCAGCGGTGGCGATTGATCGAGCCGCGCGCATGGGCGATGTCTGGCTGGCAGACCCGGGGCTGACACTGAATGGCGCCGAAGCCGCATTGGCCCAATACCATCTGGCACTGCAGAAACACCAGATCAAGCTGCCTACAAGCGTCGCGATCCGGCGTGATATCTACGTGGCTGAGTCTTCTGCAGAAGCTGCCGAGCTGCGGGCCAGCCTCGGCAACAACTATCGCGGGTTTGACCCCCGGGCACTGATTATCGGGGACGCATCTGCAGTCGCCGAGCAATTTCAGGCTTTCGAAAAACTTGGCTATACCGACATTATCGTCCGCAACCTGCACCCAGACCCGGCGTGTGCCATTGCCTCCACCGACCGTCTGAAGCAGGTCAAGGTCATGGTCGACAACTTCTTCTAACCCGCCAGAGCAGTCGCTCCTATTTGCCGCTAAGAACGCCGAAGTCAGGCTTGCCCTTGCGCATTGGCGGGCACCAGAAAAAACTCGTTGTCAGCGGTCGAGAAAAGGTAAACAAAGCATCGGTGACACCGTCTTCCAGGCCGATCATGCGCTTGAGGATCGCATCGAAGGCATAGAACTCTTTGGCAAAGGCAACGAACACCAGACCTTCACCAGAAAAGTCGGCCCAGGGCATCGACCGGCGCAGCAGGTTTGCCTCGGGCGAATAAGTCTCCTGTGCCGCTCGAATAACATGGGCCGACTTGGGCGCGTCGAACTCTTCGTTGTTATGCTTATGGCGTCCGATCTTCGCGTCCTGCTCTTGTGGTGACAGACTGGTGAAATAACCCAGATCATGGACCCATTTCTGGACTGCAACACAACTGCCGCCCATAGCGTCAAACCCTACCCGCTGGATTTCGTCGCCTTCAGGATTTTCGGTGCCATCGATATAACCGGTCAGATCCTTGCCTTTTTGATAACAAAAACCGTCGATCAGATCTTCAAGTACGGCATGATCACCCAGCGCCTCCTGAATCTGCAACGTCAGGTGTGCCAGGTCACCGCGGTCACTACCCCGCAGCCAGATCCACAACGCATAGGGTGCTGCTCCAATAGCAATCCCAGCATTGGAGTAGACCGGTGCATCCTGCACCTTGACGCGAGTCGCCCCCAACAGGTCAAAAAACGCCTTGCCGAGACCCAGCACCACGGCTTCACCATCGACGATCTGCTGCAGCGCCGCCATTAATTCTGACGCCTGTGCTCCGACGTTCAGGGAGTAATACAGATAGCGCGACTGCTGTGGAACGGGCAAAGATATACCGGTTTGATGGGCCACTAAAAACTCTCCTTAGTTATTGACCAAAAATTATCGACGGTTCGACCCACCCTAGAGTGCAACAAAGCCCGCCGACTCATAGCTGCCGACGATCATAAAAGCCGACCATACATAGGGATAATTCCATTGCGGCGACGCTAGCAGACCTAATTTCGCATCTCGCAAGGCTTCTCTAGCCGGCTGACCTGCCAACAGGCGATCGTAAAAATCTGTCATCAGCGCCTGGGTGCCGGCATCGCTGACTTCCCACAACGAACTAATCACCTCTGCGACCCCCGCCTCCTGAAAGGATCGGCGCAGGCCATAGACGCCCTCGCCTTCATGAATCTCACCAAGCCCGGTTTCACAAGCCGACAGCACCACTAAACGCGTGCCCGACAGGTTCAGGCTCAGCACTTCAAGAGCCGTCAACACACCATCATTCAGCGTATCGATATCGCCCAGAAACTGCGCATTGGTATTAATGCCGGCAAATGCCAAGCCTGCTCGCAGCAGAGGATTATCCCCCGGCGGCGGCACTTGCAAATCGGATCCACGTTGCAACTTCAGCAGTCGCTTTTTCAAAGAGTCATCTGCTTCGAGGAAAAACCCGTGGGTCGCTATATGCAAGATCTCGGGTGGCTGAACCAAGCGTGACAACACCTGCTCCTGAGCTTGCGTGCCAAAAAATTCCTGGCTACCCGCTGCATTGTCAGCGACTCGGCTGGTGATGATTTTACCTTCCTGTTCGGCACCGGGCAGGGGTGCAAAACTCAATCCCCGCAGCCCGGTTCCCGCCGCACGAATGCCAACCTGCAGCGTTGACGAGCGTTTACCCATGGCAATCTGCATCTCAGCTTTGCTGACAACTTCAGTGGAATCGTAATCGGGGCCCGCAAGAATCACGTAATCGCCACTCACCAGATTAAAGCCGCTGGGCAACAAATCGCGACCCGAGCTGAGAATATGCAGGTCGTGGGTCTGGATCAGATATTCCTCGTCGGGACTCATCAGCGCACTGAAGGGCAAGATATTGAGCGTGCCGTCAGGCACCAAATAGACCGATGTCACATCGCCCAAGATTGCCTGAATGGGCTCCCAGACTTCAGCATAGGTGTCCATCCCCACATCCAGAAGATCGTCCTCATCAGCGCCATCATCTTGTATGATGCTACGATAAGCGATGATTGCCGCGTCAACGGTAGCGCGATCTGAGTACTCCACCAGCTCGTAACGTAAGTCTCCACCTTCATTCAGCACCACCGCAGCCATCAGCTTAGACTCGCCAGCCTCCTCATAAAATAGAAAGTCCACCAGCGCCCGATCCTCCTTCAAGATCGCCTCCAGCGTCTCGGCACTGACATGGGCAATGGAGCTTTTAAAACGCACACTCGCTCGCCCCAACTGCCCCTGGAGATCATCGACCTGTAGCTCAAGCTCACGTAGCAGCTGGGGATGCCGACCTAGGGTTTCGGCAGTCGGCCCCGATAGCGTGAGCGACGCCAGCTCCTTGCGAGTAGCTGTTAATTTGTTAGCAAGGACTGTTAACGTCGGATCTTGCGCCAGCGTCGCGATCTGCTGAATTTCTGAAGTGACCTTCAACAACAAGCCCTTACGCTGGAGGCTGGCGTTGATAGCTTTTTTACCCCGATCCGGCGCATCAAGACGAGTTAGCAAGGCCAGGTAATCGTTCAGCTCAGGCCGATGCAAACGAATATAGCCTTCTCGGGCATTTTCACCCGTGGTCCAGAGCATCCGGTCAAGGAACACACTACGCCGACTCATACCTTGCTCGCGCAGATCAACGGCAGCCTGCAGGTCGTTCGCCGCTTCTTTCGCTTTCGCCAACATATTCAGTGCATCAAAGGTATACGGATGCTGATCACCTAAATTATTTTCTGCCAAGGTCAAGGCAGCAGTCAAAATACTGTCGGCGTCTGCCAAACGTTGCTCGTCAATGTAGACACCGCCCAGGTCAATCATGGAGCGAATGCTATCGATATGTTCAGCACCAAGCACTTCCTGGCGTAAGGCCAGCGCAACCTGAATCTGTTGCTCAGCTTCTGGTAATCGCTTGAGCTTCTGATAAACCCGTCCCAGGTTGTTAGTAGCCTTGAGGGTGTTTTGGTGTGATTCACCAAATTGAATCTGCCACTGCTGCTGGACATCGACAAACATATTCGCCGCGGAGTCGAAATCTCCCATCATCATGTATAGATAAGCTAGATTGTTTTTGACGGCGATGACGTCGGTATAGTTCGGCCCATAGACCTCTTCCATGATATCAAGGGACTGCAAATACAGCGGCTCGGCTTCATCAAACTTACCTTGGCTCTCATCTAACAAGGCCATATTGTTTCTGGCGCGTAAACTATCTGGGTGCGCCGGACCAAAATTCTTTTCGAGCCGTGCCAGGGTTCCCTTCATCAAGGGTTCAGCCCGATCATATAAGCCGTTCTTTTCATAGATCTGGGCGAGATTGACGCCGGCGACCAATGTCGATGGATGCACGTCTCCATAGTCACGCGATAAATTCTCGTAGGCCTCCTCATAGGTCGCCTGAGCCTCGGCCAGCTTGCCCTCAGCCTGATAGATGGCGCCCAACTCCAACAGCGTATTGTAGATACTGAGAGGCCGATCGAGCCACTGACTGAGACCAAACTCGAGTACTTCCTCGGTTAAAATTCTGGCATTCGTCAAAGCGCCCTCGTCTTTCAGGGTCCGCGCCAGAAAAGCCTTACCCTGATTAGACGCCTCAAGGTTTTTTACTTGCAGGGCGGTTTGGATCAGACCCGATAACAGGTCTTTACTCTCCTGATAACGGCCTTGTTGCCGATATAGCTCTGCCAAATCAGCCACCACGTTAAAGACTCGGTCGTTAACGCCAGACACGGTCACTGCAAAGCGCTCGAGAATCTGCTGATTGGTCGTTGCTGCTTGCGCGACCTTGCCCAAAGACTGCTCCGCACGCGCACGCAAGATCAGACAATCAATGACTGCTGGGTGATAGTCGCCATGGGTCACAGCAATATCGGCGCACAGGGTTTCATACCCAACCAGCGCACCGGCATAATCACCAAAATTTTCCAGCCAACTAATCCCGAGATACCGAGCATCCAGCGTCGCCGGATGTCCCTTACCCAGACTCAGGTCCAACCCCTCGACAACTGAAGCCTGCATCAGCGAGGCTTCCTCTACCAAACCAGCGACAGCATAGAGTTCAGCCATCAGACCTCTGATCTCGAGGGTCACTGGGTGCTGCTCACCAAGCGCATCCATCGCGCCGTCTAAAGCCTGGTTGTAATACTGATCAGCCTCTTGCGCCATACCCGCTTCGCGGTACATCCGCCCAAGATCGCGGTGCGACGCCAGCGTTACCCCGTGATTCGCACCAAAGATGTCGTTGGCGAGCATAGCGCTGGCTTCCTGGGATGCCAGCGCTGTCTCAAAATCACTCGACTGCAGTGCATTTTGAGCCTCTGCCGACATCATCAAGACCGTCTCGGCGGCGTCGGCCAGTGCTGCATCAACGCTGCTGGCTTGGGCAAGTATGCCTGCCACCCACTCCGGGTCTTGCGCCAGCGACTGGCTGATTCGGGCATTACCCGCAGCGGCATTGGCCTTGTCGCCAGTCGCAACCCACAGATCGACTTGTTGGATTTGCTGCTCGACCGTGACGTTAATCGGGTCGTCTGGGGCCTCTACAGGCTCTGCCCGGGCAGAGACAGCGGCTAAAAGAATGATCGAGGTAAATAAGACGAAAATATATTGAATCAGCATACAACTTGAACCCACATTTGCTTATGGTGTTGTGAAACACTCCAGGCTCGCAGTATAGCAGCGTCGCGATGCCGTTTGGCAGTATACCTGCTGAAACCTGGACGACCACATCTTGACGCGTCGAACTAGCAAGACTAGGAGGGCTCGCCCCAAACTGGTTATACTGCCTTAGATTCTGACCAATAAAGCCCCGCGACAGACCATACCGCACACCACCGGCCGAGAGTTGCGCTAAACGGATTGATTCAGAAGACGCCCCGGCCAGCGGGGTCCTTGACCATTAACAGAACAATATTCAGCAGCCATGATGCCTAGGCTGTAGGGACAAGACGACACATGCAGGATATACGCCCCAGATGCAGTTCCCCGGCCCACTACTTAGGTCGATTCATCCTGTTTGTGACTCGTTGGCGCGTGGAGGGTGATGCACCGATGACTAAAAACATGTTAATCATCGCTGCGCCGCATACCAGTAACTGGGATGCCATTTTACTGCTTGGCGCCGCCTATTCGTTGCATCTACGCATTAACTGGCTGGTTAAGAACACCCTGTTCGTACCAGTGCTTGGCCCGCTAATGACTTTTTTTGGCGGCATACCCGTCGAGCGATCACGAAACACCAATCTGGTCCAGCGACTTGCCGAGCGAATCAAGCACGGTGATGGCACCGCGCTCGTAGTACCACCCAGTGGCACTCGCGGCTACACGGAATACTGGAAGTCAGGATTTTACCGGATCGCGCTGGAGGCCAATATTCCAGTAGTCTGTGGCTACCTCGATTATCAGCACAAGGTGGCAGGTCTGGGGCTGTCGTTCTATCTTAGCGGCAACGTCAAAGAAGATATGGACAAAATCCGGGCCTTCTATGAGCCCATCAATGCCAAGTATCCAGACAAGAAGAGCCGCATCCGACTCAAAGAAGAAGAGCCGGCCTGAGCCTCGCAGGCGACTGCACCTGCTTATGCCAGACTAGGCCTCGACCAGGCCTAGCATAAGCGGATGCAGCAACCGTAAAGACGAGTGCTATTGATCGAACACAATAACACTGCGTGCTACTGCGCCGGTCTTCATATCAGCGAAGGCGTCATTGATTTGCTCCAGCTTAATACGCTTAGAAATCAATTGGTCTAGATGCAGCTTACCTTGCAGATAAAAATCGATGAATCGTGGCATGTCAACTCGAAACCGATTTGAACCCATCATTGAACCCTGAATCTTCTTCTCCTGCAGAAACGCGGCGCCCATCAACTCGATCTTCACGCCGACGGGAATCATACCGATAATCGTTGCGGTGCCGCCCGGTCTCAGCATGCGGAATGAATCTTCCGCCGTTTGCTTCAAACCAATCGCCTCGAAGGAATACTGCACCCCTCCTTTAGTTAATTCCATCACTTGCTCGACAGCATCGCCATTACGACCATTAATCACATCCGTTGCACCAAAGTCTTTCGCCATCTCAAGCTTGGAGTCCACCATATCGATGGCGATAATTCGTGCCGCCCCAGCAATCGCTGCGCCGTTGATCGCTGACAGGCCGACCCCACCGCAACCAATGACAGCCACCGTGCTACCCGGCGCCACGGCCGCGGTATGAAACACGGACCCCACACCAGTGGTCACAGCACAACCAATCAAGGCGGCGCGATCCAGCGGCATATCTTCTCGAATCTTCACCAGCGCGTGCTCATGAATCAGCATTTGCTCTGCGAAGGAAGACAGATTGGCAAACTGGTTCACGATGACATTATTATGTGACAACCGCGGTTCTTCATCGGCGGGCCGACGCACTTCAGCACTGGCACACAGGGACATATGACCGGTCAAACATTGCTCGCAATGACCACAAAAAACTGACAGACAAGTGATCACATGGTCGCCGGGTTTGACATAGGTGACGTCAGACCCAACCTGCTCAACAATACCTGCAGATTCATGGCCAAGCACCATGGGTGTCTGGGCAGGATATAGACCCTCGATAAAGTGCAGATCACTATGGCAAACGCCGGCCGCCGCCGTTCTAATCAATACTTCTCTTGGCCCTGGCTTTGAGATGCTGATTTGCTCGATTTGCAGGGGCTTTCCCACTTCTCTAAATATGGCAGCTTTCATGCTTCTACTCCGGTTTTATGATTTTTTACTGACTTCTTTTGACGCCTACTGGCGCATTTTTGATCTGTTCCTCAAACCCTGGGTTCTGCTGACGAAACCTCACGGCCACGTTTTGCGTCACGCCTTCGGCGGTGGCTTTGCATAACCCTGATCGATCTGTCTGATCGCCGGGATACAAACCGCCAGCACCAGGGTGACTATAGCCAGACAGACGGCGCTAATCCACAAGGAAGTGTCAATGCCATAGTGTTCGGCGATATACCCTACCGGGATCACACCCACCGGCATCAAGCCAAATGACATCATCAGAATACTGTTTACTCGGCCACGCATCGCCGGCAACACGGCCAATTGCACCAAACTCATATTCATGGCCATATACATGGAGCTGCAGAGTCCGACCAGGGCAATCATCGGTACTGCCAACGCTAATCGGGTCGTGAACGCAAACATCGCCATGAACACCGCCCAACCCAGAGACAGCAAAAGCAGCCAGAGCCCTTTATGCCGCAGATCGCCGAGGCGCGACAACAACAAGCTGCCACACAGGGCGCCCAGGCCATTGAACGCCAGCAACAGACCCAACGAATCCGCTCCCCCCTGCAACATGTCCTGGTTGAACGCGGGCATCAGAAACTGGATCGGCATTCCAAACAACATGGGAATAAAGGCCATCAACAACAAACCAAAAATGAGCGGTGAGCGCCACATATAGACTAAACCAGCGCCGATGTCGGCGAACACGCTTTGCTCTACCACCATAGTTGAATTCCCCTGATAGCGCATCAGCATCAACGAGGCCACGGCGATCAGGTAGAGCGCGGCAATGATGTAATACACCACGCCGACGGCAAAGGTGTTGGCGGTATCGCCATCGGCGAGCATGGCGATGATGGCGCCCGCCAGTGCCGGACCGCAAACCCTGGACAGATTCATGCTAGCGGTACTTAATGCCATCGCGTTAAACAGCGTCTCTTCAGCCACTAATTCTGGTATTACTGATTGGCGAGCCGGCATGCTCAAGGCCAATACGGTACCGTTGAATAAGCCGAAGTAAATGAAGTCCATGAAGGTCACATGACCGCTCATCACGATCGTCGCCATCACCAGGGTCGCGATGGCGTTTAAGCCCTGGGCCACCATCATTACGCGCTTTTTCTGCAGACGGTCAGCCAACACGCCACCGAATAAGGAAAACAGAAAGGATGGCGCAGCAAAGGATAACAGCACCCAAGTCAGCATCATCGGCGATTGCGTCATGGCATAGATGAGCCAGCCTCGGGCCACCATTTGCATCTGCATGGCAAACTGAGCCGCGAGATTACCGGCCCAAAGAAAGCGAAAGTCGCGGTTTTTTAGTGCCGCAAACATCCCTCGGGTAAAAAACCGACCGGCCTTGCTGCCAACGCTGGCAGATTGCTTGCGAGTTACCTGAGACATATTGAACCAACGATAGAAAACTAGAGTGTAGCACTTGTCGCAATGACCCGGGGGGGCACGGGGAACACGGCGGGCAAGGAGGCCAAAAACACCATTGCTGAATGACTCAAGCTTTGCTTCAATCCCTGAATCAAACAGTCCAGAGAAGAACCATGCACATATTGATGACCGGCTTCAGCCCCTTCGACGGACGTCTCGACAATGCCTCCTGGCTAGCCGTCGAGTCATTGGCGAGTCAGGTCCCAGCAGTTGACATGCTTCAGATACCCGTGATCTGGGGCGAACCCCTGGCCCGACTAAAGCCTATTTGTGCAAGCCATTGTCCGGAAATCATTATCAGCATGGGCGAAGGCCATGTGGGTGAATTTACTATCGAGATCGTTGCGCGCAATGAACGGGCCCTGCGTCCCGACAATCGCGCCAACAGGCCTTTTCAGCGCCTGATTGATCCCCAGGGACCCGCGCTACGCAATGGCAGCATCAATGCAGAACAACTTTGTCAGCGCCTGACTAAACACGGCTGGCCGATTCGAGTATCTACCGATGCCGGCGCATTTCTCTGCGAAGAAACCCTGTATACCCTGGAAGGCCTCAGAGAGGATTATCCCCACCTCAGTACGGTAGTCTTTGTTCATCTGCCCCCTTACGGCAGTCAATTCCAGATGAATGACGGGGATCAGCTTTGTAATATCGACATACTGTCACGCTTCGCACGACATCTACGAGACGCGGTCGTCGAGATCCATAGGCTTGAGTTATAGCCCCTTGTCCGCCCCAGCCAAGCGCAGATAATCCAGGGCGAGATGCGTCATCAACCTGACCCCAACGGGCAAGGCCCGTTCATCTGCATAAAAGTAGGGTGAATGATTTGAGGCGGGTGCCGGGTCCAAAGGATTAGCGACGCCGAGAAAGAAAAACATGCCCGGTATCTGCTGCTGATAATAGGCAAAATCCTCCGCCGTGGTCGTCCTCGGTGATATTGACACCTGCGCCTGACCCACCACCCGCTCAAGCGTGGGCACCATCAGGCGCGTCAACAGCGGGTCATTTGAGGTCACCGGCGTGCCGCCAAGAATCTGTGTCTCGGCAGTCGCACCGGCACTCTCAGCGATGAGGCTGGCGGTACGCCCCATGCGTGCATGAATATCTTCTCTCACTGCCTGATCAAAGGTTCGAATCGTACCGAGCAACTCAACTTCATCGGGAATAATGTTGGACCGCACACCTCCTTGAATTTTGCCGATCGTGACGATCGACGGGGTTAACGTTGCGTCCAATTGACGGCTTGGAATTGTCTGTAAGCCAAGCACAATCTGGGCCGCCACAACAATCGGATCAACTCCACCCCAAGGGACTGCACCATGGGTTTGCCGACCCTTGACCTTGATCTTAAAGGTGTCGGAGCTGGCCATAATACCCCCCGCGCGATACTGAACCGTGCCGAGCGCCGAAGGAAAAACATGCAAACCAAAGATCGCATCCACGTCTTGCAGAACGCCTTCTTTAACCATTAATTTTGCACCGCCCTGCTCACCTTCAGGCGGACCTTCCTCCGCTGGCTGAAAGATAAATTTAATGGAACCGGGAATCTCGTCGGCCATGCCCGCAAGCACCTCAGCGGCACCCATCAGCATGGCCATATGATTATCATGGCCGCAGGCATGCATAACACCCACCTCTTGACCCAGATACTCCCCCTTGACCGTTGAAGCAAAAGCCAAATCGACCTGTTCGGTGACGGGCAAGGCATCCATGTCTGAGCGTAAGGCCACCAATGGGTGTTCGCTACGACCGCGCAAATAACCAACCACACCGGTATGGGCAACGTCAGTCGTCACTGTCATACCGAGCGCGCGGAGATGCGCCGCGATGACCTCCGCGGTTCGAAACTCACGATTACTCAATTCAGGATGCGCGTGCAGATCACGGCGCCACTGGACCAACTTATCATTGATACCCATAACGCCTTTATCGACGCGAGCATCAAGGGTCATGGCGCCTACTTCATCAGGCTCCTCTGTTTGGGCTGCTTGAACGGCGCCAACGGTGCTCAAAGTCAACAACAGGACACTCCGCAATTTCAACAACTTCCACATCATCGTTCGACTCCAATGCTACCCAAGGGCTAATGGCTTGCTACTATATCGACGAAATCGTGGTGACGGAACAGCAACGACGAAATAGCCTCCGGGAAACCATTTCGCATCCCGGGCCAATCTATGGATAATACAAAAAGACCAAAGGGAGAATAGACAATGGAATGTCCAAAATGCCACGGCACGATGCAAGAAAAAACCTTAAGTACCCTGTCCGGCAGCGTCACGATCGATAAATGTGTCGCTTGTCATGGTATCTGGTTTGACCTTGGCGAGGCTGAAATACTCAAAGATAAATGGATGTCGGAACACATCGACGATAGTGGCACAATCCTTAGCAAGCAGCACTATGCACTGCGTGATATCGACTGCCCTCGCTGCGGTAAACCCATGACTCCAGTTTCTGATCCCAAGCAGAAACATCTCCAGTATGAAACCTGTGCAGCCCATGGCATGTACTTCGACGCTGGTGAATTCACAGACTTCAAATATGAAACACTGATGGATTATTTCCGCGACTTTATCTTCGCAATACGTAGACACTAAAACTATTTTTGGAGTGACTGTGGACGAACTGATATCAAGACGACTTCGCCACCGAGTGAGAATTCTCGGCGATATCCTTGGCGAAACCATGATTGATCAGCACGGCCCCGAGTTCGTCGAAAAAATTGAAGAGATCAGAGTCCTTGCCAAGCAGCGGCGCCAGAACAACGACACACCTGACAGGGCGCTGCATACCGCACTCAAAAGTCTAGAAGGCGACACACTCGTGTCGGTGGCAAGGGCTTTCAACCAGTTCCTCAATCTCGCTAATATAGCCGAGCAAGCAGAAGCTGATGATTTGCGTAATGGTGACTTCCCCCAGGCCTCAAACCTTAATGCTTTATTCAACCACCTCGAGGCGCACGGGATCAGCCAGGCTGACATCATCTCGACCGTAAATAGTATTAGCTGTGAACTGGTGTTAACGGCACACCCAACAGAAATTACGCGACGCACCCTGATTCAAAAATATAATCGTATTGCTTCACGACTAGAAAAAGTCACAGAAGACCAACCTCTGACAAGTAATAATCGCCTTGAGCTCGAACGCCTAATTGCCGAAGTCTGGTACACGGACGAGATCCGCACCGAACCGCCGACGCCACAGGATGAGGCTAAATGGGGTTATGCCGTTATAGAACACTCCTTCTGGAATGCTATACCTCAGCTCTGGAAAGGCCTCGACCAACTGTTGTTCGAACGCACTGGTACTAATTTGTCTATCACATCCACCCCGGTGAAGATCGCGTCATGGATGGGCGGAGATAGAGATGGCAACCCCAATGTCACCGCCAATGTCACCGACGAAGTGATTCGTCTAGCGCGCTGGATGGCCGCAGATTTATATCTGCGCGATGTGGAGGAACTACTCTCGCAGCTTTCCATGAGTCAATGCAGTGATGAAATCCGTCAATTATCGAACGGTGAATCCCACGAGCCTTACCGTGTTGTTTTGCGGAATCTTCGCGAACAGCTCACGGCCACTCGACAATGGTCGTCCTCTGACGAGCCACCGCAGGAAGGCCTAATCTTACAACCTCATCAATTATTCAACCCGCTATTCGCCTGCTACGAGTCATTGCATAATTGTGGCATGGGCATTATTGCCAACGGTTTGTTGAAGGACACCCTCATTAGGGTGACGACATTTGGCGTGACCCTGGTTGACCTGGACATTCGCCAAAATGCCGACAAACATGTTGAGTTACTCGACGAGCTGACGACCTATCTCGAACTCGGGCAGTATGGCCAATGGTCAGAAAAAGCCCGGCAAGATTTTTTAGTCGCGGAACTTGAAACAAAACGCCCTTTGATACCTGACGAATGGTCACCGTCAGCCAGCGTTGTTGAGACTCTGGAGACATTTCGCCTAATCGCAAACGACGAAGCCGAAGGCATTTCCTGCTACATCATCTCAATGGCGAAAAACCCATCGGACGTGCTCGCCGTGGTTTTGCTTCTTAAGAAGTGCGGTCTGCGCAAACAATTACCTGTGGTGCCCTTGTTTGAGACTCTGGAAGATCTCGAAAACGCCGCTTGGACACTCGAACGATTGTTGCGCATACCCTGGTATACCAATTACATTCACGGCTACCAACAAATCATGATCGGCTATTCTGACTCAGCCAAAGATGCTGGCCAAATGGCGGCGGCTTGGGCTCAGTATCGGGCCCAAGAAGACTTAGTGACTATCGCCGAAAAATACGCCGTCAAACTCACCTTGTTTCACGGTCGCGGCGGCACAGTAGGTCGCGGTGGCGGACCGGCTCGATCAGCGATACTGTCTCAACCACCGGGGTCCATCAGCAATAGTATTCGCGTAACGGAACAAGGTGAGATGATTCGCTTCAAATATGGATCGACCTCTCTGGCGCTGAATAACCTTGACCTGGTTTTGGGAGCTGCCATTGAGGCCAGCCTGATACCGCCACCTAAACCTCGAGAAAACTGGCGTCTGCTGATGAATCGATTAGCGGAACAAGCCCGCGATGCCTATCGAAGTATGGTCAAAGATGATGCACGCTTTGTCGCTTATTTCGATCAAGGCACACCGGAAAAAGAACTCGCCAAGTTGGCGTTGGGTAGTCGGCCAGCACGTCGACCCGGCGGCCCCGGCGTCAAAAAAACGATCGATGACCTGCGAGCAATTCCATGGGTTTTCGCCTGGACTCAGAAACGCTTGATGTTACCCGCCTGGCTCGGCACTGACGCGGCCTTTGCCGAGGAATTTACCGGCAAAGATTGGCATACATTGCGTGAAATGATTGCCGAGTGGCCGTTTTTCCAATCCCAGCTGAACATGCTGGAAATGGTGTTAAGCAAAGCCGATACCGCTATCGCTCAGGAGTACGACGACGTGCTGGTAGAGCCCGCGCTGCAATCCCTCGGCCAAGAACTCAGGGAGCGATTACTAGCACTGATCGAACACTTGAATCGCCTGAAGAGCCAGGCCCGGCTACTGGAGAATTCACCAGAAATCCGTCGTACGCTGGAGTTACGTCATCCCTATACGGACCCGTTGCATTTTTTGCAGATCGAACTGATGGCCCGCAGTCGCGATTCCAGCGAAACCAGCATCTATGTCGACAAGGCGCTGCTGGTCACTATCGCCGGGATAGCCGCCGGCATGCGCAATACCGGTTGAGGTTCGCTCTGGTACGGCCAGCTTTGCAGCACCACTCGCGCCAACAGGATTAACGACAATCGACGTCGATCGCCTTGGAAGCGCGAATGGCCTTAGCCAACGCCTCTTCTATCGTCACGCCACGGGCTAATGCCACGCCCATTCGCCGCCGGCCACTGACCTGCGGCTTACCAAACAGTCGAATATCCGTATCCGGCTCCGTCAGCGCCTGATCGATATGCTGATAAAGCACCGAGTCAGACTCGCCCTCCACCAATAGCACACTGGACGCGGAAGGACCGTGCTGGCGAATAACCGGAATTGGCAGCCCCAGGATAGCGCGTACGTGTAGTGCGAACTGTGACAGGTCCTGGGAAATCATCGTCACCATGCCCGTATCATGAGGTCGTGGCGACACCTCACTGAATATCACCTCGTCACCAGCAACAAACAGCTCGACGCCAAAAATACCATGGCCGCCGAGGGCATCCGTCACCTGCCTGGCAATAGACTCAGCGCGCTCGCGCGCCACGGCCGACATTGGCTGTGGCTGCCAGGATTCCCGATAATCGCCATCTTCCTGACGATGACCGATGGGTTCGCAAAATGTCGTTCCATCTTTGTGCCGAACTGTCAGCAAGGTAATTTCATAGTCAAACTGAATAAAACCCTCAATGATGACCCGGCCGGCACCGGCTCGCCCACCTTGCTGCGAATAGCGCCAGGCGGCCGCCAGCGCCTCTAACGATTTCACCAGGGTCTGGCCCTTACCCGACGACGACATCACCGGCTTGATCACACAAGGTAAACCAATCAACGTCACCGCTGCCTGACACTCCTCTTGGGTATCGGCAAAAGCAAAGGGCGAGGTTGGCAGACCCAACTCTTCCGCCACCAGGCGCCGAATGCCCTCACGATTCATGGTCAACCGGGCGGCTCTGGCGGTAGGCACGACCCGATAGCCTTCCGCTTCAAGGTCGACTAGCGTGGCGGTGTTCAGCGCTTCAATTTCTGGAATGATAAAGTCAGGCTTCTCTTTTTCAACAATATCTCGTAGCGCCGCACCATCCAACATTGAGATCACATAAGATCGATGGGAAACCTGCATGGCCGGCGCATCAGCGTAGCGATCGACGGCAATCACCTCAATGCCCAAGCGCTGTAACTCAATCGCAACTTCCTTGCCTAACTCACCACTGCCACAAAGCAGTACTCGCGTCGAGTTCGCTGAGAGAGGGGTACCTACTGAAGTACTGGTGATGGTCATATCGCGTCCATAGTTGACAGCTAGCAGATACCAAGGGTAACAAATTTGTCCACGCCAGAATATCGCCAATCAACCTGCAACGAAACACGCCTAAACGCTGGTTGAATCAGACCGAATCTTTAGTTACTATGGCGCTCCTTCAACGGGCAAACTACTTGCCGTTGATCAAAGGTTATTGGGGCCATAGCTCAGCTGGGAGAGCGCAACACTGGCAGTGTTGAGGTCGACGGTTCGATCCCGTCTGGCTCCACCAATAACTTCATGGCTTTTTTACGCAGTAAAAAAACATGAAGCCCGGCAGGTGTTACACCGTAACACCGAGATACTTCATGGCTTTTTTACGCAGTAAAAAAACATGAAGCCCGTTTCCCTCCTATCGACCCAACTGTTTCTCCAATCGCTCGATGGCCTGCTCGGCAGAATCCAGCGCCAAGCCAATCCGCAGCCGCAGTGTCTCAACATCAACTCCTTCAGTACTCTTTTTACCTTCCATATAACGCGCATAGACACCGTGAACGATGGCCGCAGTTTTCCAGCGATTAAAGCCAACATAAAAATCCAACATGGTCAGGTCACGCCCGGTCCTGGCCGCGTACCGATCGGCTAAATACGCCCGACTCGGAAATCCGGGTAATGACGTCGGACCACCGGGTCCGGCGAGCACTGGATCCCCAGGCTCTGACCATTGATTTAAGGCATAGGCCAGATCTGCCAGCGGATCACCCAAGGTCGAAATTTCCCAATCAACCACTGCCGCCACAGTTCCATCGGCACCAATCAGGCAATTGTGCAGGCCATAGTCGCCATGCACTACTTTGGCCGGCCCCTGATCTGGCATATGCTCGAGAAAGTAACGCTGCAGTTCATGGGCTCTGGGGTCATCGTATTGCGCCGGCTCGATGGACGCCGTCCAGGACCGATACCAGGTCTTTAGCTGACGCCCGACATAATTTTCTTTCTTCCCTAAATCACCTAACCCCAACTCATCGGGGTCCAGCGAATGCAGGTCTGCCAGAACATCAATAAAAGAATGGGCCAAGGTCACTCGATTTTCCGGCGCAACCCACTCAAGGCAATCGTCAGCGTTGTATAGAGGCCGGCCGTTAACCACGCCCATCACATAAAACCAGGCGCCCGTCACCTCAGGGGTCTCACAGAAACCCAGAGCCGCTGGCACGGGCACCGCTGTCGGCCCTAGGGCCTTGATCAATGACCATTCGCGCCCCATGTCGTGGGCCTTGGGCAAGAGTTCACCCATGGGCGGTCGTCGAATAACCGCCTCGGCACCATCCAGCGCGACGATTTTATAGGTCAAATTGGAATGCCCGCCGGGCAAGCGAGTCCAAGTGAACGGCGGTGTCAGCGAGGGAATATTGGCGGCAATCCAGGCTTCTACAGCCGGTATATCATAGCCTTCATGGAGCTGGGTCATGGTCTGGGTCTTTCCTGAAATCAAAGGTTAAACATGACCCATACCGCGGCAGCTTGCAAGCGGCACAAGTCACTCTGCCGTTTCTCAGCAACGACTGCAGGGGTCTTCGATCGGACCGTGGCGGTGGCTGAGATCACACATTGAGAAAATCAATGGTTCCACCAAGGTCTATCGGAGAAGGACCGCATATCAAGCTCGTGCGTCCAGGTCGAACGATGTTGCTGCGCTAGGTGTAAGTAGGTCTCGGCAATTTTCGCGGGCAACATCAAGCCATCATGGGCTTGCCCACGAGTCTCGCGCAGGGCTTGAAAGCCTTCGGCACCCAGCATTTTACCCAAGGTATCCGGGGCGTCCACGGCACCGTCGATAATGATATGACTGACATGAATACCCTTCGGACCAAACTCCGCATTCAAAGACTGACAGAGCATTCGGCGCCCACCCATGGCTGCGGCATGGGAATGCTGACCACCATTACCCCGCACTGCCGCGGTAGAAGATGTGACCAAAATAGTGCCTTTACCCCGTGACGCCATACTAGGACAGACCGCCGAGGCCAGCCGGAACAACCCAAACGTACCCAACCGCCAGCCCATCTCAAAGGCCTTATAATTGGTATCTGCCAAGCTTCGGTCGCCAATCTGGGCCCCCAGGTTGTAAATCACTACCTCAATCGGTCCTATATCAGCCTCGATGGCAGCAACTAGAGATTCGATGGCATCATTTTCAGTCGCGTTTAACAGGTAGCCTGTTGCGGCCCCCCCTGCCGCTTTAATCTCATCGATCATGTCCTTCAAGCCGTCTGCATCACTGCGACGACACAGCACCACATGATATCCCTCTTGAGCGAACCGTTGCCCCACGGTTCCGCCGATACCGGCACCCGCCCCAATCACCAAGCACACTGGCTGCATCACACTCTCCTGTCGGTTAGTCTTGTTAATCTATCAGCTCGCATTTTAACCGCAATCTAAAACCAGCAAAGGCTACAGCGCTTATGCCGGCTGACTTGCGAAGACATCAGCGCCGCGACGCCGACTAAAACTCAAGCGCAACTCGGACCCGACTCACTTGTTCAAAAGCATGGGCCAACGCCACCAGCTGCGCATCAGTGCCAGCCGCACCAAAGAACGTCAACCCCACGGGTAAACCTTCGACATAACCTGCTGGCAATGTCACGGCCGGGTAACCGGCGACTGCTGCCAGCGATGCACTGGATATTCCTGAAGAGCGATCGCCATTAACATGATCTGTGAGCCACGCGGGGCCCCCGGTAGGCGCGATGAGAGCATCGAGATCATGGGTTTTGATCGCCCCATCGATACCGTTTTGCGCCAGCGCCTTACTCAGATGCAAAGCGTCTAGGTAGACCTGCTCATCGAGTGGTCCCTTGGTCTGGGCCAGCTCTAGCGTTTCCTGCCCGAAAAAAGCCATGACCCTGTCTGCCTGTTGCTGATTGTAGATAATGATGGCTTGCAGGTCGGGCAGAGTGGCGCCAGAGGTTGCCAAGTAAGCATTCAGACCGGCCTTAAACTCGTAAAGTAGCACTTCAAACTCTGCATTCCGCAGTCCCTGTGTCTCGATCTGGATATCATCGACAATCACCGCTCCTTGTCGGCGCAGTGTTGCTAGACTGTTCGTCAGAATTTGTTCCACTCGAGCATCGGCATTGGCACCGGCGTAGTTTCTCCAGACGCCTATCCGCTTACCCTCAAGCGACGCATTCTCGATAGCCGCCAGCACGTCAGGTAGCTCGTGCGGAAATGGCGGCGCCGACGTGTCATTGATGTCTTCGGCGATCAGCACTGAATAGAGTATCGCCGCATCCAATACCGTGCGCCCCATCGGGCCCGCCGTGTCTTGACTATGAGCGATAGGAATAATGCCTTGCCGAGAAACCAGACCTAAGGTCGGCTTGATACCGACGATCCCGTTGCTGCTCGCCGGGCAGACGATAGACCCATCGGTCTCGGTGCCAATCGCGACGCTGACCAATCCCGCGGCAACCGCTACTGCCGAGCCGCTAGATGAACCGCAGGGATTACGAGTTTGATCATAGGCATTTCGAGTCTGGCCACCCAGACTGCTCCAGCCACTGGAAGAATGGTTGGAACGAAAGTTGGCCCATTCACTGAGATTGGTCTTACCCAGAATAATCGCGCCGGCCGCCCGCAGACCTGTGACGATGAAAGCATCACGTGCGGCATAATGGTTCTGCAAGGCTAACGATCCGGCACTCGTCGCCATCTTGTCTGCCGTATCAATATTGGCTTTGAGCAACACCGGAATCCCATGCAATAGTCCTCGCACCGATCCATTTCGACGTTCCTGATCGAGAGTGTCGGCTATCGCCAAGGCGGCAGGGTTGAGTTCGATGACCGCGTTCAGAGCCGGACCGTGCCGATCCAGTCGCTCAATACGATCGAGGTAATAGCTTGTTAACGTGTGCGCATCTAATTCACCCATCGCCATTTTGGCCTGCAGGGTCGGAATATCCGTGTTGTTGTAGCTCATGCGCTGCGGCTCCTTCCTGGACTGAGGCTCCTCTCTTGGCTGAGGCTCCTCTCTGGGCTGAGGCTCCTCTCTGGGCTGAGGCTCCTCACCGGGCTGAGGCTCCTCACCGGGCTGGCAGGCTGCCAGCAATATCACAGTAACCAGCTGGCTAAGAATAAGAAAACGTCTCATCAAACAACCTCGCCGAGCAAGTAGCCGAACGCCAAACCCAAGTGTTATGGCAAAGGCTATTGTCTGATCAATAAGATAACATTGTCTGAGGCTTGATAGCAGGCACTATTCACAGGAATTACGCCCCTACGGTTCCTGGCGGCAAATGACTTCAGTGGTGCGGGACTAGACCAATCATAAAGGCGGGGGGCGATGTGCTGTCCGA